>JAEEGF012263149.1_pt1 | contig 12229 bp, 7 predicted proteins | sample 9134171 | NCBI WGS metagenome assembly JAEEGF01 (sample SAMN16246542, study PRJNA631951) | gut metagenome | biome: gut microbiome; feature: rumen; material: AP-attached | host: Bos | place: Iran: Karaj | collected 2018-10 | reverse complement strand
AATGCCTCAGAAGGCGGTTTACGGGGAATCCGAGCCAATCGGACTCCACGTCCATCATTCATCCAGGGCATCCTGACGCATATTATCGGGGACTCAAGAAATCGCCAGATAGGCGCAAGCTAAAAAACGATAAGTTGTTGAAAATCAATATTGTCAAACTTCCTGCGCTGGCAGCAGTGCCTTGTTACGGCTCGTGGCGCAACAGGATGGACCCCGTGGGCGTTTGTAAGGTCGATAATCTTGCGCCTGTTTGTCGAAAAAGTCGGTTTGCCCACTCTTTATCGGTGATGATCCGGCTTAATCCAATAGACGCAACCTCAGGCCGACATTCAGGTCGAATGACAGGGGATGTTTCTGATAATAATCGGGAGCGTCCCAGGTTCTTATGAAATGCCAGGCGATGCCGGGTTCGGCATAGAGGCTGATCAATGGCGTGAGACGGTAATCCAGTCCGGCGGCCATGTTGAGGGAACAAGTTATGGGATGACCATCCATCTCATTGGTTGACAAAGGCTTGGAATAAAAATACCTCTCTTCGGTACCTTTGATACGAAGGAACGTTTCTTCCCCGAGGGAGAGATAAACCTTCAGACGATTCTGTTCAAGACACTGGTAATTGATCTTTATGGGAATTCCGATGTAATGCTGCCGGAAAAAAGCCTGTGAAACAGATTCATCCCCAATACGGAAGAGCCAGGATGCGGCGTGGTAGCGATAGCTGATACCGCTTTCCAACGAGAGGGAAGGGGTAAGGTTTATGCAAAAGGAGATGCTTGCTTTCAGCGGCAGATGACAGGTATAGGTCGTATCACCACCGGTTGGCCCGGCAAATACATCCCAGAATTTGGTGTCGATTGTCGTCATTCCGAAGAAAGGAGTCCCTTTGAACTGCAGGGTAACAGGACGTCTTGACCGGGAAGATACTGTTTCGGGGGAACCATCGTGGATAATCCAAGTGTACGCATCATTTCGCTGGGTTGAGTCGCGTCTAGAGCCAGTTTCTTTATTATTTGCTTCTTCTACAATTACCACCACTTCTTCGCTTTGACTTATCGGAGAAGAAATGATTGGTTCAGTCTGAGGTGTTGATGGGGCTTTTTCTCGAAGATTTGTTATATATATTGGCTTGGCGAGAGGCAATACAGGCCGATCCTGAAGGACTGCAACCGGTTCGGCAATCAGATGAGTTCCTTCGGGACTGACTATTGAACCACGGTCGAGGAATGTGTGAATACAGATGACGACTGTCGCGATAGCAGCGGCAGCAGCGGTTATCGGCATCCAAAACGGCGTGGCCCTTTTAGTTGCAGCAGGGACAAATTCCGGGATAACGGTTTCTGGCTGAAATCCGTCAAACTTGTCCCTGAATTTCTGTTTCCATTTATCTTCCATGGTTATTCTGATTCCAATAATCTTTTATCCATTTGGACAGCAGCGCTTTGGCTCTATGTAAATTCGAAGCGGAACTATCTTCCTTGATATGGAGCAGGGAGGCAATCTCCCGATGACTCATGTCTTCGAAAATAAACAGGTTGAATACGGTCCGGTACCGGTCGGGCAGGCGCCGGATCATCTCTAGGAGCACCTGGGGCGGAATCTCTTCAATAGAGGGATCTTCTGTATATTCTTCTTCTTCCTCTTCCTGCCTGTCGTGCCATTCAATCGGAACGGTAGGATGTCTTCTCCGTTTCCGAAGGAACATCAATGACTCGTTGACGGCTATCTGGTGACTCCACGCTTGAAGAGACCCAGGCCCGCGGTATACGAAGCGGTCGAAACGAGAGAAGATCTTTAGGAAAATATCCTGCAACAGATCCTTGACCTCGTCATCCCGCTGGACATAACGCATGCATACGGCAGCCAGATATAGATAAAACTGCTCGTAAAAGACGCGCTTCGCCTCTTCTTCCCCCTCGCGCAGCGCGCCTATCAATGCCCTCTCCTGTTCAGCAGTGGCAGGAATCATTCACCAAAGTTAAACAAATTGGAGCTAGAGTGTTTTGGTTAGGATTATAGCAATCTGATATTATAGTATAACTCTCTAAGACCGGTTGAATAGTTTTGATTGTTTATTATCCACGAGTTCGGTTGTTGATGAATATTATCATATGTCCCGTTATTTAGTCCCCAATTCATTAATAAATATGTATTGCTCCCGTAACTGACATCTGTGGTCTGAGAGCCATTAACATAGCCGGGGAGAAGGGCAGACATTTCTTCATCCGTATAATAACCAACAATAGGTAAGCCGTTATAATAACCATTTAAAGAGTAAGGATCGTCAACGTAGTAATAACGATATGTTGTTGAGTAAGTCACTTGTTCAATGATATACCCGTCAATGATCCATGCGTGTCCTAGAATGGTGTCGGTGGCACTTGGCTTCATGGTGATTATTAACGGCTTATTATTATTTAAGTTATTAAGAATAAGATTAATTTTCGCAGAGTCGAAGCCTGAATAGGTGTCGTACTTGTTTGCCGTTAGCCCAAAGTATGTTAAATATAGAACATCCATATCCGAACCGCTTGCCGGGAGCGCATATTCAATATCTATCATGTAACCAATAGATGCCAATAAGTCAGCGACATACTCTGAATTACCAACTGAAGCTTGCCGATTCTTCTTCATACTAGACCATCTCGTTGAATTATATGTAGGAGAACCTAAGACTATTTGATCTATTAGTGGGTAGGTGTTAGGGTTTTGTAGAGTTAATGATTCGTATAAAGTAGATGGAGATCCATATTCTTGATTGAAATAATAGAGAACCTGTCCAATAGCAACAGGAACGCATCCTACTCTACAATGCTTGTTTAGGATAATAGGAGTTTTATTATCCCAAGGAGAGAGCTGATCCCAAGTTGTTGGAATCAAATGGTTGACACTATCAATGGGATTGATAACCGTTGATGTAGAATAAAGAACTTGAATCCAGTGTTCGTCAGAAGATCTATTAAGGTCCCATTTCGAATTCAAGCGCTTATCGATAGATTGCAATGTATTCCATATTGTTGTATTTGCCGTCTCAGAAGCCTTATTTGATGATTTTAATGAGAGCATGGCATTTTTAGCATCATCTAAGATAATCTGTATGGGAATAGCAGGATTCTCAAGATCAATAGAACCACTCTCACATTCAGACAAAATAGGTGATGTCTTGGCATTACCAGAGATTATCTTCCATCCCCCTTGATGCAAATTAAGAATATAGAACAAGGTGTCACCCTCAAATACGTAGGGCGTAATACTCAGTTCTTGTGGGTCTACGTAGTATTTCACGTACATTTTGATAAGCCTCTCCGGGATGACACCAGACTGCGGGAGAGAATAATCTTGGATCGTCGGATCAATAGATTTGGTAATGCATGCATCAATTGAAGAGGACGGAAGGTCTTCGGGAATGATTTCGCAAGCGCCAATAATACTTATTAGCAGTAGAAAGATAAGGATGTTAGATTTCATAGGTATATAGTTTAAATAAAATAAATGCCGTGAGTCTCAAACCTTGCGTAGAAATGTAATTGAAATGATAACAATTTTTCTCTCAGGAGATTTCTCATAATTTGAACGCAAGATTGGGGTACGAAGGCATTTAAAAGAGAACTCGACTTAAATACTTACGCATGAAATCCCCCCGCTTTAATTTGGATATAGCCTTCCGCGCTACATTATTGTTGGTTCTGCTATTCTCATCTCCGTCACTCCAAGCCCAGGATCCGATCTCTTTGGACAAGGTGAACTACATCGCCTTGTCTCCGGAGGCAGCAGCGTTGCACGATGCGGTGAACTATCCGGTGGAGGGGAACAAGGGCGTGCCGGACATCTCGATACCGCTATATACGATCCAGTACGGGAAGATCACGATACCTATCGTGCTGCGGTATTCGACGACGAATGCGAAGGTGGACAAGAGCGTGGCGCCGAACGTGGGTTTCGGGTGGGTGCTGGACGTGGGTGGCAGCGTCAACCGGGTGATTAAGGGAAAGCCTGACGAGGCGTCGGAGTGGTACCAGGCCGACGAGGACACGTATTTCGACCAGTTGCGCAACAGCAGCGACCAGTATACGATCTCGAGCATCTATGGCTGGCACGGAAGTCATTACTACGACACGGAGAAGGACGAGTTCACGATGAGCACGCCGTCGGGAGCGGCGTCGTTCTACCTGACGGAGAGTTCCGGGACGTACACGGGGCATTTCTCTCCTTCGGTGAACTGGAAAGTAGACAGGACGACGAAATACAACGGCAGCGGCGTGGCGGCGATGTTCACGGGGCTGGAGATTCTCGACGGCGAGGGCACACGCTACCGCTTCGGCAGCGGCTCGGCTTCCACGACGCCCACCTCGTCGGACGCCTCGTATATCGAATACTGCACCTACGACCCGCTTGGCGGCACTACCTACGCTACGGGCTGGCAGCTGAGAGAAGCGGAAGATGATGCCGGCAACAAGGTGACGTTCACGTACACGCGTAGCGGCAACTACACCTACAGTTCGGGACAGGACCAGTGGTACCGCCTTCAGGATTCCGTCATGTTGTTCTGGACGGCCGGATCGGCCCCCGACATGGAGGCGGCCGACGAGTACCTGAACCGCTATTATCCTACGGGGGAGAACACCGAGAGCCCGTACTCGATGACGGCCTTCCGGAATGTCTACCCTTCGACGATCGAATGGCCCCAGGGGAAGGTGATCTTCTTCACGTCGAACAACCTGATCAGCGGCCTGAGCATCCATGACGCGAGCGGTGCGCTGGTGCGGAGCATCAGCTTCGGCACGGGTGTCAACAACATCAACACGAGTTCGCGCCTGCTGTCGTCGGTAATGGTGCGCGACTCCGACAGCACGACAGTCCAGACCTACGCTCTGACCTACAACAGCGTGGTGACCGGCACGGTGAGCGCGCCGTCGTGCGACTGGTGGGGCTACTTCAACGGGACGACGTCCACCCAGAACAGCTTCCTGCCTTCCCGTCAGTTCTCCGCGAAGGGCCACAACTTCAGCACGTCGTTCCTTTTGGGGAATGGCGGCCATCGCGAGCCTGACACGACGTATATCCGGCACAACATCCTCAAGACGATCACGTATCCAAGCGGAGGAAAGACCGAGTTCACGTTCGAGCCGAACACCTACACGAAGGAGCGCGGCGTGACGGTCACGTCCGGGAGGGGCCCGGGCCTCCGCATCCGGACGATCCAGTACAAGGACAAGGACGGGACGGTTCTGCGTAAGCTGGGCTATACCTATACAGGCGGCAATATCTCCGTCGTTCCTGACACGCGATACACGACAGACCAGTCGCACCAGCTGACGGTATCAGAAGCGCCCTACATCGTATACATCGTGCTGGACCGCACGCGGACCATAACGCCGAAGTACGTAAGCCGCGTAGGGGGTGGTGGCGAGGCTGTGGACTACGACACCGTGACCGAGACGGTCTATGACGGGACTACAGCCGTGGGCTGGACGAAGAACACGTTCGCCGTTCCTTCGAACTTCACCCTCGGCACGACAGGCTTCCTCAACGCGTCAGACGCGCAGTTCCCGCTGGAGGAGTGGCACCTGCAGGGAGAATCGCTTTGCTACAACACCTCGTACATCACAATGAAAGAGGAGTACACAGGTGCGAACAAGCTTGTCCGCCGCACAATCTACAATTATATCCAGGACTCGACCGCCGTGATTACGAACATGGGGTTCTACCACGGCGTATACTACAACTATCCGCAGTCATCCTTGAATTCGGACACGGGTCTGCTCTCCGACTACTGGGCCATCCGGCGCCTTTTCGAGAACAACGGCCCGGACGGCGTGGCGCCGCTATATTACTACCTCTACACCTCGACACGCGGGTTCCGCTATCCTGCGGGAGAGACCGTCCAGACCTTCGGCATCTCGAATGGCGGCACGGTAGCGACGACGGCCTTCACCACGGACCGTACAATAAGCTATACGCTGGACAAGGCCTGGCACTATCCCGTTTCCGTATCCACGACACGCAGTGACGGCCGTGTGAGCAAGGTGTCCTACACCTATCCGTTCACCGCCCCTTCGGGCTACGGGGCGATGAAAGACTCGCTAGTCGGGCGCCACATCGTCGGACGTCCGCTTTCGCAGACGCGTTGGGTGGGCACGACGAAGATCGACTCGACGCTCGTCGTGTATGGGCGTTACGCCGGTACGAACGCCCCGGCAGGCTACTTCTTCCGTCCGTCGACGATAAAGTATGTCAAGGGTACGGGAACCACGATGGACACCCGCGTCACCTACGCTTCGTACGACGCCTGGGGCAATCCCCGTAGCGTCGTGTACGGCAAGGACGACACGGAGGATTACATCTGGAGCTACAGCCATACGACGCCGGTGGCAAAAGTGACAGGCGCCACGTGGAGCGAGGTGTCCTCCGCGCTGGGTTCATCGACGCTCAGTTCGCTCGAGGGTGCCGTCTCGCCTGCCGACGCGACCGTCACCTCGGCGCTGACGACGCTTCGCGGCATTGCGAACGCCCTGACGGAAGGAAGGACCCACAAGCCGTTCTACGGGGTGAGCGGCGAATACGACGCCTCGGGCAGGAAGCAGACATACACGTACGACAAGTTCCAGCGTTTGACTACAGCAAAGGACAATGCCTCGAAGGTGAAGCTGTATGCCGAATACAAGGACGCCACGGGTGCCGCGAACAGCTATGTGAAGGTGAGCACGCCGGATACGGCCCTGTCATCCATCAGTTCTGTGGCCGCGGCACATCGTCGCACCGTGGCGCGCTACTACGACGGCCAGTACCGCGAGAAGCAGTCGGTGCAGGCTTATGGCTCCGGTACAGGCCGCGACCTGGTGCTCCCATACGGGACGTATGACGTGTGGGGCCGCGTCACGGACACGTGGCTGCCCTATGACACCACCTCCACAGGTGGCGGATACCGAACGGGCTACGCCGCGGAACAGAGCAAGTACTACACGGACCGCTACGGCGCCACGGATGCGGCGTATGCCCGTCACCGGAAGGAGTATGAGAGTTCGCCCGTGGGAAGGGTCCTAAAGGAATACCTGCCTGGCGCTGGCGGCTACCTTACACATCCCGTAAAACACGACTACGGCGTTAACGCGACGACCGATTCGGTCTATCGCTGGACGATCACGGCATCGACAAGCGTCGTCACCCGGGGAAGCATGTATGGAGCTGGGACGCTCAGCAAGGAAGTCGTCACCGACCCCGACGGCCGTACGACGACCACATATACGGACCGTGAGGGGAGGGTCGTGGAGTCGCTGACGGGGAACTATCGGACAAGCTACGTGTACAACGACGCTGGGCTTCTTGTGGCCGTCATCCCACCGAAGGCGCGGCCGAGCGTCACGTCGCTCACTTCCACGCTGTATTACCGGTACATCTACGATTCGAAGAACCGACTCATCGAGAGCTACGTTCCGGACAAGGGCAAGACGGAGTTCGTCTATGACGCCGACGACCGTCTGGTTGCATCGCGCGACGCGAAGGAGTCGGATGACGGCAAATGGCACTTTTTCCGCTATGACCGCATGGGACGTGAGGTGTACAGCGGGCTGGTCGCAAGCACGACGTCGGCCGCAAACCTAAGATCCTCCTATGCGTCGCAGGCGTTCCACGAGACGCGCGTCACATCCGGATCCCTTATCAGCTATACGTTCAACGATACGGTCCTTCCCGTCGCCTACAAGGATGTGCTTACGGTGACATACTTCGACAACTACGGCTACGTGGGCGTGAAGGGGTTCAGCGCCGCGGGTTCCGACGTTGGCCAGTCATCCTCGTCGGTGCAGTCATCTGCAGTAAAGGGCCTGGTGACGGGCCGCAAGGCAAAGGTCCTTGACGGCACGGAACTGACCACATCTGGCACCATGCTCACGACAAGTCTCTACTACAACGCCGCCGGCGATATGATCCAGGAGGTGGGCGACATCTATACGGGCAGCACCGCCGGCACCTACCGCCGGAGCACCCTCTACCGCCATCAGGGCGAGGTGGCGGCAGTGAAGGAGTCACAGACCATTGGCTCTGCGACGACGACCGTCCTACGCAAATACAGCTACGACAATGCGGGCCGTCTGACGCAGATCCTGCAGGGCCTCGACGGCGGAACGCCGACGCTGCTGGAAACGGACACCTGGGACGGTGTGGGGCGGCAGTCGACGAAGGTCCTCGGCACGGGAACGCAGACGGTGAACTACTCGTGGGACATCCGCGACCGTCTGACAAGTATCAACACGCCCTCATCGCTGGGCACTGACAAGTTCGGAATATCGTATACTTACGAGTTAGGAACGACGCCGCAGTACGGCGGCAACATCAGCGGCGCCACATGGGCGCACACAGGCGGCAGCACGCAGACCTATGCCTACACCTACGACACATACGGCCGCCTGACAGCGGGAACCCACAGTGGCGGCAACAGCGAGACGGCAGCCTACGATCCGAACGGCAACCTCACGAGCCTGACCAGGACCGGCACCCGAGCAGAATCATTGGTCTATACCTACACCAGTGGGACGAACAAGCTGGGAACGCTCAAGAGCAACGGGACGAACAAAACCTACGCGTACTATGCCGATGGCACGATGAAGACGGACGGCCTTCGAGGCCTGACGGTAACCTACAACGCGCTTAAACTCCCGAAGACCGTCGCGAGCGGCACGACAAGTACGGTAACCTATATCTACGATGCCGCTGGCAACAAGTTGGCAGTAAGCCAGGACGGGACAGCGAAGAACTACTACTGCGGCGACTTCGTCTATACGTCCGGCCTCGACGTGGAATATATCCTGACCCCCAACGGCCAGATGACAAGGAACCCGAGCACGGGAGCCTATACGGCCCAGTACAATATCACAGACCACCTCGGTAATGTGAGGTCAGTGGTCAACAGCAGCGGCACAGTCCTGCAATCCACTGATTATTATCCCTTCGGCCTGGCATTCAGCGATGCGAATGTCACGAATAATCGCTACCTTTACAACGGGAAGGAACTGGAGAACTACACCATCGGCAGCTCGTATCTCGGTACGCTCGATTATGGAGCGAGACACTACGATGCGAGAATCGGTAGGTGGACGGTCCCGGATCCGATGGCGGAATCGGAGTATTATCATTCAGCATATTCATTTTGTACTCTCAACCCGGTCAATCTCATTGATCCTTTCGGGCTCACGACTTACACTATTGGCAACCAAATAAAAGAAATTAATGATGGTTTTAATGAAATCATCTCAGTAACTAAAAAACAGTTAAAGCGTCTTGAACGAAGATTTTCAATTAGCGATAATTGGTATTTAAATCTACGACAGAAAATAATGGATAGGAATGGGTTTATTACTGAATCTGGCGACTATTCCCTTCCAACAGCAAATATATATGCTTCTGTCTCAGCTAAAGATGTTTTATTATCTGCAGGTGCACTTTCTTTGATAGATTTATCTACCCCAGACATAACAGATGCTTCAAAAACCAAACTGCTGGCAGAAGCTTTTCTTGCTACTACAGCATCATTAATGAACTACGAGGCACTGATGGAAAAGATGAATTCAGAGATATCTTCTTTGCAGAGGAGGGCACCCGGTCCAGATGCATACCAGTATGCGCTTATAGCCACACATTCGGGGTATTATCCTTCTTATACATATGGCAAAGGCTCAGTCTTTCTAAATGCTGGCGATGTTTGGAAATATGGGGAAACCATTCATCCAGATTCACGTTATTCTCAGTTATGGTTAAAGAGCAACAGATTGGATAAAATTATACAGGCGAAAGGAACGCAGCGTCAAATGAAAATTGAGGAAAAAATCAAGATATATGATTATTTTTGTAAAAATGGACATTTACCCCCAGGTAATAAAATATTTAGGTGATATGAAATACATGATAGATTTTTGTGAATCTGATGAAGAGATGTATTCCAAAGGATTGTATATTCGTTTTTTTTCTAATGAGTACTTGAATAATGCTTTTGAGAATAATAATTATGGTAGTGATGTAGAGGAGATTTGCATTCTTATACAGTTGATACGCGTAGATAAAAACAATGAACATCTATTTAGGATTCACAAACCGAAATATTATGAGCATATAGTATTAAACAATGCGCTTAATGATTGTCAATGGGAATGGACTAAGAGATTTCAGATTGAGATCAGGTTTACTAACGAAGTATATGACGCTTTTTTGTTTGCAGACGAAAACGAGTCCAATAAGATTCTGGCTTGTGAGACTCTCAAAGCATTGAAACAACTGGATTATCTTCCTAAGCGATTGATAAAATTTGATAAAGAAGCCTTTCAGGCTGATGTCAGAAAGTTGTATGATTCGTATGGGTGGCTTTAACACTAGAATAGTATAATCTCTACAACGAGACAATCCTTTTATCGAAAGATGTGTAAGATATCTTGTTAAAGGATCTATAAAAATGATGTCACTAAAGCTACAAAACGGGTTAATTACATCGAGGGCCATTGGAAGAAAACGAGAAAGTGGTAAGAGTTCCAACTGGAGATAAAATGAACGAGATGATACTGTTCGTAAGATATTCAACTTTCTTTGAAAGAGATTGGAGGTCATTTCAGTTCAAATGATATCTATGTAACTTGTTAATTATAAAAACCTATATTAGGACAAGTACTTCTATTCTGCCATTACCTATAATAATAATACAAAAGATTCCATAACAATAACAATAAATAGAATATGAGAGAATATCAAACACTGGAAGAAAAGAGGAAGTTTCTTCAAACAAAAGAGATATGTTCGTTAAGTGAACTAAAGAAATTCATAGATTGTGTATCAAGCAATAATAATCTGGTATTTCGCGGTGTGAAAGAAGCTAAATATATGAACTATACTTCAGCCCAAGTAAAGACTGGAGCGGCATTAGATCAAGCAACATTCACGAAATTAGTAGATGAAGCTATTTCTTGTGTAAAGCAATCGCCCACAATAATGTCTATTCTCCGTGCCCGCTCAAGAGATGAGACAGATTTCCAAATCCTTTCCCTGATGCAGCACTATGGATGTGGGACACCTATTCTTGACTATTCAAATAGTATCAATGCTGCCTTATTTTTTGCGATTGACCGTCAGGAGGGAGATAGTCAAACCGTATCCGAGAAAGATCAAGGTGTTGAGGCTTTTATATCAATCTACTATTTTGATAAGACGGATCCGAACCATTGTTCAGTACAGGAATTCACTCAAAGAGATTCTGAAAAAGCAAAAGAGTATGATGCTATTGCTTCAAAGGAATATGGTAGCCAGTATAAGGGATTCTCCCAACAAACCATGGAATCGTTTCTGTATTTACCCTATAATGAGCTGGCGAAGTTGGACAATGGTGGCCTTTTCTCTGTGCTGGGATATACGGATGGTATTATAAGTTATCAACTTGGAGGGGAAAATATTGAATATAGTATCACAAACGAAAGACTTATTCAACAAGAGGGTCTTTTCTTGTTCAATGGGTTAAGCAATATACCTTATGAGGAGGCTGCATACAACTGGTATCCGGGAATTCAGAACTATTGCGTTAATATTCATAAATCATTAGAAAAGGATATAAAGGCGTTTTTAAAGAAGAGAGGGATTACACATAGTACTATATATCCAGAAACGGAGGAAAGCAAAGCTATTATCAACGAACTAAGGCTTCTTCCTTTTGATGGGAGGCTCAAACCTTGACGGTTTGATAGAAAACTATATCGTTTCTCACTTCCATAGCCATATTCGTTCATACATAGCAAAGTTCATTGGTGTCCGCTTTATGCATGTTCCATATTACGTTAGTCTGGCAAAGATATAATCAAGTCGGCGCACCTCAAAACCCTGTAATTGCCTAACTATCAGTATTTTCAAAGAGCATTTGTGTTTTTATCGTGGACACTAATGGGTTTATCCGACAAAAAGGATCCAAGGGGTTATTTAATTAATAATAGTTATTGGGAGTAGTGTAACATCTAAAGATAAATAGATTAAAGAACAATGAATAATAATGTTTATCGAGACGGGAGTCGAATAAAAATAAATAACCTGAACTCGCCCCAAGTCTTAAGCGATTTTACTTCTGCCATAAAATATGCTGTGTATAAGTGTGGTTATCAAGATATTACGGTTGATATTAACACGAAAGGATCTTTGTATCCAAACACTCTTGTACCTATGTGTGGAATTCTTAACTATTTCTCTGATTTTGGCATAGTAGTACTGA
>JAEEGF011774021.1_pt1 | contig 12229 bp, 9 predicted proteins | sample 9134171 | NCBI WGS metagenome assembly JAEEGF01 (sample SAMN16246542, study PRJNA631951) | gut metagenome | biome: gut microbiome; feature: rumen; material: AP-attached | host: Bos | place: Iran: Karaj | collected 2018-10 | reverse complement strand
AAGTGATTTGTAATAATTCTTTTTTCGTGTTTCCGGAATATTGTCGATTGACCATTGATCCACTTTTGTTTTATGTTTGTATGAGATAATTGCTCCTGGAATATATGTTGCCATGAAAAGAATCCCAACAAGCCAGTCATACGAAAGAAACATAACAAGACCTGAAATAAAAGTGATAACCCTGATAATAGTATCTACTGCCCACGGAATATTTCCTGAAATGTAAGTTTCGCTTGTTTGAGCAGCATTCAGCGCGTCACTATTTGATGGATCATCAAAAAAAGCCGTGTCGATCTGTGCCATTTTCTGCATGATTGCCATATCCATTTCAAAGGTCGCCTTGCGCTTTATTTTTTGATATATAACAGAACTCACACGAACAAGAACGGATAAACATACTTGAAGCAGAAGATAAATGATTAATAACAGCCATACTGAATTACTTGCTGTTTTCGTCTGGTATATCACCGTGAGTTCGTCCAGTATCAACTTCCATAACCACACGCTGATAAGAGGAATCGCATAACGCGTTCCGACAAACAGCCAATAAACGATCCCACGAAGAGCGTCTGTTTTAAACATAAGCTTCACGAGAAACCATTCGGTTTGTAATGTTTGTTTTACTGTTTCTTTCACTATATTTCACCCGCCTTTACAATTATCTTTCTCATGCGATTGATAACTGCTTTAAGTTCCTGTTTTCGGGGAAGATCCAGAAAGCGCTCGGTCGTGGTAAAAAAGCTGGAAAACACTGTATCGAGCCCTTCTTTTTCGATGATAGCATAAAGCTCGTCAATTTTCTTGTCAAGGTCAACTTTTGAATCTGTATTGTGCGTTTCAAGATATCGAAGCATATAGCCCAGTGCGTCCAACTGACGTTTTGTGATAATATTGTGCAAACCACGAATATCGATATATTCATCTCCAATGATGATAAAACCCAAATCAGATACTTCCAGTTTTTCACTTCCACTGCCTTCCGGATAAGAAGAAAAATGATCTGATAATAGGATACGGTGTTGCGTCCATTGCGTCGGCTTGGGCAAATCGGGCAATACTGCGTGCGCTGCGCAGATTTCTTTTGATTTGGCGGTAACATCGTGAATCTTGAAATCGTCCATCATATAAATTTTATCTGCAATCGCAAGATATTCGCCGCTTCCTCCAATTACGAGAATCGTTGAGACACCGTTCGTCTTATATAGCTCATTGACGCGATCGGTAAATGGTGTGATCGGTTCTTTTTCGATCAGTTCCTTCATCATTTTATCGCGTATCATAAAGTTAGTCGCGCTTCTGTCTTCGTCAATCAGCAGGAGTTTTGCGCCGTAATCCACAGCCTCCATAATATTTGCCGCCTGAGAAGTCGAACCGGATGCACGGTCTGTCGAAAAATCGCTCGTATCGCTACCCGGTAACCACTTTATGAACGGAGAAATATTAACGCTTTTAACGCTTCTTCCGTCCTCTGCGGAAATAGTCATTGCAGTATCGTCCGTTATGCATAATTCACGTCCGTCGCCCGCGACATGGTCGTATATTCCTGCGGATATGGCGTCAAGCAAAGTAGATTTACCGGAATATCCTCCGCCAGTGATTACGGTAACTCCCTTTTTTATTCCCATACCGCGCACTCCGCAGATTTGAATCTCATCTTTCGGTGTTGACACGAATGGCACGGCGTTTTCCATTGGCTGATCTGTCCCTTTTGAACGAGGAAGAATACTGCCGTTGGCAATAAATGCGCAATAATCGCTGTTTTTGAGCCACGCACGAACGGCAGCCTGTTTTTCAGCAAGAGCGAGCGCTTCGTTAAGCTTTTCGGGGTTAAACCTCGCGACAAACATATCAACAGCATCAGGTAAATCGCGGCAGAGCATCTGTATTGTTTTTCTTATGTTCCTTTTCGGGAGTTGAACCTGCATGAGTATACAAAGGCACATTTTAGGAGGAAGCGGGTCCCCTTCAAGCAGATAGACGCTGTTTCCTCCGCGGTATTCGTAATCTTTCTGCGGACAGAGGGCAAAATAAGCCGTGTTTCGCGTAAGCACCTCGCCACCCGGATGGTATAGATAGTATTTTCCGTTCTCATTATCAGGTCTCGACCGATTGTATAGCTCTTCGTTTAGAAAATCTATATAAGGCGCTAAAGTACGCAGACAATAATCAGACGCAGATTTCATGTTTGAAGTCTGTAAAGAAGTCATACCAATCATATCGTATGGAATACTTATTACTATGGTCGGTTTATCTTTTGCTAACTTGTCTGTTTCTGTAATTGAAAAGCCTATCTTCCCGTTATAGTATGTTGAATCATAATCACTATATGAATTATTTACGCTAAATACATTAATTACGCCTTCATACATCTCTGTATATGTATTTGTATTGGGTTCAATATTTAATAAAATATTTTTTAAACGTTTCATATTTTAGATAATAATAAAAAGTGATTGAGACAGGTAGTAAAAGAAGATTTAATTGTGAGCAGTTTAAAAAAGTATTCGTACTTGTCCCAATCAATTATGGTATAAATTAGCCGCCAGTGGCTTTAGATTGTTTATTTTTCAGGCTTTGCTCGTTTGTGTCATCACATGATTTGGCACAATCAGAGCAATGGATTATTTTAACTGAATCATTATCTGATGATTCATATTTGACAAACTCCATAGCTATACCCCCTTTCAAATTGCTCACAATTAATCCCACCCTGCTCATGATACCAACGGTACAATTATTATGAATGCAAAAAGAAAACGCACCGACTAAGGGTGCGTATAATTAGTAATAACAAAAAACACACCCTGTTCGGATGTGCTCACCAATTGATAATATTAAAACACCTAATCAAATAAAGTAGGCGAAATATATGACATCCGAACCGTATTCTTTTTCATCATAACAATCGCCTCCTTTGAGTCAATTTATTTTTCTAATATGATTATAACACATTGCCTGCGATTTGTCAATAGTTTTTTTATTTTTTTTTACTTTTTTATTTTGATATGGAAAGGAAAGACCCGCAAACCCGGAACCGGAGGCGTGTATATGATAAATGATCATCTGTATGAAGGAAGGTATACGCCGAGAATGCCAGACGGCACGCGCAAAAGTTTCAACATATACGCGCATACGCGGGAAGAGTGCGAGGAAAAGCTGGCTGAGATGATCGCCGAAGTCAAAGCAAAAATCGCTGCGGAAAAGGCGGAGAAACAGTAAAAAACCGCCTGTAACGGGGAATTTTCCTCGATACAGGCGGTCAAATGTGCTACGCGGCCGTTTTAGATTGGATTAAGTTTAAAAACCGGAGTATTTCAGCATTTTCACGGTCTTTTCGCCGTATACTGTACGATCATATTAGATCTGCTCTCATAGCCGTGATAATTGAATTATTACTGTTTTACGTTTCGGCAGATAATACACTTTTTTAGCCTTTCCATAAGCACATCAAACCGAGCATCATGGATTTCGATCGGTTCAAACCAAAGGTTGCTTGTAACTACGTCAAAATAATCTTTTGGTAGAATCCACTCGTTCCATCCGTTTGTTTCAAGGCACAATTCACGATACTCTTTCATATAAATCAGTTTAAAACAGCTTTAACAGCGGTCCATTCTGCCAATCTAGCCTAATAATCGAGCTGGTGATTGATTATAGGACCGCTGTCGTAGTTCGCTAAGCTGAAAACGCTATCGTTTATGACCCATATTCTGTCAGTTCTTCAACAGCATATCCTTCTCCTGTTGTGCACCAAGCACCATGTTCGCTGTGAGCATATGTTGGCGGAACAGACAGAGTTACTGTCTCGCTCACATAATTCATTGCTTCAGTAGGATTCCAATTAGGATTGGATTTCCCGGATTCTCCTGTTACAGAGTTATATGCATACAGAAAAACAGATGTCATATGCCCTGAGCAGGAACTGCTTGCTATTGCAGAAGATCTTACTGTCAATGACGAATTCAAATGAATACCTACTGGGCACCCTTCGACTAACTTGCTTGAACTAGCTGCAATCATATCAACTGGCATCATTGTTGCACAAATACAAAATACCAAAAAACAGGCAATGTATTTTTTCATAGGACAGAACATTTCCACAATCTCACATCAGCATGTGCTATTGTTAAAATGTATGTTATAATATCACAAAGCTTTGTTTCGGATTTAAAAAACTCATTCGTCGATTGCTATCCACATTGCGGGACGGAAAGAGAACGGGGCTATGTGAAACTGATTTCCCTGAGTATTGATCGAACCGTCCTCGTAAACAATCGCCGCTTTCATGAAAGCGTTGCCGGGAGTTCTGAGCCACCAGTTGCACGGCATCGTTTCCTGATGATCTTCAAACGTCAGAGAGCTCTGAGCTTTCGCGTATTCCGTCTGTTCGCACTTTCTCGCTTCGTCGGAAGAGAAATATCTGTTTGCCTCGTTTACACTCAGCAAGAAAACCTTGTCTTCGGTATCGTTCCCGGGGTCGGTATCGTAATCGGGATTGCTTTCCGCGGCGACCGTTACGGTGAGTATTGATTTCTGCTCGTCTTCGCTGAATGCGGCGTTAATAAACGTTTCTTTTATCCATTTGCGGAGTGAGCACGTTTCCCACGTTTTTTCCGCCATCGTGGGGTGATAATAAACGCCGTCAATAGCGTATCTGCTTATAACAAGCGCGCTTTTACCGTTAACGTCAAGAACGATCCATTCAAGATCTTCGGGACCGTTTTCTATATTGTTGTCCTGCTCGTAATGACCGAATTTTATTACGTCTCCCGCTTTCGCTTCCGAAAAATCCGTTAAGACAACAATTTCCTCTTTATTATTCTTTCCGCTTTCCCCCTTGACTTCTTCCGTATCCGAGCATCCTGCGCCTATTAAACAGAATATAATTACAGTCAGCGTCAGTGCTGTAAGAGAAAGTACCGTTTTTCCGTTCTTTATCATGCTGTTTCCTCCTTATTGTGTTTTTGGTTAATTTAAACCCTTTTATTTGATTTCAAATGTTGTGTAATCCTCCGTATCGCCTATGGCAACATAGCCGTATATGAACCCGTCGGAGGAATTAAGGTTGTTTTCAAGGTTTTCGTCGTAAACTCTGTATTCGGCAAAAAGCTTGTCATGATACGGTATAAACGACTGATAATATAATTGTTCATAGTCGTCTCTTATCATTATTGAATTGCTTCCGTCATGGTCGCACATATATATTCTTCCGCTCAGGCTGTCTTTGTAATCTCTGTCGGCAGTTTCTACAACAAGACCTTCGTTTTTAGTATAGAAAATGTGTTCGTCCGTCATAACAAATCTTGACACTTCAGGCAGTATTTCAACGATCTCTCCTGTTTTAAAATCGTATCTGTATGCCGTGTAGTTCTTCGCTTTTTTTGCGGAAGTGTTTGCGAACCACATATAGTTATCGTTAAAGTGAAAATAATAAGACGATCCGTTAAGAATGATTTCGTCTTTTCCCGTTTGAGAATCTATTCTCCCGAAGGCGGGAAGAACGGGGTCGCAATAGTAGATATATCCTTCTTTCTCGCATATGGGCGCCGGATATGATGAGGATGATGCAATAAGCTCTGTTTTGTTGTTTTTATATGTCAGTTTATATAATTCATATGTTCCTTCGTTCGAGTTTGTCTGCAAAAAATACATGTATTCGTCATTTACCGGACATATGCTCGCTATATAATCGGCGTTTTCATAGTGTAAAACGGTATTATTCCCGTTTAAATCGGCTGAAACAATCTGAAATTTGCTGGATGATGTCTGTCCGTTATTAAACTTTACGGTTTCCGAAAGAGGGACGGTTCGTATATTATAAATGCGTGAACCGCATTGTATTATATTGCTGTCAACAGCAGATCCGGTATATCCGAAAAAGCACTCTTTATGATCGCACGACGGGTCTGAGCATAATATTACGGGCTCTCCGTTTTCGGGATCATATGCGTACAGAGAACCTGACGCCTTTATTGAAAGAAAACCGTTAAAAACGCCGAAGCCGTTTATGTCAGCCGTAATATTGTCATAAGTTTCATTATAATCTCCTTTTACGGAAGGCTTTTGCGCGTTGGCTTCGTTTTCTTTTCCTGTTTCGGGAGATATATAATCATCCGAAACGGTGCAGGACGCCGTTATAACAGCAATAAGAATAAGACAGACAATAATAAAATAATTCTTCATTGTTTCGCACTCCTTTTGTTTCTCTTTTAAATGTATTAGATCAAGATTGTTTCACGTAATTGCTAATAAAGTTCAGTCGCTCTCGTTTATACATTTTAAATACAGTATAGTCAGATTCCGTATCCCTTGGAATTTTTTGAAATTATCATAAACACAATCGAATTAATCAACTGTTATGCCATCTCTATAAGTTTTGAATTTGGCGACTATCATTGATTCATTATTATCAAAAGAATTGATTAGGAGGCAGTTCATAAAATAGAACGGACTATTCACAATATCAATATAAACTGAGTCTGTACATGAAAATGAACTATTAGATTCGTACCAGATACGAGGAGTAAATTCAGTAACCTTATTTGTATCTGCCAGCACCGTTGTTGAACAAATATTGTTATGCTGATATTTATTGTTATTAACAGTTATTTCAGTTGATACACTGTTTGTATGCAACATAATATCGACATGTCCTTCACAATCAAAATTCGTAAGGGTTGTGACAGATAATCTCAGCGCACAACTGCATCTTCTATTTAATTCATTGTATGAAACAAGATTTTTCTGGCCTTTACTGACCACAAACAATAGCGAATTGTGTTTTTTTATATATACAGAAGGAATATCAATCCTGAACTTGTAAACTGAATGGCTTTGGTTTATTTCAAAAGATAGAGTCTTACTGCCGTTTCCAAATTCGATCAACTCACCATTACATATGATAACCAGACTATAAGAAGAAACATCGTAATTACTAATTTCAATATAAACAGAACAATTCTCTTCTGAAGGAATAAAAACATACTGACTTGAAGAGCTTTTTCGTAATGCGTTAAAATCATTATAAAGATTAATTCCAACATCATCCTTATTTGCCGAAACAACAGAAATGGGGTCAATAAGAATATAATTATTATCGTTATTTGAATATTGAATATTGATTTCAGAAGCGTTAGATATCGAATAATGAACGCCCATACGATGAATAAGTGATGTGTTTTCCATAGAGCTTTCATTGAACAAATTAGCTTCGCAGTTGAATAACGTTACAATGGATATGTTAAACTCAGAATCTCCTTCTTTTAACCTTGGGTTGATCTTCAGAAAGATTTCTTTTGTTTCGGAAGGGTCGACAGTATAATCATAATATAACAGTTCAGATGAATCTCCAACATAAAAAAACTGCGGAAAGCCATTAATCATGACCATTATTCTATGTTTTTCTACTGTACAATAGTTTTTCTGATAATATGTATACTTGTATTTGACACTGCCACCTGAATAATCATAGGTAAGATCTGGCTTATAAACAGTACCGTTGTTGTCAGATAATTTAACGATATAAGATTTAAAGTTTTTTGTTTCGCTTCTACTGTTTTGATCCCAGTTATAAACATTGGTTTTATCAGAGTCATAAATATGCGTATTACCAATATCAAGTGGAACAGTAATAGTAAATATATTGTTGATAGACTCTGGCTTTTGTTCAGAAAGCTTGATATATGACGTAATCAAGCTGTTACCATCTGTTTTCCAATACAGATTATATTTTCCATTAAAAGCGGGAATAGGAACTCCTTCTGCAAAAAGCATCGTAACATATTCCCCTTCAGAGGCAAATAGGTTAATTGTGAAATTTTCAAATGAATCTCCGGCTTCTGTATTTATGTATATTTTATGTGGCTGATATAAAAACCAGTAATCATCATGTGGCATTATTGCTGAGCAAACGCTTTCCCCGATTGTTTCGGTTAGTATTTCCCTGTTGAGTCCATCGCCGTACTCCGACAAAGGAATACTTTCATATTCAGTATCACAAACTTGATCTTTGAGATAATCCTTTGTATCTGAATAACAATGTACATTTACGGAAAGCGAAGAAGTATAGTTTTTAAGCGATTCAATTTCATCTATATAATATTCATTGAATTCAGATATGAAAACAAATGAAACCTTATTCTCATTCCCGCATAAAAACTCAGGGAATAATCTGATTTCTATTTCAATATTTTCAAAAGCACCCAAAGAAAAACAATAAATTTTATCCTGAATCTCACAATCATTTGCGGAGATATCTATCATGATTCCGTTAATCAGAACACAAAAACATAAGTCAATCGGTGAGTCTCCCATATTTTTAAGTTGCAGTCGAACATTGCAGATATTAGAAATATCTACTATGTCCATGTTTTGAGACAATAATGTATTATTTTTATCATATATGCTTGCAGAATAACTATATGATGGAATGTCATTCTTCACAGTCGTTTCTTCAGGATTAATCTTTTCTTGGTCACATGAGGTTATTGTAACTAAACAAAAGAATAAAAATAGAACAATATCTATTCTAAATCTGGTTTTCTTCATTGTAAAATACCCGATAAAATGTTTAGGAAGCTTATGCTTTTACAGCAGGTATATTCCCGCGCAGACAACGGCAGACAATGTGATGGCGGCCGTCTTGTTTTCAGTGAAATACGAAAGAGCGGACACCGCGGCGGCAAGAGCTACAGAAATTAAAAACTTTAAAAGCAGGTTCGCGAAGTAAGCGCCGAAAAGGGTGGTTGAGAGCGACGCTTCCGAAAAATCGGATATGCACGCGAGCGGCGCGGAAAACTGCGGCAGGCTGAAATTCGCGAGTATCGTTATAAAATCGCACGCTTCAAGAATTAAGAACAATATCGCTGCCGACCCGACCGTTATTATAAGCTTCTTTATTACGGTATCCTTTCTTCCGCGCTTTGTTGTGTGCAGAAGCGGCGCGAAACCGCACGAGTATTCGTCAGCGAATATACCCGAAAACAGAAGAACTATGCAGACAAGATAAAAGATATTGTCTTTTCTTGAAAGCAATGAATTCCAGCCCGTATCGTAAAGGAAGACTCCGTTTTCGCCGAGTGAAAGAAGGTATCCCGCATGTTCCGAAACGGCTGTCATCACTTCAAGGTCCGTTTCGGCGATGTTTGCGTGGCGAAGTTTTTCCATATACTCTTTTGTTGTTATTTCGCCTGAATCATGCTGATTTTTTAGCTCTTCTCTCGCTCCCGCCTCCGCGGACAGCTCGGAAATTCTTTCGTTTATCCACGCGAGTTTTTCATCCGTTACGGGTCCTTCAAGGGTTTCCATCGCCTCCTTGTATTTCTGTATCATCGGAGAAGATACCGAACGGTAAACGGAAAGCGAATAAACAAGTGAAGCGGCAATAATCGCAACAACAAGAAAAATAAGCTTTTTATTAATATACAGTTTATACGCTTCCCACTGTGTCAGTTTTGTTGCTTTCACATTTCGCTGACGGAACATTTTCAGCGCATTCATTCTGATTTTCGGAAATTTAAAATATACTACTGCATTTTTCCTGTAAATTACTGCTGAAACAATCGTAAATAAGACAGAAATCAGGAGCGCAGCAACGCATACAACGGCAAGCGCGGGTACTGCGTGATTAAAAACGTTAAGCAGCGAGTATCTGCTTAAAAGAATATACGGATTGGCAATGGAATACAGATTGTATATCTTAAACGGATTCATGCTGTCTACATATTCACGAAAGGCAAGAAAATAGTTTACGGCTATAAAAGCCGCCCCCGCGGCATACGTTATTATCTGGTTGCGAAGAACCGAAAACGCGAGAACAAACGCTGAAAAGGCGAGAATTATAAGACATTTTATAAAAAATACGATAATAATTCCTCCGAGGATCGTTATCGTGTAAGGACAGAGCTCAAACAGCGGCACGGACTGTATCGGAACAAACAAATCAGGAATTCCGAAGCGCTGAAAAGAACAGAGCAGTGTTTCTGTGTAGAAAATAAATGTTAGCAGTATATTCAAAACTGCCGCGGAACATATCTTTGCGGCAAATACAGATGAACGTCCTTTTTTCGCGGAACGTATCATCACGGTCATCATTCCGCTGTCAACCGCGAACATGTGAGAACATACCAGTAAAACAGAAAGAAGAAGGAACAGATTGACATAGCCGTACGTGAAAAAGGATTCCGTTCCATCATAATATATAACGGGAATTTTAATTCTGGACGTTATCTGATATTTCTCGATAGATCGTATTTGCTGTTCGTAAACAAAACCGCTTGTATCGCTTTTGTCTGCAGTTCTGTTGGCATGGACCTTTGCCATTCTGATAACTTCTTCAATATCTTTATTAAATTTTTCTTTATACGCAAGACTGTTCGAGAAAAGTTTAAATATAATGCCTTCCGTAGAAATATCCATGTTTTTGAAATAAACTGCGGGTGCGGAAGGTATATATATTATACGGTCTTTGCTCGCCTGAATGGTGAGGGCTTCTTCCTTTGCTATTTTATCTGCAACAAGATCAGTTGTCTTTTCTATAAGTTCCGGATTTTTGGCATATTCTCTGTATAAAATCGAAAGTTCATCCGCATGGAGAAGGCGGCTGTAATTGGAAGATTCGGGGCTTGGGAAGGATATATCAAGATTATATACAACAGCATTCAGGCATAGCATGATCAATATGAGAATAATTATGAAACGGCTTTTCAGGATCTTATATGTCTCAAAGAAAAACAGCTTCATTGCCGCTCACCTACAGACTCGAAAGTGTATAAATAAAAGTCTTCCAGCGTAGGCTGAACAGCGACAGCTTCATGAAACGGCTTGTCATCCGAAATAATGCGAAGAAGTATCCCGTCGTCTCCGTATCTGATATTTCCAATACAGAATTTCTTTTGACATTCCAAGACATCATCGTTTGAGTCAACCTTGATCTCCCACGTTTTGCCATAAACTTTCCCGTTAAGTTCCTGCACTGATCCACTGTCGATAAGAGATCCCTTTTTCAAAATAAATACGTTGCGTGCTATAAACTCAATGTCGGATACAACATGAGTAGCAATAAGCACTATCTTATTTTCTGATATCTTTGAAATATAGTTACGCAGATTTATTCTCTGAATAGGGTCAAGACCCGCTGTGGGCTCGTCAAGAACAAGTATTTTCGGATCGTTTATCAGTGCCTGAGCAAGACAAAGGCGCCTTAACATTCCTCCCGATAAAGCACCTATTTTTTTATAGGACTGTTCTTTTAGCTCAAGATTTTCCAGAAGCTCCCCGATCTTTTTTTTCGCTTTTTTCGCGTCAACGTCTTTAAGTACAGCCATATACCGCATAAAATTTTCAACGGTAAAGTTTTTATACATTCCCTGATGCTGCGGCATATATCCTAAAATGCTGCGGTAATCTGCACCCATATCTTCTATGGGTTTGCCATTGAAAGTTATTACACCTTTGTCGCGTGTGAGATTTTCCGTAATTATATTCATCAGCGTGCTTTTGCCGGCGCCGTTAGGACCTAAAAGCGCGTATATGCCGTCCGTCATCGTAGCAGAAAAGCGTTTGAGCGCTTTATTTTTTTTGTATGACTTTGAGACTTTTTCAAGAACAAGTTCGTTTTGCATTTATCGATCCTTTCTTTGAGAAAACAGAAATATGATGTTCAGCATTGTAACTATGTCATCCATTAATTTCACAGTTATCGGCATAGCGCGATATCAGTGCAATCGCTATTCATTGAATGATTCAAAATGGTCACTCTATCACACCGATCATGTCGCGGCTGTTTCGATTTATGGGTTAAATGTGTATTTTTTTAAATCAATGAGGGAACTGGACGTTTCTATTGATTAAGAAACCAAGGAACCCTTGTCTAATTCTGGCAGTGATTTGTATTATGGGAGAAGATCAAATTGAGCCTCTCCGCAGAAAGTATCGTATATGCATCCAATAATTTTGGAGTACATTCACTGCAAGATGCTCTCACAGCGTTTACCTGAATGACCACGAACGGAAAATCCTTGACATGATAGCACAGAAACATATGTTTACCGGGGTATGAAGACACTTTCGCAAAATGCTCCATCGTCAAATTGCACAAAAAAATGAATATATTATCGATTCAACTATCGATTCTTCATTATTGAAAATGGATAAAGAAATGCCATTCTTTGGTTCAGCTGTTTCTGAGCTTGACTGTAACTACAACTTCGGAATCATTGTATCTCAGATT
>JAEEGF011190686.1_pt1 | contig 12229 bp, 8 predicted proteins | sample 9134171 | NCBI WGS metagenome assembly JAEEGF01 (sample SAMN16246542, study PRJNA631951) | gut metagenome | biome: gut microbiome; feature: rumen; material: AP-attached | host: Bos | place: Iran: Karaj | collected 2018-10 | reverse complement strand
TACTTCGACGACGTTGGCGCATTCGTCAAGGGGCATGAGGTGAAGACGCTCTTCGGCATGCCGTACGGCGTTGGCCAGCTTATCATGATTCCGCTCTGTCTCGTGATGATGTACCTTGCGATCGTGAAGGGCTTTGAGCCGCTGCTGCTGCTGCCGATCGGCTTTGGTGGACTTCTCGCAAACTGTCCGCTCGCCGGCGTCACCGCTCCGGCGATGATGCATGACGGCGTGATAACTTTCCTCCAGAGCGGAGTGCCGGTGATGACGGGCGGCATCATCGAGCCGGGCGGTTTCCTCTACTACTTCTTCAAGTTCGGCATCGACACGGGCGTGTTCCCCATCATGATCTTCATGGGCGTGGGCGCGATGACCGACTTCGGTCCGCTGATCGCAAATCCGAAGATGGCGCTCCTCGGCGGCGCCGCCCAGTTCGGCATCTTCTTCGCGCTCTTCGGCGCGCTTGGACTTGCTGCTGTTTTTGGCAACGACTTCTTCGGCTGCGAACCCATCAAGGCCGCCGCATCGATCGGAATCATCGGCGGCGCCGACGGCCCCACGGCCATCTGGCTCACCTCGCGTCTTGCCCCTGACCTGCTTGGCGCGATCGCCGTGGCGGCGTACAGCTACATGGCGCTCGTGCCGATCATCCAGCCGCCGATCATGAACGCGCTCACCACGAAGGAGGAGCGCCTCATCAAGATGCCGCCGCTGCGCGAAGTGAAGAAGATCGAGAAGATCTGCTTCCCGCTGATCGTGCTCCTCCTCTGCGCCGTGCTGCTGCCCAGCGCCGTGCCGCTCATCGGCGCGTTGATGCTCGGCAACCTCGCAAAGGAGGCGGGTCCCTCGGTGGCGCGCATCTCGGATACGATGTCCAACGCGCTCATCAACATCGTCACCATCATGCTCGGCCTCTCGGTGGGCTCGAAGCTCGCGTGCGAGAAGTTCCTCTCCGCGACGACGCTCGGCATCCTCGCGCTCGGTCTCTGCGCGTTCTGCGTGGGCACGGCCGCTGGCGTTCTGATGGCGAAGCTGATGAACCTCGTCTCGAAGGAGAAGGTGAATCCGCTCATCGGCTCTGCGGGTGTCTCTGCGGTGCCGATGGCCGCGCGCGTCTCGAACAAGGTGTCGCTCGGCAACGATCCCACGAACTTCATCCTCATGCAGGCCATGGGTCCGAACGTCTCGGGCGTGATCGGCTCCGCCGTTGTGGCCGGCGTTCTCTACACCCTCTGCAGAGGCTAGCGCGATGGAGACGACGCGTGGCGTGCAGCGCGCGGCCGCGAGCGACGTGCTCGTGGTGGGCGCTGGAGTTGTGGGCTGTTTCATAGCGCGCGAGCTCAGCCGCTGGAACCTCAACGTGCGCGTTCTCGAGGCCGGGAGCGACGTGGCGGAAGGCGCGTCCAAGGCGAACAGCGCCATCGTGCACGCCGGTTTCGACGCGAAGCCCGGCACGAACAAGGCTAAGTTCAACGTGCTCGGCAACCGCATATTCGAGGACGTCTGCCGCGAGCTTCGCGCGCCGTTCGTGAGGAACGGCTCGCTCGTCCTCGCCTTCAACGACGAGGAGAAGGCCGCGCTCGGCGATCTAGTGCAGAAGGCCGCGAAGAACGGCGTTCCAGTGGAGATTCTCGGGCAGGAAGAGCTTCGCCGCCGCGAGCCGAATGTCTCCCCCGAGGCCGTTGCCGCGCTCTGGGCCCCCACGGGAGGCATCTGCTGCCCCTACGAGCTCACGTTCCGCGCCGCCGAGAACGCCGCAGCGAACGGCGTGGAATTCGCCTTCGACGCCAAGGTCACGGACATCCGCCGCGCCGATGACGGCAATGGCTGGTTCGTGACATGCGCCGATGGACGCGAGTTCGCGGCCAAGGCCGTCGTCAACGCCGCAGGCATCCACTCCGACGAGCTGAACAACCTCGTTAGCGCCACCAAGTACAACATCGAGGCCCGCCGCGGCGAGTACCTGATGCTCGACAAGGACGAAGACGGCACTTTCTCCGCCACGATGTTCCAGGTGCCGTCAAAGATGGGCAAGGGCATCCTCGTTTCGCCCACCGTCGATGGCACGGTGATCGTTGGCCCCACTGCCGAGGACATCCCCGACAAGGAGGACAAGGCCACCACCTACGCCGGACTCGAGAAGGTCAAGGCCGGCGCGCGCCGCACCTATCCCGCTCTTCCCCTCAACAAGGTGATCACCGAGTTCTCGGGCCTCCGCGCGCACGAGACCACGGTGGGCGACTTCATCCTCGGCGAAGCTCCGGACGCGCCGATGTTCTTCAACGCCGTGGGCGTTGAATCGCCTGGCCTTACCTCAGCGCCTGCGATCGGACGCTGGATGGCCGAGAAGGTCACCGCCCGGCTTGGCGTCTCGCGCAAGAACCCCAATCAGATTTCGAAGGATGTCAGCTGGTGGCCGAAGACGCGCGAGATGCGTCCCGACGAGCTCGGCGAGCTAGTGGCGCGCGATCCTGCGTACGGACGCGTGATCTGCCGCTGCGAAGGCGTGACCGAAGGCGAGATACGCGCCGCGATTCGCGCCCGAGTCGGCGCGCGTACGCTCGACGGAGTGAAGCGCCGCACGCGCGGCGGCATGGGCCGCTGCCAGGGCGGGTTCTGCACGCCCCGCGTGATCGAGATTCTCGCGCAGGAGCTGGGCTTGCCGCCGGACGCCTTCCTCGCCTCGCGCAAGACTGCTCCTAAGGCGCTCGGCGCCTCAAGCAAATACGACGCACTGAACGCATGCGGAGTGCTGGACGTTCTCGTGATCGGCGCTGGCCCCGCAGGCCTCGCCGCCGCCATCGCCGCCAAGGAGGCGGGCGCCGCTAACGTGTTAGTTCTTGAGCGCGACGACGCGCCGGGCGGCATCCTGCAGCAGTGCATCCACAACGGCTTTGGACTTCACCGCTTCAAGGAGGAGCTCACTGGCCCCGAATACGCGTACCGCTTCATCGAGCGCGCGGAAGAGCTTGACATTCCGCTGGTGTGCGGCACGATGGTTCTCGACGTGCAGCCGATGAGGGCCGACTCGACTTCGTGCAAGCTGCCGATACACGTGACGGCGATGAGCCCGAAGGGCGGCCTGAGGGTTTACAAGGCTAAGAGCGTGGTTCTCGCCATGGGATGTCGGGAGCGTCCGCGCGGCGCGCTGATGACGCCCGGAACGCGTCCCGCAGGCGTCTATACCGCCGGTACCGTTCAGCGGCTCGTGAACATGGATGGCATCATGCCTGGAAGGCGAGTGGTGATCCTCGGCTCGGGCGACATCGGCCTCATCATGGCCCGCCGCCTCACTTTCTCCGGCGCGAAGGTGCTCGCCTGCGTTGAGATCATGAAGAAGAGCTCGGGTCTCATGCGAAACGTCGTGCAGTGCCTAAACGACTACAACATTCCGCTGCTCCTCTCGCACACGGTGACGGACGTAGAGGGACGCGACCACGTGACGGGCGTGAAGGTGTCGAAGGTAGATGACGATCTCAAGCCGATTCCCGGCACCGAGATGCACTTCGACTGCGACACGCTGCTCCTCTCCTGCGGACTCATCCCCGAGAACGAGCTCACCCGCAAGGCCGGCGCCGAGATAGACCCCGCCACGCGCGGGCCAAAGGTGACACCCGAGATGGCGACCACTTTGCCCGGCGTTTTCGCCGCGGGCAACGTTGTGCGCGTGTACGACCTTGTGGACTGGGTGAGCCGCGACGCCGAGATAGCAGGCAGGAGCGCGGCCGCATACGCACTTTCGGAGGACGCGAGATGATGAGGATGATCTGCATCAACTGCCCGCGCGGCTGCGAACTCGAGGTTGACCGCAACGAAGAGGGCGAGATCGTGGTGAAGGGCCACAGCTGCGCCCGCGGCATCGCCTACGGCAAGGCGGAGTTCGAAAATCCCACTCGCATGGTCACAGGACTTGTCCGCGTGGCCGGTATGCGACGTCCGCTGCCCGTCAAGACGAAGACCGCCGTTCCCATGGGCAAGATCAATGATGTGCTATCAGCCCTGTCGCAGACCACCATGCAGCTTCCCGTGCGCATTGGCGACGTCATAATCCCCGACGTGGCAGGCACGGGGGTGGACGTGGTGGCCACTGCCAACCAGGGCTGAAGAACGGCGCAGCCATATGCGCCGACGCATCGTCATACTCGCGTTTCTTCCGCTTGCGGCGCTTCTTGCGCTGCTGGCGGTGCATGTGCGCTGGCTGTTCTCGGCCACGAAGGATCCTCGCTTCGTGCGATTCATGCGTCGCCACGATAGGCGTCCCAACGTGGAGAAGATTCTTCCTCCGCACGGCATCGCCGTGGATGCGCGCGGCGAGCGGCTTGACGTGGCCGAGCCAGGTTCCGTTTTCCAGCATGTGCTCGACGACCTTTCTCTCGAAAGCGGCGGCGAAACGGTGCCTCTCACAATTGATGCGCGGCTGCAGAACTGCGCGGTGTCGCTTATGAAGGGACGTGCCGGCGCAGTGGTGGCGCTTGAGCCTTCTACGGGAAGAATCCTCGCGCTTGTCTCGTCGCCGCGCGCCGCCTATCTGAACAGGGCGCTGAACGGACTCTACCCGCCAGGCTCTACATTCAAGGTGTTCATGGGAGCCGCGGCGATATCCGCCGGATACGAACCGGTCTTCGACTGCCCGGCCGAGGGGTGGCGTCCTTCGCGCGGCACCGCGCCGATCCGCGACGTAGAGGCGTACGACGCAATGCGCCGCGGCAGAACGTGGAAGGGCTTCGGGAAGATCGGCATGGGCCAGGCGCTGATGCATTCGTCCAACACGTATTTCGCGCAGCTGGGCGCGGGATTCGGCACTGAGCGTTTCGCGGATGCCGTTTCCGCGGCGCGTCTGCGAGACGGTGCGAAAGTGCTGGCATCGAAGACCTCGGCCATGGAGTCGGCTGGCGGCGGGGTGCCGGAGGGGCTTTCCAGCGCCGCGCTTGCGCCTGTGGCTATTGGCCAGGGAGCGCTGCATCTTACGCCGCTTGGAGTGGCGTTATTCACGGCGGCGGTGGCGAACGACGGTCTCATGCTCGAACCAACGCTCGATCCGCGTGCGAAGCCTGCGCTGCGGGCTCGTCCGTTTTCGATTCAGGCGGCCGCGCGTATGAAGAAGATGATGCGCGCCGCCGTGAGGAACGGAACGGGCAGGCCGTGCGAGATCGCCGGGCTTGACGTGTGCGGAAAGACGGGCACCGCGCAGACTGACCGCGGCAAGGACCATTCCTGGTTCACCTGCTTTGCGCCCGAGAAGGCGCCGCGCATCGTCGTAACGGTGGTGGTAGAGCATGGCGGATTTGGTGCATCGGCTGCTCTACCTGTTGCACGGGCTGTACTAATCGAAGCCGATAAGTCGGGGCGCTTGAGATGATTCATTACGACAGACATGATTTTTTTTGTGAGATAAATGTCAGAACGAGTCAAGTCGTTCTCCTATACGGTTGTGCAAGAAGCACGGAAAGAAGGAAGTGAAATGAAGATGAGGAGACTTTTTGTGATGGTTCTCGCTGCGGCCGCGTGTACCGCATGCTTTGCTCGCGGAGGGCTTTGCGGCGGCGGCGGTTTTCGTGGTGGCTTCCATGGTGGCGGCTTCCATGGCGGCTTCCGCGGGTGTGGTCCGCGTATCGGCTTCCACCATGGCGGATATCACCATGGCGGATGGGGCCATCGTGGCTGGGGATGGGGCCTGGGCGGCTTTACCGCCGGCGTCGTGGCTGGATCGCTCGCGCGTGGCTGGTACGGCGGGTACGGCTATTATGGCGGATATGGCTATAGACCCTACTATGGTGGCTACTATGGCGGGTATTATGGCGGCTACAGCCCGTACTATGGCGGATACTATTCCGGTTGCTATGCGCACACGGTCTATTCGGCCGGATATGTGGCGCCTGTGGTCTCTACGCCCGTGGTGACGAGCCCGGTGGTGACGGCGCCGGTGATCACAAGCCCTGTCGTGACCACGCCCGTGGTGACGACGACCATTGCCGCTCCGGCAGCGTACTATTGCGGCTGGTAAGCTACTTGGAGAAGTAGACCTGGGGCATGTTCGGCTTCTTCACGCGGATGACGCCGATCTGGTACCAGGGCTGCTTGATGTTGCGGAAGACCGTCTTCATGCGCAGGAGCGAGGTCTTGGGCATGATGAGCACGAAGCCGATGCCCATGTTGAACACGCGGTACATCTCGTCGTGATCGACCTTGCCCTGGCGCTCGATGAAGTTGAAGATGGTGGGAACTTCCCAGGTGGTGCGGTCGATCTCGCACATGGTGGCCTTGGGCAGAACGCGCGGGATGTTGTCCTGGAAGCCGCCGCCCGTGATGTGGGCCATGCCGTTGATCTTGATCTTGTTCTCGAGGAGGCGGCCGACGGGCTTGAGGAAGCTGCGGTGGACGGTGAGAAGGGCTTCGCCGATCGTCTGGCTGGTGCCGGGGAGCTTGTCGAAGGGGGACATCTGGCAGATGTCGAAGAACACCTTGCGGGCGAGGGAGTAGCCGTTCGTCTGGAGTCCGCCGGAGGGAAGGCCGATCACCACGTCTCCGGCGCGGATCGACTGGCCGGATACGAGCTGGCGGCGTGAGACGGTGCCTACGATGGTGCCAGTGAGGTCGTATTCTCCGGCGGGGTAGAGGCCGGGGAGTTCAGCGGTCTCGCCGCCGAGAAGGGCCATGTTGTTCTCCTTGCAGGCCTTGCAGAGGCCGGCGACGATCTGCTGGAATACGGAGCCGTCGATCTTGGAGGCGCCAACGTAGTCCATGAAGAAGAGGGGGCGCGCGCCCTGAACGAGGATGTCGTTCACGCAGTGGTTCACAATGTCCTGGCCGACGGTGTCGTGCTTCTTCATCATCACGGCCACTTTGAGCTTGGTGCCGACGCCGTCGGTGGAGGAGACGAGAAGAGTGTCCTTGGGGCTGCCCTGGGGAAGACGGCAGAGTCCGCCGAAGGAGCCGATGCCGCCCACCACGTTCACGGTCTTTGTGGCGTTCACCATCGTTTTGATCGCCTTGAGGGCGTCCATTTTGACGTCGATGTTGACGCCAGCTGCGGCGTAAGCGGATTTCTCGGCGGGCTGCATAGGGGTGGTCACGGTGTTCTCCTTTTGGGATTCCATTCTTGTCGAAATGTCCACAAATTATATCAAATTTTTTTTTCTAAATCAACCCCTTGACTACAAACCGAAAAATTGATACACTAACCCACTTGACAAACCAGCATATAATAGAATTGTACTCCGAAGGAGTCTAGAGCAATCATGGCAGTTAAGAAAAACGTCCAGTCGCGCGCATCTGCAAAAGGGGCGAAGAAGGATTCGTCGCCGTCTGGAGGCGCGAAGCGGCAGAAGGCTGATAAGGCGTCAGTGGGTGCGAAGAAGCCGGTGAAGAAGGCGTCCGAGAAGAAAAAGGGCGAGAAGAAGGCTGAGCGTGCCGGTCGCAAGGACGAGAAGGATCTTCGTGACGAGTTTTTGGCGGGCGACGACCTGGCGGAGGGGTCGCTTGGCGACGACGCCGACGAGCGTGAAACCGAGGCCCGCTTTGTCGACGCGACGCCCGAGGACGAGGCAGAGGCGGAGGCTGCTGAGGCCGAGGCGCGCGATCTCGACATAGAGAAGGTGGCCGACGAGGCGCTGGAGGTGGAGGAGCACTCTCCTGCCGACGCCGCCGATGTGCCAGAGGCGGCCGACATCGACGATCTTGGATTCGACGACCTCATGCCCATGCCGTCCTCCGCCTATGGCGACGACTTCGACCCCGCGGAGATGACAGCATTCATGGGACAGGGCGTGCTGGGAATCGAGGAGCGCAATGCCGTCATCCAGGAGGTGAAGCAGCGTGCCGAGAAGAACGGCGGCTACGTCACGTGGGACGAGCTCAACCAGATCGTGCCCGCCACCGTGCAGGACGAGAACACCACCGACGAATACCTTTCCATCCTCCAGCAGCTCAACGTGGCCGTGATCCGCGCCGAGGAGGTCGACGCCTACATCGCCAACAAGGACAAGCGCGGCGACAGCCGCTTCGCAGCCGCCCGCACGCAGGAGCTCTTCGACGATCCCATCCGCATGTATCTCCACCAGATGGGCCAGGTGCCGCTGCTCACCCGCGAGCAGGAGGTGGACATCTGCCAGAAGATCGAGGAGGCCGAGGCGAAGACGAAGGACATATTCAACCGCTTCGCGTTCGCACCTTCGATGTACTCCAGCCTGCTCGACAAGCTCGAGGGCATGCAGGAGCGCTTCGACCGCGTCGTGACCGACAAGTACGAGGACAACCGCGACGCCTACATGGAGCAGCTGCCAGCATACAGGCGCATTCTTGCGGAGATGAGCCGCGTGATGACTGACGCGTACGCCAAGTACCAGGCCGTGACCTGCAACCGCAAGTCAACCCAGGCACAGATCCGCGGCGCGGAGAAGACCGTGCAGAACGCGCGCGCCAAGCTGCGGCAGGCTTTCGACGACCTCAATTTCAAGCAGAAGGTGCTGGAGACGCTCTGCATGGAGGCGAAGGACCAGATATACCTTCCCTACAAGCACGAGCTCGCCGTGAAGCAGACGCTGCTTGGCAAGCCCAAGTCCAAGAAGCGCGAGGCCGACCTCGACGCCTGCCGCAAGAAGATCGCGAGCCTAGAGGCGAAGTTCGGCATGCCCCCCGAGGAGTTCCTCGAGACTTTCGGCTATATGCTGAAGATTCTCTACGAGGGAATCGACGCTCGCCAGCGCATGGTGGAGGCGAACCTCCGCCTCGTGATCTCGATAGTGAAGAAGTACGCCAACCGCGGGCTCAGCTTCCTCGACCTCATCCAGGAGGGCAACACCGGCCTCATGAAGGCGGTGGAGAAGTTCGAGTACAAGCGCGGCTACAAGTTCTCCACGTACGCCACATGGTGGATACGCCAGGCCGCCACGCGCGCGATTGCGGACCAGGCGCGCACCATCCGCATCCCAGTGCACATGATCGAGACGATCAACAAGCTCATGCGCGTGCAGAAGAAGCTCATCCAGAAGCTTGGCCGCGAGCCCACCGAGAAGGAGCTCTCCGAGGAGATGGAGATGCGTCCCGACCAGGTTCGCCAGGTGTACCGCATGGTGCAGCAGCCAATTTCCCTTCAGTCGAAGGTTGGTGACAACGACGACGCCAAGTACGGCGACTTCATACCCGACACGACTGCGGAAAACCCCTCCGAGCAGACAGCATACGCGATGCTTCGCGAGAGGCTGGGAGAAATCCTGCTAACGCTCACTGACCGCGAGCGGCAGGTGCTGGACTACCGTTTCGGGCTCACCGACGGTTTCTCCAGGACGTTGGAAGAGGTGGGCAAGCAGTTCAACGTGACGCGCGAGCGCATCCGCCAGATCGAGGCGAAGGCCCTGCGCAAGCTGCGTCACCCATCGCGTCTGAAGAAGCTCGACGGTTTCCTCGCGGGCTGAGGCGCGTAATAACGAAGAAAGAGAGAAGAAAAGAGATGATGAACATGGTGTTTCTGGCGCAGGCGGCTACGCAGACAGCCGACAAATGCTCCAAGTGCTGCCCTCCCCACGCAATAGCGGCAATCGCCGGCGCCCTTGTGGTAGGCGGGCTGATCGGATACTTCATCGGCCGCCGCGTCGCTTCGGGAGGCAAGGCGCAGCAGAAGCGCGCCGCGCGCGTGTCGTCCACGCCCCGCCAGCCCATTCCCGCCGGCAGCGTTGAGATATACGTTGGCAATCTGAGCTACGAGCTCACCGAGGACCAGCTCCGCAAGGAGTTCGAGAAGTTCGGTACGGTCGGCTCCGCCCGCATCGTCACCGACAAGAACGGCCAGCGCTCCAAGGGATTCGGCTTCGTTGTGATGCCAAACCGTCCCGAGGCCGAGGCGGCCATTGCCGCAATGAGCGAAAAAGAGTTCATGGGCCGCAAGATGCGCGTGAACGAGGCGCGCAACACGATCAAGGAAGACGCCTGAGGTGAGGAACCTCTTTCTCTACGGGCCGCCCGGCAGCGGCAAATCCACGCTCGGCAAGCTTCTTGCCGAGCGGTTGGATCTCCCGTTCCTCGATCTTGACAAGATCGTGCAGAACGACGCAGGAATGCCAGTTAGGCGGATTTTCGCCGAGGAGGGCGAAAGCGGCTTCCGTGCGCGGGAGAAGCGCGCCCTTGAGGTTGTTTGCGAGCGTTCGGGGTGCGTCGTCGCGCTTGGGGGCGGAACGCTCCTCGACGACGCGTGCCGCGCGATGGCGGAGCATAGCGGCACTGTGGTGTGCCTCGACTGTCCGCTCGACGTGCTGCGAGCGCACATAGACATGACCCCGGGAACGCGTCCGCTTCTCAACAACGGCATATCCGACACCGGCAGCCAGCTCGAGGACCTGATGGCCCGCCGTGCCGACCACTACGCGAGCTTCCGCCGTCGCCTTGACGTGGCGGGCCGCTCGCTCGACAACATGCTCGACGCGGCGGAGATACTCTTCGGCGCGTATCACATCACTTCCGGCGACGTTCCAAGCGACGTGATGGTGGGCGAGGGGATCATCGACTTCATCGGCGAATGGGTTCTCGAGCACGACTTTGGGCTGCGCGCCGTCGTGGTGGGCGACTCCAATACCGAGCCCCTCTACGCGAAGCGCGTGGCGGATTCGCTTCGCGCCGCCGGCATCGAGGTGGTGCGCACCACGATTCCCGCAGGCGAGGAGGGCAAGACGCTCGACACGGTTGCGGACATCTGGCGCGTGTTCCTGCGCGCCGGCCTTGGCCGCGACGACTTCGCCGTGGCCGTTGGAGGCGGCGTCACCGGCGACCTAACCGGCTTTGCCGCCGCCACTTGGATGCGCGGCATGCGCTGGATCAACGTGCCCACCACGCTTCTTTCGATGGTGGACGCCTCCACCGGCGGCAAGACAGGATGCGACCTCCCCGAGGCGAAGAACATGGTTGGCGCGTTCCATTCGCCGTCGCTCGTTCTTGCCGACGTCGAGACGCTCGTGACGCTTCCCGCGCGCGAATGGCGCTGCGGCCTCGCCGAGGCCCTCAAGCACGCATTCATCGCGGACCCCGACCTCGCAAACCATCTTGAGATGTTCGAGGGCCTTGGCTGCATCGCCCCTGACGCTCCCTTCGATTCGATCGACGACCTCGAGGGCCTCGCCGCCTTCGTGAGCCGCGCCCTCGCCGTGAAGGTGCGCCTCGTGAGGCAGGATCCCCGCGAACGCGACGTGCGCGCCAAGCTCAACCTCGGTCACACCGTGGGCCACGCCGTCGAGGTGGCCACGAACTTCGCCGTCAAGCATGGCGAGGCCGTGGCGATCGGCGCCGTGGAGGAGGCCCGCCTCGCGGTGCGACTCGGCCTCGCGCCGGAGGACTGGCCCGGCAAGATGGCCGCGGTGTTCAGGAATGTGGGTCTTCCCGTGGATCTGCCCGAGGGCGTGACGTTCGACTCTCTCTCCGACATAATGCGCCGCGACAAGAAGAAGCGCGACGGCAAGATACGCTTCGCCCTCCCGTGCGGATGGAGCGACGTTTCGCTCACTCCAGTGGAGATTTGACATGGACCTCAGAAGAAGAGTGTGGGTGGAGATCGACATCGGCACCCTGCGCGCCAACTATCGCCGCATCGCCGCCGCCGTCAAGCCAGCCAAGGTGCTGTGCGTCATGAAGGCGAACGCCTACGGTCTCGGCGTTGATCCGTACGCGAAGGCGCTCGCATCCACCGACTGCGCGGGATTCGGAGTGGCCGAGCCTTTCGAGGCGCTGCAGCTCGCGGGGCGCGGCAAGCCGGTGCAGATTCTCTCGTCCGTGCTGCCGGACGAAATCGAGCCCATGGTCGCGGCGGGCGTCACTCTTCCCGTCATAGACATCGCCACCGCACGCCTCATCAGCGCCGCCGCGCGCCGTCTCAAGACCGTCGCCAAGGTGCACCTCAAGCTCGACACCGGCATGGGCCGCCTCGGCATTCTCGCGAAGGACGCAGTGCGCGTGGCGTGCGCGGTGAAGCGCCTCCCCAATCTCGACTGCGAGGGCATCTTCTCGCACTGCCCGATGGCGTACGATCCGGAGGACGCCTTCACGGAAGACCAGATCGACCTCTTCTGCTCGATCCTCGCGGAGCTCAAGCGCCGCGGAATCACGTTCCGCGTTGTGCACATCGCGGCCTCGGACGCGATAAACAACTTTCCCCGCGCGGCGCGTCCGCCGTTCACGCAGGTACGCACCGGCATCAACCTGCACGGCTCTTTCGACCCCAATGGACGCCGCGCTCTCAAGCTTGAGAGCG
>JAEEGF011736838.1_pt1 | contig 12230 bp, 10 predicted proteins | sample 9134171 | NCBI WGS metagenome assembly JAEEGF01 (sample SAMN16246542, study PRJNA631951) | gut metagenome | biome: gut microbiome; feature: rumen; material: AP-attached | host: Bos | place: Iran: Karaj | collected 2018-10 | reverse complement strand
TTGGCTTGTCGAGAGCCACACATGCTGTTGTAGATATAAAAGAAGAGCAGAAAAAGTTGCAACAAATGCAGGCACAGATACAGTCGAACATGCAGCAAGCAAATATGCAACAACCACAGGCGCAGATGCAGTCATACATGCAACAACCGCAGGCGCAGATGAATATGCAACAGCCAAACATGCAACAGCCTCAAATGCGGGGAACTTTGCAACCGCAGGGGATGCAATCGCAATATCGCCAGATGCCACAAGGAGCGGCGCCGGCGCAGCCTATGAATGGGCAGAAGAACAGTGACCAGACTGGATATCAGTCTATGCAGAACAGGCAACAATTCAATCCTGCATATCATCAGAGCAGGCAGCAATTCAATCCTGCATATCAGCAGAACAGGCAACAATTTAACGCCGCATATCAGCAGAATCTGCAACAATTAAACCCTGCGTATCAACAGAATCCTCAGTCCGCATTTCGCAATATTAATAATGCAAATAAGAACTCAGCGGAGTCGTGGATAGGTAAGCATTTGATGGGGGTGTTTGCAAGCATACTCATCTTCATAGCGCTTATCCTGTTCGCAAGCCTCATTATTCCATATCTCAATGACGTGATCAAAATTGGTCTGATGTTCACAGTGAGCATTGCGCTTACGGGATTTGCATTTTATGAGCATCAAAAGAAGCCCGGGAACACCTTTTTTACAGCGCTTCTTGCGTGTGGACTTGGATGTAGTTATCTGTCGATACTTGTGACAAGGATCTACTTTAAAGCTATCGGCGATGTGACTATGTACGTTCTTTTGCTTGTCTGGGCCGGAATTATTTTGTACATGGGCAAAAAAGAAAGCAAGCTTTTTCAGGTTATCGGAAATGCGGGATATATCATTTCCGCGCTTCTTGCATGGAATTTAAAGGATGGAGCTTTGGTTTTGCCTGTTCTTGTTTATCTTTTGATCATGGGAGGCGCCTTCCAGTATAACTTTAGAAAAGATAATTTGCAGCGAACGATTCAAAGTTGTATAAATCTGGCGATAATTTTATATTTTGCAACACGGATCGGGCATAATGTTGAAAAATGCGTTTCTTTAACCGTTTCTGCAGGCCTTATTGTAGTTATCAGTGCAGCATATTTTGCGGCTTTTCTATTCGGAAAGAAGCTTATTAACAGTGCTAATAAGACATTTTTTGCAAGTGCAAGTGCGATTGTCTTTTATGTGTCATTTCTTTTGCTTGCAGACTGCCTGAAAATGCCGAAATGGATTGCACTAATGGTGTTCTTTGGTGTTGCTGCGATTGCGGAAGCAGAAGCCTTTTTGCAGCGGAACGAAAAAGAGAACGAAACGGTATCGTTCTATAAGAGCTTTTGGATAACTGCCTGGTTTGCGATAGCGGAGATCGGTACTTATGTTTTATATCAGGAGTTTTTTGACAGCGGAGCTCTTTTTGTCGCACTCCTCCCGATTGCTGTTTACGGTGTGAAGAAGGAGTATGCTCTTTTTAGAAATCAGGCGATCATATTGGCGGCGCTGATGACCTTACTTGAGAATTTCGGCGAGTGGAGCATCATATTCTGCGCTGTGGAACTTGTATATGCGATCATAGTTTTGGTAATGGAAGGCTTTGTCGTCAAAAAGTCGTTTGAATATAAGTTTATTTGGTATTTCTATGTTCAGGCATGTATTGCGCTTTTATTTTGGACTGTTGCAGATAAATCTGCTTTTGGTAATGACGGTTTCAAGATTATGTGTGCGGTTATCCCCGTGGGAATCTTCAACATGCTCATGCGGATGCTTAAGTTTGACAGAGACGATAAGGGCGTAAGTAATATTACGGCATTGATGGTTCTTGATGGTGTAAATGCAGCGGGATTACTTTTGGGACTTTACAATATTTATATGGTCGAAGGAGCCGCTTTGCAGGGAATAAATATTGCCTTTACTACAGCGCTTGCCTGTGTCAATGTTCGCAGGCATTTCGCAGGAAAAAGTGCTGAAAAACTGTACGCCGGAATTAAATTTGGCATCATCCTCATAGTTTCGCTTATCAGCTATGATGCGGCAGGCTATATTGTCAGCGTTGCGGTTTTGGCTTTTGCCATACTGTGCATAGTCATTGGGTTCAACAAGATTTTTGGGGCAAAAGAGCTCCGAATATATGGACTTGTATTGGCTATGGTCAGTGTTGTTAAGTTTATAATGTACGATATCACTTATGAAAATACGATCGGGCGTGCGATCAGCTTCCTGATCAGCGGAATACTGTGCTTTGGGATCAGCGCGATCTACAACTATTTTGAGAAGCAGGGGCAGCAGTAAGATGATTATTGGCACCGTACAGAATGTAGAAAGGCTAATAAGTTCTGATTGAATCGTACCTGATATGATGTTAAAATGTTCGGTGTTTGAGGTTATTTTTTTCTTTAAAAACAAGGAGAACAAATGAATTACGAAGGTAGGACTGAGAATTATAAGCGTCTTGGTGAAGAATGCGGTGTCTTTGGTATGTATGATTTTGACGGCGGCGATGTTGCCGGATCTATATATTACGGACTCGTTTCACTTCAGCACAGAGGACAGGAGAGCTGCGGTATTGCCGTGAGCGACACAACCGGACCAAAGGGAAAAGTTACAAGCCATAAGGATATGGGACTTGTAAATGAGGCTTTTACTCCGGAGATATTGGACACTTTAAAGGGAGACATCGGAGTAGGTCATGTCAGATACTCAACAGCAGGCAGCAGTACGCGTGAGAATGCGCAGCCGCTTGTTCTAAACTACGTAAAAGGAACCTTGGCACTTGCACATAACGGTAACCTTGTCAATGCACCTGAGCTTCGTCATGAGCTCGAATATACCGGTGCAATCTTTCAGACGACAATCGATTCGGAAGTAATTGCATATCATATTGCCAGAGAGAGACTTGCGACCAAGTCTGTCGAAGAGGCAGTCGGAAAGGCTATGCTCAAGATAAAGGGTGCATACAGCCTTGTTATCATGTCGCCCAGAAAACTTATCGGAGCAAGAGATCCTTACGGATTTAAACCCCTTGTTATAGGAAGAAGAGAGAACTGTTATATCCTTGCTTCCGAGACATGTGCGCTTGATACGGTAGGTGCGACATTTATCCGTGATGTAGAGCCCGGTGAGATAGTTACGATTTCTCCCGAGTTTGGAATTCAGTCCGACAAGAGCATGTGTATCCCTAAGGAAAAACATGCGAGATGTATTTTTGAATATATTTATTTTGCACGTCCTGACAGCACTATCGACAACATCAGCGTATATGATGCCAGAATAGCTGCAGGAAGATTTCTTGCTATGGATTCACCCATAGATGCGGATCTTGTAGTAGGCGTTCCCGAGTCCGGAAACGTTGCGGCACTCGGATATGCAATGCAGTCGGGAATACCTTATGGTCAGGCTTTTGTAAAAAATTCTTATATAGGAAGAACTTTCATTAAACCCAAGCAAAAGAACAGAGAATCAAGCGTTCAGGTTAAGTTAAATGCACTTGGAAGTGCGGTTGAGGGTAAGAGAATCATCATGATCGACGACTCGATCGTAAGAGGAACAACTTCAGACCGTATCGTAAGAATGCTTCGCGATGCGGGTGCAAAAGAAGTGCATATGAGAGTAAGTTCACCTCCGTTCCTGTGGCCATGCTATTTTGGAACCGATGTCCCTGCAAGAGATCAGCTTATAGCTTATAATAGAAATGTTGATGATATCTGCAAGATAATCGGTGCAGATTCACTTGCTTATCTTGGAATAGAGAGACTTGAAGAGATGGTTGGCGGAAATCTCGGTATCTGTAAGGGCTGCTTTACAGGTTCTTATCCGGTTACCCCGCCTACTGAGGACATCAGAGGAGAATTTGAGAAATAAAAGAATGTGTCTTTTATCAGGAGGAATGAAATGAGTACAGATCGTTATACAAGCCCCTTATCGGAGCGTTATGCAAGTAAAGAAATGCAATATATCTTTTCACAGGATATGAAGTTCAAGACATGGAGGAAACTCTGGATCGCTCTTGCCGAGATAGAGAAGGATCTTGGACTTAACATAACTCAGGAGCAGATTGATGAGCTCAAGGCTCACAAGGATGACATCAACTACGATGTTGCCAAAGCAAGAGAGAAGGAAGTTCGTCACGATGTAATGAGCCATGTGTATGCTTACGGCCAGCAGTGCCCCAAGGCTAAGGGAATCATCCATCTTGGCGCAACAAGCTGCTATGTTGGTGATAACACAGACATCATCATAATGACGGAAGGACTTAAGCTTGTAAGAAAGAAGCTTATAAATGTTATCGCAGAGCTTTCAAAGTTTGCCGAGGAATACAAGGCACAGCCTACACTCGGATTTACTCATTTCCAGCCTGCACAGCCTACAACAGTAGGAAAAAGAGCAACACTCTGGCTTCAGGATTTTACTATCGATCTTGAGGACCTTGATTATGTTCTTGATAATATGAAGCTTCTCGGATCAAAGGGAACAACGGGAACACAGGCTTCTTTCCTTGAACTCTTTGACGGAGACCTTACTAAGGTTGATAAGCTTGATCCTATGCTTGCTGAAAAGCTTGGCTTCAAGGGATGCATGGCAGTTTCTGGTCAGACTTACAGCCGTAAGATAGATATGAAGGTACTTAACGTACTTGCCGGAATTGCATCATCTGCAACAAAGATGGCACAGGATATCAGACTTCTTCAGCACCTCAAGGAAGTTGAAGAGCCTTTTGAGAAGAGCCAGATCGGTTCATCTGCAATGGCATATAAGAGAAATCCTATGAGAAGTGAAAGAATCTGCTCACTTGCAAGATATGTCATCATTGATACTCTCAATCCCGCTATTACTGAGGTTTCACAGTGGTTTGAGAGAACTCTTGACGATTCTGCAAACAAGAGAATTTCAATTCCCGAGGGATTCCTTGCAACGGATGGTATACTTGATTTATGTATAAATGTGGTTGACGGCCTTGTGGTTTATCCTAAGGTTATCGAGAAGCGCCTTATGTCTGAGCTTCCTTTCATGGCAACAGAGAATATCATGATGGATGCCGTTAAGGCAGGCGGAGACAGACAGGAACTTCATGAGAAGATCCGTGAGCTTTCCATGGAAGCAGGTAAGACAGTTAAGGTTGAGGGAAAAGACAATAATCTTCTTGAACTTATCGCAGAAGATCCCGCATTCCCGCTTACTATCGAGGAACTTAAGGCATCAATGGATCCCACTAAGTATGTTGGATGCAGTGCGCATCAGGTAGATAAATTCCTTGCGGAAGTTGTAAAGCCTATATTGGATGCAAACAAAGGAGACCTCGGTCTTACCGCTGAGATCAATGTTTGATACCGCTCGGAGGCAATATGAAAATAATTGACATACTAAATAACAAAGATGTGACTTTGTCTTTTGAGGTTTTTCCGCCCAAAACTGACGATAAGTACGCTGATGTTGAGAAGGCTGCGGCAGAGATTGCCGCACTTAAGCCTGATTTTATGAGCGTTACTTACGGAGCAGGCGGCGGAACAAGTAAGAATACGGCGAATATTTCGGCGGATCTTCAGGACAAGTACGGAGTTACCGTGTTGTCACATCTTACATGCGTATCGTCTACAAAAGAGGATGTTAAGTCCATGATTTCCGTTTACAAGGAAAAAGGAATCGAGAATATCATGGCACTTAGGGGGGACATTCCGAAGGAAGGACGAATCTGCTATGATTACGATCATGCGACGCAGCTTATAAGCGACATAAAATCGCTTGATGAAAACATATGTATAGGCGGAGCGTGTTATCCCGAAGGGCATGTAGAATGCGCAAGGCAGTCGGAAGACATCATTCATCTTAAAGAAAAGGTGGATGCAGGTTGTGATTTCCTTACAACCCAGATGTTTTTTGACAATTCTACGTTGTACCAGTTCCTTTACAGGATAAGGGAAAAGGGCATAGAAGTGCCGGTTCTTCCGGGAATTATGCCTATAACCAACGCAAGACAGGTAGCAAGGAGTGTTTCTCTTTCAGGTTCGACCATTCCGCAGAAGATGAAGATAATGGTTGACCGTTTCGCGGATGATCCCGAGAAGATGAAAGAGGCGGGTATAATATATGCCTGCGATCAGATAATCGATCTTATCTCCAACGGAGTCAGCCATATACATGTTTATTCAATGAACAAGCCTGATATCGCTGCAGGCATAATGAGGAATCTTTCTACAATTATTAAATGATAAAAGGGGAGTATAGTGATGGACGAAAATGTACAGAACATGACGGAGGAGCTTGAGAAAAAAGCTCCTTCAAAAAGTAATATAAATGAAATTGACTTTGCTTATTCACAGGAAGTTATAAGGAAAATGTCGGATTACTTTGACGAGAAGGTAGTCGGACAGAAACAGCTTAAATTTTCTCTTATCGCATCTATTCTGGCGGACGGACATATTCTTATCGAGTCTGTTCCCGGTCTTGCAAAGACTACTGCGGCTAAGGCTATTTCTGATGCCGTAGACGGAAAATTTGCGCGAATCCAGTGCACACCGGATCTTCTTCCGGCAGATATCATCGGAACACAGATTTATAATCAGGCAACATGCAAGTTTGAGACTATGCTGGGGCCTGTTTTTGCTAATTTTGTCCTCCTTGATGAGGTCAACCGTTCAAGTGCAAAGACTCAGTCTGCAATGCTCGAAGCGATGCAGGAGAAGCACGTTACCATCGGCGGAAAGACCTATAATATGCCGGAGGACATTTTTATTGTTATAGCAACGCAGAACCCTATTGAGCAGGAGGGAACATATCCTCTTTCAGAAGCTCAGACGGATAGATTTTTGATAAAAGAGGTTATTACATATCCTACGGCCGCTGAGGAAGTAGAGATTTTGAAGAGAATAGAGTCGGGAGTTATATCCGAAAAGACAGATCCCGTGCTGACAATCCAGGATATCAACAAGGTTCAGGACATTGCGGATCAGGTATATGTTGATGAAGCGGTTAAGTGGTATATTTCAAGTATCGTTGTTGCCAGCAGAAGAGCAAATCAGATTCCCGGATTCGAACTTGGCAAATATGTAAGGATCGGTGTAAGCCCGCGTGCTTCAATAGCATTCCTTAAGATGGCCAAGGCTGCAGCTCTTATGATGGGAAGAACTTATGTAACACCCGAAGATGTAAAGGTTGTAAGACATCAGGTTTTAAGACACAGAATAGGTCTTAATTATTCGGCTGTTGCAGACAATATTTCAGTTGAGACGGTAATTGACGGAATCGTAAATTCTGTTAAGACTCCGTGATAGAGTGCGACTATGAATATTGATTACGAATACTTATCGAAGATAAGGAGAGCGGTAGCTCTTTATACAAATAAAAAAACCTCCAATATTCTTGACGGTGATTTTCATTCCATACATAAGGGAAGAAGTATGGAATTTGAAGATCTGAAAGAGTATGCGCTTGGCGATGAGGTTCACGACATTGACTGGAAATCATCTTCCAGAATGGGAAAAACACTGGTCAGAAGATATATGACCGACAGAAGACACAACGTGATGTTTGTGTGTGACTGTGGAAAAAAGATGACGGGCGATACTCCGAAAGGTGAGTCAAAAAAGGATGTTGCGCTCTATGCTTTCGGAACTGTGGCATATCTTACGGACAAGAACGGAGCCGATTTTTCGATGGCTTTTCCTAAGGGAGATACATCGGAAATAAGTATGTTCAAGGCAGGAACTGAGCATATAGAGAGACTCATATACGAATATGAGAAGTATATTGATAAGGACAGCAATATTTCTTTTGAACAGTGCATAAAGAACGTCCTTAACTGTGTACATAAGAGAATGATAGTTATTCTCATAACTGATATCGAGGGACTTTCATCTGTAAGTGAGAGTACGCTCAAGGCGATTTCCTGCAATAACGATCTTATGGCGATGTGTGTGGAAGATGCCATGCTGACGGGAGATAATGTTTTTGACAATGAGCTTGGACACTATGAGAAGTGGTTTCTTTCCCACAACGAAAAGCTCAAAAAGCAGGAGCTTGAGTTTAGAGAAGCTACGGCAAACAGCATAGCGTTAAGCAGTAGGCAGAGCAGAACATCGGTTATCTCTCTTTCAGGTACGGAGGAGATAATTGATAAGACAATAGTTTTATTTGAAAGGCACAGACATGGAAACTACGGTTACATTAAGACCACCATTTGAATACAGTCTTTGGGTTTTGCTGGTCGGAATCGCTATTTTTGCGGCCTTTCTTTTTGCGTTTATATGGGTGCTTTCCAAGATAGTTGGAATCGAGAGAGGTGAGAATATTACTTCCGATAAAAAAGACAATCGTTTCAGTATCGGCAGTGGATATCAGTACATAATGAAACAGAAGTATATTGCGCAGATTCAGATGCTCAGTAATGATTACAGAAAGGGGAAGGTGAGCCAGAGAGAGGGATTTCAGAGGCTCAGTCTTTTGATAAGAGGCTTTATACATGATGTTACGGGAATCAATGTTGAGACGGCGACTATCCGTGATGTCAAAAAGCTTGGTATCAAGCATCTGGATAAGCTTATGGAAGAGTATTACGTTCCGGAATTTGCGGAGGACGGAAGACCGATATCCAAGGAACTTTCGGAATCCTGTGAAATTGCGATGGGAGTGATCAGAACATGGACATAATGCATAAATGGGTCATCGTTTTGGGAGTCGTGCTGATCGCCGGAATTTGTTTTGGACTTTATAAATACAGCAAGAAGATAACGACTAAATTTAACGGCGGAATCAGAGCTGCCAATACCCGGAAGATCAGATCCAGCAAGTTATATACAGAATTGTTTAAACAGTACCGCATAATCAGGACGGTCTTGATAGCGGGACTTATAATATGCATGCTTTCGTCTTTTATTCTTATTTCAAGACCGTTTAAGTCAAAGGAAGTTGTTAACGGTGTAAAGAAAAGAGATATCATAATATGCCTTGATGTATCATATTCGCTCTATGACCTCAACTCAGAGATCACGGAGTATATAAAAGGCGTGGTAAAAGGGCTTGAAGGTGACAGGATAGGAGTGAGCATTTTTAATACTTCATCCGTTACATATGTGCCTCTTACAGACGATTATGAGTATGTTGCACAAAAGCTCGATGAACTTGATGAGTATTTCAAGCTTCAGAAGGATATGTACGACAATTTTTACAATAAATATCAGTATCTTACGGATATGACGGAAGAGGAAAAAGAGAGGTTTTATGAGCTTGATGAGAAGCTTTCATACTACGAGGCGGGAACGCTGTATCGCTCAGATACAAAGGGATCGTCGCTTATAGGAGAAGGACTCGGCTCTGCACTTTATTCTTTTCCCTATCTCGGAGAATCGGACAGGACCCGCGTGATCATCATGTGCACCGATAACGAGCTGAATTCGTACTATCCTGAAATTATCAATCTTACTGACGCATCAGAAGCGTGCAAGAATAATAAAACCACGGTATTCGGAATATTCCCTTCGGAGGATAAGTTTTATTTGCCCGAGGAATACAGTTATAAGGTCTGTTCTTCGGAATTTCAAAGTGCCGTTGAGAATACCGGCGGAAAGTTTTATGTAAGAACGGACGAGCATCCTGTTTCCGAGATTGTTCAGGATATCCAGAAGCAGGAAGCAATGATGGTGAAAGTTGTATCATCAAGAGAAAATGTTGATATCCCCGAAGCGGCATTTATAATGCTTCTTTTGGGAATTATCGTGTTCTGCGGAGCAGGATGGGTGTTGCAAAAATGATTATAAGACCTATTTTACCGATAGCGTTTCTCCTCATAATCTTTGCGGTTTTGATCGCGATTACAGTATGGGGAGTTATCAGAACGAGTGTCGGAAGAAAAGACAAAATATTTACTGCGCTGAGGCTCGTGATTATATATATCTTGGTGCTTATTATCGGATTAAGGCCCATGACGGTGGATGAAGAATACGAGTTTTCCACAAGGAATCTCGATGTTATCTTTGTTGTGGACACAACGATCAGCATGTGGGCTGAAGATTATTACAACGGCAACAGGATAGACGGCGTAAAGAAAGATGCAAAGCAGATCATAGACGATCTTGCGGGAAGTAACTTTGCGCTTATTACGTTTGACGATCAGTCTCACGTTGTTTCGCCATGTACACAGGATTTGGAGCATGTGAAGACTCTTCTGGATACGCTTGCGCCTCCCGGATATGAGTATGCCGGCGGAAGCGATATGTCTTTGCCATACAAAGATCTTGAGTCGCTGCTTCTTTCTTCTTCAAGGAAAGAAAACAGGAAAAGCATAGTTATATTCATGAGTGACGGCGAGATCACAAACGGCAATGAGCTTACGTCTTATGAGGCCTTGAAGCAATATGTGGATTCAGGCGCGGTTCTCGGATACGGCTCGGCAGGCGGCGGAAAGATGAAGATTGACAATACGTACATCTATGACGATGCTGAGGGAAAAGAAGCCGTATCTTACCTCAATGAGGATAATCTTAAGAGCATTGCGGGCGACCTTGGGCTTGAATATCATAATATGAACAGCGGAAGCAAAGGGCTTAACACTACGATCGATGTGATAAAAGAGACCTCAAAGACCGTAACGGAGAAAGAGGACGGTATGGAGAAGTATGTCGATCTGTACTTCTGGTTTGCTATACCTCTTGTTTTGGCGCTTTGTGCGGAGCTGTGCATATTTAGCATAAAAGGGAGGTTATGAGTATGAAAAAAACACCTCTTAGATATATTTTTTTACTGGTATTTTCATTTGTTATCTGTATTGCGGGTGCTTCGATAGTTACAAGGGTGCTGGTCAACAAGGTTTTTGTAAAAAGATACAACGCAGGAAACTACGATACGAAGCTTGAAGAGAAGCTTTTGCTTCTGAATTTTCCCGAGAGTTACACTCCTTTCTATAATCTTGGAGATGCGTATTACAAGCAGGAGAGCTATTCGGAGGCAGCAGGCTATTTCACTGAAGCGCTCAAGATGTATCCTCCCGAAGATAAAGAGTGTTCGATAAGGATAAATCTTGCACTTGCGCTGTGCAATACTATAGATTTTGACGATCTTTCAAGTCAGGATAAGATTGATACGGCTATTTACGTCCTTTATAAGGCAAGGGATGTTCTTCTTGAGAACGGATGGGCGGTTGAGGAAGGTGATAACTTCAGGGATGCCGATGCCCAGCAGCTCAAAGAAGATATTGATAAAATGCTTGAGAAACTGGAGAATCCCGATAAGTCAAATGACGACCGGCAGAAAGATGACAAATCTTCCGAGCAGGAGAAAGATGATTCTTCAGACGGCGAAAATAAGAGCAGTCCGAAAGAAAAGCGCCAGCAGGATGAGCTGCAAAAGAGTAAAGAAGGCGCTATGAAAGAGCGACAGGAAACTAGACAGAGTTCTGAGGGTGAGAAGAGAGCCCGTGAGAAAGAAGAAGGGCAGGTAGGCGGATCCGACGGTCAGGGCGGAGAAGGAACGCCACAGCCCGTGAAACAGTGGTAAATCAGATTTTTTATAGGAACTATTTTATAGGGAAACGCGGATTTAAGCGTTTCCCTAATTTAATTAATTAGACAATTTTGCATATTTTAGTTGAAAAAACGCTTTTTTTAATAAAAGAAACACACATATGTGCACAAGATGATGTATAATGTATCTGTAATTTGGTATATTTTGTGTGAAAAAGTATTGCGAAAGGGGATAAGAAAATATGAAAAAAAGCATATCGGCTATCTTGGGTGTTATGTTGACGCTTGTTGTCGTAGTGGCCGGAGCATTTGCTTTTCCTGTGGATTCAAAGGCATCGGAGATGACTTTTACAGGTAAGATTGACGACAGAACGACGGCTGAGAAGATGTATCTTTCTACTTCCGGAGGAACAGTAGAGATTAAGATCGATGATTCTACAGATAACAGTGAGGCAAAGTTTTTCTTCCCCGGAACAAAGGTTACGGTTACTTGTTCTACGGGAAGCGACGGGTACTGGCACGCAACTTCGATCAAAAGCGAGGTAAAGCCCGGAAAAGCTGAAGTAGATTCTGCCAAATCCACTACTGTAAAGGGTAAGATAGCAAAGGGAACAACAAGAGAGAAGATATTCCTTAAGACCGGTGACGGAACAATGGAGATCAAGCTTGATAACGAAACCGATCTGAGCGGAGTTAAGTGCATTTTGGTCGGTAGAGAAATCGAGGTAAATTGCGCAAGAGGATCTGATGCATATATGCA
>JAEEGF012430449.1_pt1 | contig 12231 bp, 9 predicted proteins | sample 9134171 | NCBI WGS metagenome assembly JAEEGF01 (sample SAMN16246542, study PRJNA631951) | gut metagenome | biome: gut microbiome; feature: rumen; material: AP-attached | host: Bos | place: Iran: Karaj | collected 2018-10 | reverse complement strand
CAGGGGCGGTTGCTGAATGTACGAGACGGTGCACGAATCGTCCTGCTTCATGAAGGGCCTTTGGTTGGTAGCATCCGAGAGGAAGTACCTTTTGAAGACAGGCTTTGCGCCTTTAACGTCCTCCAGTTCAAGCAGCCAGGCCTCTGCCTGACAGATGCGTCGGAACTGCTCCTGGAACGTCTCACCCCTGGGTTCGACATGCAGAATCGCATGGAATTCCGCAGTCTTTTTCTCTGGGGCAAAGGCCGTCAGTTCGATTGTGGCACCGATTTTTTCAAAGTATTTTTTCTTAAATTGCATGGTGCGTTATGTGATATTTAATGTTGTACTGTGTCGTGTTGGAAAACGAGGCGTAGTTAAAATGCAAACGTATAGTGTTATGATTCCAATCGTATAGTGTTATGATGGCAATTGTATAGTGTTACGTTTTCAATCTAACTATGGGAGGTTTTCAATCCAATTGTCGATGAGGCTCGAAACCTCCTCTAGGTTCGACTTGAATTGACTGCTCAGGATTTCCGTATGATTGTGCGAAAGGAGGTTCTCGCCGCCTTCGTTCAGGATGAGATGAAGTAGCGAACCCTCAGCATTACCACTTTCCACACGAAGATATCCCTCTTTTCGAGAACTCGGAACATTCACCAAAGCGGCCTCAGCATTACCTTCCGTCAGGTTGAGACCTGCAGCCGAACGGCCACTTGCTCCGTGACATTGGATGCAAGCTCGGTCGAAAAGTCCTGTCTGCAGAACGCCGAAACGCCCCACATCGATACGCCCCAGATCCAGACGAATCGTGTCGCGAGCGGAATTGTCCCTGTAGTCGTTCATGTTTATGGTTGCGAGCGTGATGATGCGTTTCCTGAGGGAATTGGTCAGAACGAGTTCCACAGTTTGCAACTCATTACTCAAGTTCGACAAGACTATGCTGAGGGGCAAGTCGTCTTCGGCACTCGAGGGCAGAGCTCTTTGCAAGATGGCGTACTTGCTGTCTGCCGTGAAACCCGCTACTGCAACCGTATTGCCCGTTCCTTCCCACTCGCCGAGTCCGCTCACTTGGGCCGTCACCTTTACCGTATAACCCTTTTCGTCAACGGTATAGACCTTATCCAAAATGTCTCCGCTATCACAGGAAACAAGCCCCCAAAGCAAACTTATTATATATAAATAATGTGTCGATTTCATCTCAGAAGCTGTATTGCAGTTGCAAGGTGGCAGAATGTGTGCTGAGTCCCAGGTCGTCATTATCACGGTCGAGCTGAGTGGCGTGACCGTATCTACCCGTGAACTGATACATTGCCGAAAGCTTAAGATTGCACTTGTTTACATAGTAATTCACCACCGCAGCAGGCATATTCAGGACGCCATCCTTGCCAGAACCGTTGCGGTCGAGAAAGTCGTAACGGAAGCCAGCCTGCAGGCTTTTCGTGAAGAAATAGCCAAGTTGACCGTAGCAACCCCAGAAATTGTAGTTCTCGTCAATCTTCTGTCGCTCCGTAAAGCTGACGTGCATCCAATAAGCCTCAGCCGCAGCATACCATCTGCCGTGAAGCATGCTCCACTCCACACCTATTCGCGTGTCGTTCGTGCTCTCGCTTTCGCTCTCCACATTTATGCCTCCGCTCACGCCCAAAAGCATGTGTCGGCCCGTGAGCATATGGCTGTTTCCTTGCGTGGCAGGCATATTTCCCCAAGGCATGAAGGTGAGTCGGCCAGCATAAAGCAGCGAGGGAATGTGGGCATCGTCCGAAAGCGTCTTCGTTGCCGTATTGACGCCACTTCCGCTACCATTCCAAAGTCCTAACTCGTAACCCATCATCCAGCTGTTCGGCCTTTTAGGAGTGAGCTTGAGCTTGCCGTGAAACTGGAATCCGAGATCGAAACCTGTGCCGATGGAGGGTGTTACAGCGTTCAGGCTGTAAGGCAAAATGACCGAACTCGTCAGGGAAGTCGGCAAGCAGGGGAACAAAGTCTCGCCCAAAGTGGTGAGATAAGCGTGGTAGAAAGGCGTTTTGAACTTGCCCGCACGAAAGCGAGCAGCAGGCGAGATGCGGTAGTCCACCCAAGCTTGTTGCAGGACGTTTCCGCCACTTCCGGCTGCGTTAATGCTCAGGTTATAATCCAATCGGCCGAAAGTTGTGCCAGTAAAACCGAGGATAGCATACGGCATAGAGAAGCCTGAATTAGCCACATTGTCCTGATTGTACGCTTTGTCCAAACCTTCGTCATCATAGTAATTGTACTGGCCTCTTGTCTGCAAGAACAGATACGGCTTGAAGATGAACTTGCCATCACGAGACTGAAGGGTGAATCCTCTGTCGTCAGCGATTCCAAGCACGCCGTTCTCCATATCGATGCTCTCTGTCTGCTGCTTCAAATCAGCACTCTTCAGGTTGTACTTTTCGAACGTTATGCCCTTTTCTTTATCGTTTTCCTCAGCCATACTTGGCATTGTGAAAAGGGCAGCTAAAAGTAATATGTATGTCTTTTTCATAAGGTTTTATGATTTTTCTCAAAGTGATTCCAAGAACTTGATGAGTGCCGAGCGGTCGTCCTTCTCCATTCTTGCGAACAGATTTTTGCTGGCTTCGCCTTCGCCACCATGCCACATAATGGCTTCCGTCAGGTTTCGTGCTCTGCCATCATGCAGGAAATAAGTGTGGGCATTAACTTTTTCCTGAAGTCCTATGCCCCAAAGCGGGGTCGTTCGCCACTCGTTTCCGCGAGCCAGACCACTAACGTAATTATCGTTCAAACCAACTCCCATCAGTTCGCTTCCCATGTCGTGAAGGAGGAAATCACTATAGGGATGAACCGTCTGACCGCCCAACCAAGGCAACTCTGTACCATTGAGAAGGGTTGCACCACGAGGTTTGGTGTGGAGAGTTGTTACGTGGCAAAGATGGCACTTCGCTTCATAGAACTTCTGCTCGCCAATCGCGATGAGCTCCTTCTCGTTAATTATACGTCCTTTATATGCGGCAGGTTGTTTCGTACTGCCCAGTCTTCGAGCAGGAACGCCAAGTCCGTGCAAGTAGAAGTCCACATCTTCCATGTCCTCGGTCGTAACGTCGAGACGGTCGTAAAGCAGTCCCATCATCGAACCTTCCTGCATCTGCGATTGTCCTTCACATATCTTCTCAGGATAACGACTGTTTGTCGCTCCCATATCCGATGAGAAGCCAAGTTCGACAGTCAGGTCCGCGTGTTGTGCTTTGTTGCCCGAAAGTCCGAGCTGACGGATGCCGCGTTCCGTGATGTAGTTGCATCGGCCACTTATTCCATATTCAGGATAATTCGATTTTGCCGCGAGTTGTTCTATCTCGTTCCTGTCCAAAGCCATCATCTGACCCATTCCTACGTGCCGAAGAGGAATGCGAACCGTGCAGAAAAGCTCTTCCGGATCAATTGGTTCGCCTGTCTCTCCGTAACCTTTATACCAGTCTGTAATGGTGTATTGGGGATATGCAAGACTATACGTCTCACCATCCGGAAAGGCAAATTGCTCTTCGTGCCAACGACATTCCAGTTTCCCTTCAGCTGTTACGCCATAGATACTTTGGTCGTGAAGAACGCGACCATAGTTCTGGAAGAACGCTCCGTTCTTCCTCGTCACATAGACAAGCATAGCACTAAATCCATAACTGCCAGAACCATAGACTGGTGTGCCGTCTGGATCTGTGCCTGTTTGCGTCCAAAGAGCAGGTTTTGTTCGGCCCGCGTTACGATGGCAAGAGCCGCAGGAATAACCGGCATAAACAGGACCGAGACCTGCTGCTTGCGTCAGAGCATCGTCATATAGTCCGTCTCCATTGATGAATCTTCGCGAGTTTGCCTTGATATTCTCCACCCAATCGGCTTCTGTATCGTAGGCGAAACTGGAGTTGATGAAGACTGTACTCGTTCCTGCACTCAAAGCATAGCCCTCGTGCGTCTCGAAATCGGCTGCTGTAAAGCAATCATCCTCCCTGTCGCAAGCGACAAGGAGGAGTGCAAGGCAAATATAAATACTATGTTTCAATGGTTAATCTCCAATTATCAATTCTCTATTTTTCTTGGTTGTCCGTTCTTGAAGAGCAGGAACTCAAGCGTGTGGAAGCCGCGAATGCTCTGTGCATCAGCGATTCCTTCGTTCTCTTCATCAAAGTCGCCGCTCCAGTCGAGGCCAGAGAAGTCGCCACTTGCAAGCACGTTCTTGATGGCATCTTGGTCGAGAGGCCACGAATCCATATTGGGGTCGAGTCCCAACTCATCGACAGGTCCGAAGAGGAAACCTTCACTCATTTCCCAAGGTTGACGAGCCGTCATCCAAGCCATTGCAGCGGCTTCGAAGGTTGCATTCGAGGGACTTGCCGCAAGAGCCGTAACTGCTTGGTGAAGCGCAGCGTTAGCATTCATGAGGTCTTTATAGGTAGGAAGCACAACAACATCAACATAATCGGCCACAATAGCCTTCAGTTCTGCTTCGCCTTCGAAACTTTCCACCTTTGCTTTGAGCGTCTTGAGAACGTTCTTCAGGGTGTTGCAAGCCTCCATAGCTGTAATGACGCTTGGGTTGCCGATATGGCTTCTGAAGGGAGCTGCCATGCTTTCTATGCTATTAATAGCAGTCTGGATAGCGGCGTTCACTTGGCTTGCAAATTCTGCTTGCCCGTGAGCCCTAAGATAAGCGGCAATACTATGAGTGCCTTGAACGCCCTTATAGGTGCAGTTGAAAGAGTTCTGAATGGAGCGAATATTGTTGGCGTAGTCCTGAATGGAGTGATAACTGTACCAAGATTCCACGGCATAAACAGCCTCTGTGTATTTCTTGTTCTCCCACTTATCACGCGGATCACCTATCTTACTCTCGCCCACTTCGTTAGCGATATCTATGCAACCGTCTATGATTTGCTCGATGCAACTGTTCGGACTAGAGTATGCGCCACGAACTTCCTTGAAGGTCGTTTGGTAAGCTTCCTCGCCGTTCAAGCCTTCGTTCCAGGCTTTGTAAAGTGTTTCGGCATCGGTTTTCAAACGCGATGAAACGGCTGCAGCATAGTTGCACCAGTTCGTCTGATAGTCCGCGAAGTTGGCATCGGTCTCGTTGATTGTGACGTCGGCAGTTCCTTCGGGCATTCTTTCAACAGGGTCGACAATAATCTTGTTGTCGTCTGAGTCTTTACTGCACGAAACGGCAGTCATTGCGATGGCAATTGTACCAATGATAAAAATGTTCTTTTTCATGTCGTTTGTTTAGTTTTATGGAGTATTTATATCTTACATGTAGTCGAATCTTTTCTTTCCTTTAAACCAACCCGTAAAGGCAACACCAAGAGCGAACTCATTTTCACTGTTGTATTTGCCGCCTCCTATCCTGCGGGTTGTATAGTCAGCCTTTATTATTATATAAGGTATGGGGCGATAGTTCAAGCCAAACGTCCACATTGAGGTCTGGAGTCGTGCTTCCATCACTTGTCCTGTTTCGCCCTTTTCCTGAGCGTTATAGTATTCGTAGCGGGCGAAAGGAATAATGTCTGGAGCTTTCGTGGAGGCGAAGAAGTTTTTCATCCTAATGCCACCTTCCACACCATAACTGACAGCTTTGCTTGCAATGGGAGCCGTCTTCGTGTAAGGACTGGCATTGCTCTGACGGACGTTTCGTGCACTGAGAAGCGTGGAGTTGCCCACCTTGCCACTCAAAATATTGCCTCGAACAATGGCGTAACGGTGCTGGTATTGCGCATCGACGCTCCAAAGATTGACAGGCACGCTGAAACTGTACGTTGTAGGTTTGTCGGCATTAGACGCCGTATTCTGGCAATGATACCAACTTGCCCCAAGTCGCAAACCAGGAACACCAGTATAATTGAGACGAAGCACATAGCCTGGCGACGTGAAGTTGTCTTTCTCAAAGAAACCTTGCTTGCCTTTCTTCACCCAATTATTACGGTCGAAGCCGTTAGCATTCAAGCCAGCCACGACTTGCGCTTCCCAGTTGAACGAAGCCCACTTCCTGCCTACTTGACCGAAGAGGCTCAAACCAGTTTCATGCCAAGTATTGGGGATGATGCTAGTCTCGCCTTCTGGACGGACAGTTCCGAAGAAGTTGACGGGTTCGTGATGAGCGTTATTCAAGCCGACAGGCACGATGATGTGACCTGCACGAACATTGAAGTACTGGTTCATGTGATAGGTAATGTGGAACTGCTCGATGGCAACCTCACCACCCTTCTCTACCTCAGTCTCGTACTCGCCGTTCTCCGAGTTCTCTATCTCGAAGGCCGTTCCTGTGCCACCACTCTCGAACTCCACTTCCACGCCAACGTTCCAATGCTTGTTGAACTTGTAGTCTCCAGCAAGCACAAAGCGAGGTACGGCTATCGTATTTCGATGAACGCGCGTATTTCCTTCGCTGCTGCCATAGAAGCGGTTCGTGCCATAATCCTTGAAGGCAGCCACCACTTCGCCATAGCCTCCAACGCGGAAACGTTCGTAACTGTCTATCTCAGTTGAGTCTGTATTCCATTGTGCAGAAGCAGTCGCTGAGCAAAGCAACAAACCGCCTGCAATCATAGTTCTGAAATTGTTCATAATCGGGTTTTATCTCGTTTTTCGGCTGCAAAGGTAAGGCGCTTCCCGCATACTCGCAATACGCAAAAATGTGTATTCTCACAGCCCAAACAACACATCAGTCCTCGTTTTTCATTAAGATAGTACCCCATAATAATTAAGGAAAAAGGTCAAGTAAGAACGATTTACCTAATAATTGTGATTGCATTCTTCGCAGGAAAGTCGTAAATTTGCAGCGCAATTCAATACAAAACGCTATGAAAAAGTTGAAACTTTACGAGGCCGACGACAAAATGATCGACCTCATCAGCGACAACTACAGTATGCTTCAGGGCCTCAGCGCATTCGGCATTCGGCTCGGCTTTGGCGACAAGACGGTCAGCGAAGTCTGCCGAGAGCAGGATGTAGACTGCTACACCTTCCTCACTGTCGTCAACTTCCTCATCAACGGATACACGCCGAAAGAGACAGACGACCGTATTTCGGTGAGGACTTTGCTCGGCTATCTTCAAGCTTCCCACCGCTATTTCCTCGACTTCCAGCTGCCCTCCATTCGCCACGAACTTGAGGCTTCGCTCAGCAAAGGCGAAGGACTGGAGCCCCTCATACTGCGGCTCTATGACGAATACGCACACGACATTCAGCTACACATGAAATACGAGGAAAAAACTCTCTTCCCCTACGTAGAAGCCCTCTTGAAGGGCGAACCAACCACAGGTTACAATGTCGACATCTTCTCGAAGCATCACAGCGATACGACGGGCAAGTTCCAGGAGTTGAAGAACATTATCATCAAGTATCTGCCCCCAGCAGGACTGGCCAACAATCAACTCACCGCAACCCTCTACGATATATACAACAACGAGGAGTGGCTCCTCAACCACAGCAATGTCGAGGAAGTGCTCTTCGTCCCAGCCATTCGTCTCTTGGAACAGAGAGTGAAGGAAGACGGCGTCTCGGCTCGTATCTCCAGCATGATCAGGAACGCAGAAAGTTCGGAATCCATTTCTGAGCGTGAGAAAGAGATTATCGTCTGTCTCGTTCAAGGTATGTCGAACAAAGAGATAGCGGCTCACCTGTTCATCTCCGTCAACACCGTCATCACGCATCGTCGCAATATTTCGCGCAAGCTGCAAATACACTCTCTTGCGGGCCTCACCATTTACGCCATCGCAAACAACCTCATCGACAACAAGTTCCTCTCGAGGTAGAGGTTGTATTGAGTCGAGAGCCTGTTTTCGAGTTCCCCAGTGTTATTGCCAAACGTCACGTGTGAAGTTGGCGAACATCACGTGTGTCGTTTCCACTTTTCACGTGTGTCGTTTGGGATTTACTAAGGGGATATGGAATTGACCGACCTTAGACGTCATGAATTTCTTTTGCCCGACCATTAAAATAAATCGAAATATATTTTGCATTATGCCCACTTTTTTGTACATTTGTGGCCATAAACTATTAAATCGTAAGTATTATGTTAACCGAAGACAGACGTTTATATGTGGCTCACGGACAGAATGGGCCGATTTGCATCAATGGTAAGATGGCGAACAGGCATGGACTGATTGCTGGCGCTACGGGAACGGGCAAAACTGTTACCCTGCAAGTGCTGGCTGAGACTTTCAGCGAGGCTGGGGTGCCTTGCTTCATGGCCGACATGAAGGGCGACCTCTCGGGCATCTCGCAGACAGGTCAGATGTCTGGCTTCATCGAGAAACGCTGTGCCGAGTTCGGCATCGAGAACCCCCAATTCCATGGTGCTCCGGTGTGCTTCTACGACGTCTTTGGCGAACAGGGACACCCCATGCGTACCACCATCTCGAACATGGGTCCAGACCTGATGTCGCGACTCATGGAACTGAACGAAGTGCAGGCTGGCGTGATGACGATTCTCTTCAAGGTGGCCGACGAAAGGGGACTTTTGTTGCTCGACCTCAAAGACTTACGCTCTATGCTGACCTATATTGCCGATAACGCCAACAAGTTGACAAAAACTTACGGCAACGTCTCGACAGCTAGCGTGGGAGCCATTCAACGCGCTCTACTTGCTTTAGAGAATCAAGGTGCCGACAAGTTCTTCGGTGAACCTGCTTTCGACATCATGGACCTACTGCAAGTCAGCGCCGAAGGCAAGGGTATGATGAACGTTCTGGCTGCTGATAAACTGATGCACCAGCCCAAACTCTACTCCACTTTCCTGCTCTGGCTCCTTTCCGACCTCTACGTTCGTCTGCCCGAAGTGGGCGATCAAGAATTGCCGCGACTGGTCTTCTTCTTCGACGAGGCTCACACACTCTTCACAGACACGCCAAAGAGTCTGGTAGACAAGATTGAGCAAGTTGTCCGACTCATCCGAAGCAAGGGCGTTGGCGTTTATTTCGTGACGCAGAACCCAACAGATATACCCGATTCAGTCCTCGCTCAACTGGGTAACAGAGTTCAGCACGCACTTCGCGCCTTCACGCCAAAAGAGCAGAAGAACGTGAAAGCCGCTGCCGAGACTTTCCGCGCCAATCCTGACTTCAAGACAGAAGACGCCATCATGGAACTCGGAACAGGCGAAGCACTCGTCTCATTCCTCGACGAAAAGGGAACTCCAAACGTTGTGGAGCGTGCCAAAGTGCTCTTCCCACTCAGCCAAATCGGCGCAATCACCGAGTCACAACGTGACACTATCATCAAGACCTCACGCATCTTCGGCCGTTACGACACAATGATAGACCGCGAAAGTGCCTTCGAAGTACTGCTTGCCGAAAGCGAAAAAGAAGAAGCAGCTAGAGCTCAGGAACGCGAGATGGCAGAGCAAGAGAAACAAGCCGAAAAGGAAGAAAAAGAGTCAGCAAAGAAGAGCAAAAAGAAAGGTTTCTTCTCGAAAATCCTGTCAGCCGTCATTACAAGTGTTACTGCAGCTCTCGGCACCTATGTCGCTAATACTGTGACAGGTAAGAAGAGCCGTTCGAAGGAAAGCCTCGGCAAGAAGATTACAAAAAGCACAGTCAGCACGGCTACCAGAACAGCTACTCGCGAACTAGGCCGAAGCATTCTCGGAAACCTGATAAAATAACGACTGAACACTATCATGAAAACACAAGTGAAAGCCGGAACTGGTGGCAAGAAATACGTGCCATATGAGAAGCGAACGGGCAACGAATCGGTCGTATACTTCACACGTAAACTCTCGGCCGAAGGTCTCATCAATGCCTACAAACAAGTCAGCGAAAACATCTGCGGCAAAGTGGGTGTGAAATTGCATACAGGAGAGCAAAACGGGCCGAACATTATTCCGAGGGAATGGGTGAAAGCTCTTTTCAAAAAGGACCTTAAAGGAGCAAACATTATTGAGACAAACACATATTACGAAGGAGACCGCGACACTACAGAAAAACACCGTAAAACACTGAAAGTGAACGGTTGGACATTCTGTCCTGTTGACATTCTCGACGAGCAGGAAACTACCACCCTACCCATCAAAGGCGGCAAGTGGTTCAAGAAAATGTATGTCGGCAAGAACTTGCTAAACTATGACTCGATTGTGGCTCTGACACATTTCAAGGGACACACAATGGGTGGTTTCGGCGGCTCAAATAAGAATATCGGCATCGGATGTGCAGATGGTCATAAAGGCAAAGCCTTGATTCATACCGTGAAAGGTTCCTCCAATCAATGGTCGATTTGCGAAGAAGAGTTCATGGAGCGCATGACAGAATCCACAAAAGCGACTATCGATCACTTCGGCAATCATATCACTTACGTCAACGTGATGCGCAATATGTCCGTCTCGTGCGACTGCGAAGGCATATTGGCAGAACCAGTTGTGACACCAAACGTGGGTATCCTTTCTTCTACAGACATTCTGGCTATCGATCAGGCTTGCATAGACATCATCTATGCCATGACTGCCGAAGAAAATCACGACATGGTGGAACGCATAGAAACACGTCACGGCCTCCGTCAACTCTCCTATATGAAGGAACTTGGCATGGGCAATAACCGCTACGTCCTCATCGACCTCGACAATGGTGGCAAACGCATCACGGCAGCTGATGCCGCAAAGGGATTGAAGCCATTCTCTGTGAAATACAAAACGATACGCCGCACCACATAACCTGTTAAAAGTCATGAAGTTTCTGGGGAACATCATTTGGGTTGTCTTTGGAGGACTGGGGATTGCTCTGGAGTATTTGGTTGGAGCTGTAGGACTGATGATAACCATCATCGGCATTCCTTTCGGACTTCAATGCCTGAAATTAGGTTTGCTTGCTTTATGGCCGTTCGGCTCCAGAGTGAGAGAGAAGCAACCTCAACATGGTTGCCTGAACCTCTTCATGAACGTGCTGTGGTTCATTATTGGGGGCATCTGGATTTGGCTAAGCCACATGTTTTTCGGCATTATCTTCTGCATCACCATCATCGGCATTCCTTTCGGAAAGATGCATTTCCGACTGGCAAGACTGGCCCTCTCGCCCTTTGGCAAAGAGGTCATTTAGTACAACAAAACCACTTGATATCAAAACAGATGCAGGCCACCACTTTTCTTGGAGAAGTAGCGGTCCATTTGTTTGATGAGACCACTCTTACAGAAGACGACAACACGGTCGCCAGGTTGTAACTGGGTGTTACCGTAGATAAGCGCACCTTGGTCCTCACCACGAACATAGCCACCAAGCGTCACGCCTGAAGGCAAACGCAATTCGCTGACTGGCTTTTGACAAGCGAGGCTACCTTCTTGTGCCACGATTTCAGCCACATCTGCACTTGCGATGGTGAGACACTTCACGTTGTGAGCGTCGGTATCGAGCATCATCTGATAGATGCGACCTGCAGCTATCATCTTCTTGTTTATAATGGTACCTATATCAAGCTTCTCAGCCATCGAAACATAGTCCATATTGTCAACAAGAGCAACTGTTTTGCGTACGCCCATACGTTTTGCCGCAAGGCAGGCAAGAATGTTGGTTTCGGTTTCAGGAGTAAGGGCACAAAACGCGTGCATATCGGAGAGCCCTTCGTCCAAAAGAAGCTTAGTGTCGCGTCCATCACCTTGAATGATGCGGATATCGCTATCTTCGAGAATTTCGTTCAGGCGACGGCAACGCTCTTCGTTTTGTTCGATAATTTTGATATTGTAGAAGTCAGGCTTGCCCTCAGCCACATGAACGGAAGTACGTCCGCCACCCATAATCATTACGTTTCGGACATCGGCATAATCCTCCTTGCCCACAATCTCGCGGATATACCCAATGTGGCGTTTAGTCGTCATGAAGTATGCGATATCGCCGTTTCGCAGTTCGTCGTTACCTGAAGGGATAATGGTGTCGTCTCCTCGCTTAATGACAACTATGCGATAAGGTGTCTGAGCATCACAAAGGTCACGAAGCGCAACTCCTGTGATGCGAGCCTTCTCGCGAAGCTTGATGCCAAGCATAACGAGCGCACCTCCTGCGACCTCCCAATACTGACGTACCCAAGAACGCTTGATGCCGTCGAGAATTTCTTTTGCTGCAAGACCTTCAGGATAGATGATGGAATCGACACCCATCTGTTGAAAGAGATCGCGATACTGAGGCATCGTGTATTCGGCAGTATCGACGCGGGCAATCGTTTTGCGGGCTCCAAGCGTATGAGCAAGCATACAACAAGTGATGTTACGCGTCTCTTCAGGCGTTACGGCAATAAAGAGATCAC
>JAEEGF011516141.1_pt1 | contig 12231 bp, 7 predicted proteins | sample 9134171 | NCBI WGS metagenome assembly JAEEGF01 (sample SAMN16246542, study PRJNA631951) | gut metagenome | biome: gut microbiome; feature: rumen; material: AP-attached | host: Bos | place: Iran: Karaj | collected 2018-10 | reverse complement strand
GAATCCAGAGATTAAACAAGGGGGGAGGAACGAATGTGTAAACATTTTAACTGCAACATTACTGTACAACGCAAGACGAGCAGTATATTGCCGCATACATCATAAAGACAATTTTGATCACTGACTTAAGAGCGGAAAAACGAAGAATCAACTCTTTCGTTTTTTCCGCTCTTGTTTTCAAAATGCTGGCAAAGACAGATACGTTCGGCTAAAATAAGTACATCGTATTGCAGCAGATGGGGCACTTCTTAATTCATAATTCACAATTCATAATTCATAATTGACAATGCTCGTAAATGGAAGTTTAGCGGTGGGAATTCTTGCGTCGCTTTGGTAGCAAGCGACCATAGGTCGAGCGCGGAAATTCGGCAGGACATAAGGCAAATTCGGCAGGACATTAGGTTATGGTTACTGAGCGTAGACGCTTCCGGTGTCTTCAACAGATTTGTCAAAATAGGGAAATCCCGATTTGCAATTAGGAAAAATCTCTTTTTGTGAGAATATAATTATATTATCTTTGCAATGTGAATAGAAAGACAACATTAAAAAACGAAATACAATGAAACGAAATGTATTATTTTTGCTTTTGGCAATGACAGTTTCTGCATCGTCTCTGGCACAGAATACTGACGACGACATGTACTTCATCCCTTCAAAGAAGACGGCTAAGCCTGTGGTGCAGACTCCACAGTCTATCGAAGAGGCGGCTATGGGTAACGGAGTCGGACAGTTCGACGAATACACTCGTAGAGGAACTTATATAGGCAGCGATCAGGCGTTCAACGATACGCTGAGTTACGAGAACATGCCTCAGCCTAACTTTGAGACCGACAGCTGCTGGGTTAACGGATTCCACGGCACGGCAGACGACTACGAGTATGCACGCGAGATAATACGATACCGAAATCCGAGATACGCAATTCCTTACGGAACGCAGTTGTATTTTGATATCCTGACATTTGCCGACCCTTGGCTCTGGAATATCTACGACGACGGATTCTACTTGTATTGCTTCCCTACATTCACCAACCGCTGGTGGTGGGACTGGCGTTACAACCACTGGGGATTGTGGCGTAGCAACTACTACTACAGCTATTGGGGATGGCATCGCCACCGCTATTATGCAAACCCTTGGCGCGGTGGATATTACAGATTGCCTTGGCATCACGGAAGAGGCGTTGCACGCCACTACGTTCCTGTAAGACATGGCGGCAGAAGAATGGTTGTTCCGCATCACGGTGCGCCTTATGCTCCAACTCGCGGAGGCGTTGTTGGCGGCGGTCCGAGAAGAGGTTCGCAGGTTATGGGCTTCGGCCGGGGACGCACGGTTGAGCGCGGTGCTACACGCGAGAGCGTTAGCGGAATGTCTCGCTCAAGCAGCAATTCTTCTTACTCACGTTCGGGTTCAAACCGCATGAGCAACGACGGCTACAACCGTTCAAGCAGCTCTCGAAGCTATTCGGGTAGCAGCAGCCGTTCAAGCAGCAGCTATTCAAGTCCGAGCCGCTCAAGCAGCAGTTACTCAAGCCCAAGCCGTTCATCTGGCTCAAGCTCAGGTCGCTCTGGCGGCGGATTCGGCGGCGGACGTTCGGGTGGCGGTCATGGTGGCGGTCGCAGATAATCTTCTCTCCATAAAACCTTAAACAGTAAATATCATTCAAGATGAAACGAAATTTAAGATACATGGCAGTTTTGGCAGCAATGGTTGCTGCCAATGCCAACGCACAGGATGCTTACAATCTGACATCACTCACAAGCTCAGACCTTAATGGTACAGCCCGATATGTGGGCATGGGCGGCGCTATGAACGCCCTTGGTGCCGACATCTCTACAATGCAGTCTAATCCGGCTGGTATAGGACTTTATCGCAAGGGCGACTGCGCCTTCAGCCTTAGCAATAATACGGGCGACGAAAGCCGCAAGTTCCTGAACAAGGGTGAGAACTTTGTATCGTTCGACCAGTTGGGCGTTGTGTTCAGTTTCGAGGTAGGCGACTCGCCCGAGTATTTCAACATCGGATTCAACTATCACAAGGACAAGGCATACCATAATGTGTTCTTCGATGCCAGACCGCTTGGCACAGGCTTGTCGCAGACTTATCAGATGGAAGAACTTTTTAAAAGTCCGGGACGCGTAAGCGACATGGCAGAATTCGGCTATCAGACAGGACTTCTTGCCAAGGATGAGAAAGGCAATTACATAGGTATAGGTGCGTCGGAATACGGCTTTAAGAAGTACGAGAGAGGAAGCAGAAACCAGCTAGATTTCTCGCTGGCATTCAACTTCGACAATCAGTTCTACTTCGGAGCAGCGGTTGGCTGTTCGTTCCTGTCGCACGAGATAGCATCGCTTTATAGCGAGGAGAATGCAGATGGCGGATACGACCTCTCAAACTATCTGAAGACAACAGGTACGGCGGTAGATTTCAAGGTAGGCGCGATAATACGTCCGATAGAGGATAATCCGTTCCGCTTCGGTATCTCAATCTCAACTCCAACGGCATATTACATGAAGGTGGACAACGGCTTTGCCTCTATTGATGTTGACAAGAATATTGAAGGCTATCATCCGTATGAAATGGGTGCATTCATTAACGACTATCGCATTGAGACACCTTGGAAGTTTGGTTTGAGCGCGGCTACAACCGTTGGAACTCAGTTTGCCATCGATGCCGAATATGAGTATCAGGACTGGAGTTCGCTAAAGTACAAGTACGACGATGATGTTGAGGATGCCGTTGTTACTGGTCTGAACTCAGAGATGCTGAAGGGCGTATCTACATTCAAGATTGGTGCAGAGTACAAGGTTACGCCAAAACTAAGCCTTCGCGCAGGCTACAACTACGTTTCGCCTATGTTCTACGAGAATTCGTACCGCAACCTCGACCCTGATAACAGCCGATATGCAGCATCAGGCTCTGACGCAATCTATACGCTTACGTCTACCGACTTCAGCAATCTGTATGGCATTAACAGATACACTTGCGGTATCGGATTCAGATTTACAAAGGCATATCTCGACTTCGCATATCAGCTTTCAAGTCAGAAGGGCGAGTTCTATGCATTCGACGACTATCAGCCACAGGCAAGCCGCAAGCTGATGCCTACAAGCTTTACAAACAAGCGCAATCAGGTTATGCTTACTTTGGGATACAAGTTCTGATTGAAAACTAAAATAAAGGCAAAAAATAAAAGGAGGGCACTTCGCAGTGGCCTCCTTTTTAATCTTCTAGGTAAAAAGATTGTTTTCAGGATAACGATTGCAAAGATATGTATCTTTTTTGTCTGTTGCAAAAAAAAAAGTATGTCATTCAACACGTTTTGTATGAAAAATGTGTAAAATAGGATAACTTAAATGTTAAAAAAACTAAATTCTGACTTTTTGCAATTTTTTTTCAGGAAAACTAAAAGAAAGTGATTTGTTTTTCTTACCTTTGCGAAGTTGAAATTATCAAGTAAAAAAACTATTAATTGACATGTGTGGCATAGTTGGGTATATTGGAAAGCGAAAAGCTTATCCGATACTGATAAATGGATTAAAGAGATTAGAGTACCGCGGCTATGATAGTTCAGGCGTTGCACTTATTTCTAATACTAAAAAATTAAATGTTTACAAGGCTAAGGGCAAAGTGGCTGTGCTCGAGGCTGAGACTGCCGACAAGGATATTACTGGAACCATTGGTATTGCTCACACCAGATGGGCAACACACGGCGTTCCTTCGGTCGTTAATGCGCATCCTCACAAGTCTCAGTCGGGCAACATTGCTGTGGTTCACAATGGTATCATCGAGAACTACGCAGAGTTGAAGGCCGACCTTATTGAAAAAGGCTTTAAATTCGTGAGCGAGACCGATACCGAGGTCGTTGCTCAGTTGATTGAGTATCTGAAAGAGTCGAACAACTGTACTCTTGGCGAGGCTGTCCGCGTTGCAATGCGTATCGTAATCGGTGCCTATGCAATCTGCGTTATAGAGCAGAACGACCCCGACACGATTATCGTGGCTCGTCAGAGTAGTCCGTTGGTAATTGGTATAGGCGAGAACAATTCAGAGTTCTTCATAGCGTCAGACGCTTCGCCTATTGCCGAATATACAACGAACATGGTTTACCTTAACGACGGCGAGGTGGCAACGCTTCACCGCGACAAGGAAATCAAGATTGTTGACTTGGAGAACTATAACATCTCGCCTCAGATTAAGAAGGTTGAGTTGAATATGGGACAACTCGAGAAGGGCGGTTTCCCGCACTTCATGCTGAAGGAGATTTTCGACCAGCCTGCATGTCTTAGCGACTGTATGCGCGGTCGTCTTCTGCTCGACGAGATGCGCGTAAAACTCTCTGCCGTAGAGTTGCACGAGGAGAAATTGAAGAATGCCGACAAGATAATCATCGTAGCCTGCGGAACAAGTTGGCATGCGGCACTCATCGGCAAGCAGTTGTTCGAGGAGATGTGCAACGTGCCTGTGATGGTTGAGTATGCATCGGAGTTCCGTTACGGAAATCCGATAATAAACAGCCACGATGTTGTTATTGCCATCTCGCAGAGTGGCGAGACTGCCGATACGCTCGCAGCCATCCAGTTGGCTAAGAGCAAGGGCGCATTGGTATTCGGTATAGTAAATGCCGTAGGCTCGTCTATTGCCCGTACAACCGATGCCGGAACATATATTCACGTTGGACCGGAAATCGGTGTGGCATCAACAAAGGCGTTTACCGGTCAGGTTACGGTGCTCACGCTCGTTGCCCTTGCACTTGGTAAGGCTAAGAACACAATCTCTGAAGAAGATTACGTCGAGACATTGAAGGAACTTGCCCGTATCCCTGCCAAGATGCAGAAACTGCTTAAGCAGAGTGCGAATATTGAGCAGTTCTCAAAGGTGTTCACATACGCAAAGAACTTCCTCTATCTGGGACGCGGATACAACTATCCTGTTGCCCTTGAGGGTGCTTTGAAGTTGAAGGAGATTTCGTACATCCACGCCGAGGGCTATCCGGCAGCCGAGATGAAGCACGGACCTATCGCCCTTGTAGATGCCGAGATGCCTGTTGTAGTAATAGCAACGCATCAGTGCCTGTACGAGAAGATTATCAGCAATATTCAGGAGGTTAAGGCTCGTAACGGACGAATCATCGCCATAGTAACAGAAGGCGACGAAACTGTTAAGAAGATTGCAGATATCTGCATCGAGATTCCTGAGACGCTTAACAGACTGTCTCCGCTGCTTGCCGTAATTCCGTTGCAGTTGCTGGCTTATTACGTTGCCGTTCAGAAGGGACTGAACGTAGACCAGCCTCGAAATCTGGCAAAATCGGTAACGGTAGAGTAAGAAAAAGTTTTGCTATCAATAAAAACGAAGCCTTCGGATTCTTTTTTGATTCCGAAGGCTTTTTGCTTGTTTATCTTCCAATGCTCTGGAGATATTCAGTCTTTCTTATCTCGTATTGAGTTACGTTTTCTACAAATCTGTCCTTGCTTTGCTGAAACATCGTCTGTGCCTCGAGAAGGTCGCTCATGGTGCAAGTGCCGGCGTTGTAGTAGTCGGTGTGCAGACGAAGATTCTCTTTGCTCTGGCCGATGCTGTTCTGCGAGATTTCAATCTGCTTGTAAGCCTCGTTCAGCGCGTTCCACTTGTTCTTGATGTTGATGACGAGCAGTTCGCCGTTGTCCTTCAGACTGTTTTCGGCATTACGCACCTCGTTTTTCTGTCTCTTCATATTGTGCGAACCGCCAATCCAGTTGCTTATCGGAATGCTTACGGTTGCCAGACCGATGAGGCTGTTCTGGCTTTTGTCCATCAGATTGTTGTAACTGTACATTCCGCCAACCGAAACGGTCGGGAGATTCTTTCCGACGCTCATCTTGTATTGCAGTTTCTGCGCCTTTACGTTTTGCTGAAGAAGTTGGTACTCGCTTGTCTTCTGAACGGCATCGTGTGCCGAGGCATACAGGTTGGATGGCGATTGCGGCATCTGCTCGGCAATAGAGCAAGCCACGTCGATGCTGTCGATGCCAAGTCCCATGCTTTGCGACAGCATATTGCGGCAGATGGTGATGCTGTTCTCTACCGTGATGCGCGAGCTTTTCAGCTCGTTGCGCTTAAGGTTTACTTGCAGAAGGTCGTTTCGGTTTGCCACACCTGCATTTACGGCAGCATTTACGTTCTGCTCGATGGTCTTCAGTTGGTTGTCTACGATGGCCAGCGTGTTCAGTTTCTCTTTCAGCATAACAATGTTCCAGAAATATTGAGTGATGTTGAGTTTTACCTCGTTTGCCGATATGTTATGCTTTAGTGTGCTGACCTCTATTCCCACCTTGGCAAGTTTGTTGCCCGTCGCAATTTGTCCGCCGGCATAGAGCGGCAGCATGGCCGAGACGCTGCCAAGAACGCCGTCGTCTACCATCTCCATTGTCTGCGGAATGCCGAGAGGAGAGAGGTTCATCTGTACCAGCCCTTTGTCGGCTACGAATCCGGCAGCCGTTGCGCTTACCTGCGGAATGTAGTTGGCAAACGCCTCCTTCTTCTGCTCCTTGGCACTCGAAATCTCGTTTTCAGAAGTCTTTAATTTAGTGTTGTTCTGCAAGGCTATATTTATGCACTCTTCGAGCGAATATTGCTTTTGTGCCACGGCTGGAGCACAGAGCAGAACTGTTGTGATAAACAAAACTAATTTGCGCATATCTTTTTGTCTTTCTTTTCGTTAAGTTTCCAATAAACAACCGGCAATACGGTTACGACCATTATCAAGGCTCCTATTCCGCCGGCAAAGATTGTTACTCCCACAGGCATCCAGAAGTTTGTTGCCTCTATAATCATCGGCACAACTCCAACGGCGGTGGTGGCTGTTGTCAGGAATATCGGAACCATGCGTCGCCGTCCGGCATCATAGGCTGCATCTTTTACCGTCCAGCCCTGTTTTACGCGGTCGTTGGCATGTTCGAAAATCAGAATCTCGTTTCGCATAATCATTCCCATAAGGGTGATGAAGCCGAAGACCGAAGTCAGGCCGACGGCACGATTCATCAGAGCCAGACCGATGATTGCGCCCGGAATGCAGAGACTTATGGCGGCGATGCAGACAAACGTCAGTTTGTATTGGCGGAAGTTGAACAGGATGAAAAAGAATATGATTACAACCGAAATTGCCATACCTTGTGCGAGTGGCGTTATCGTCTCGTTGTTGTTCTCAGGCTCGCCGCCTACTTCGAATCTTACTCCGTCGGGGATGTGAATCTTTGTTCTGGCTATATTCTCGAACTCCTTGTGCAGAGGGGCAGAGAGAACGTTCTTCTTCAGCTCTGCCGTAACCGTGATGCATCGTTCTCCCTCACGATGGATTATGTTCGTTGCTCCCCAAGAGTAGTGCGCATCGCCTATCTGACGGAGCGGAACGCTTGTCGCAGCCGAGGAGAGATACAGATTGTTGATGTCGCTGCAATCGAACTGCTGACTGTTTACGTCCTTTATCTTGACAGGAACGTTATAGTCGCCTTCCCACACGCTCGTAACCGTCGTGCTGCCAGTTGCCAGAGCAAGCTGAAGTTCGGACAGCGTGCGGTTTATGCCAATTTGAGACGAAGCGACAGGATCGAGTTCAACCTCGATGAACGGACGCTGCTCCTGCCAGTCGGTATGAACATACATTATGTCGGGATTCTTGCGCATTTCTGCCACCATCTCTTCGGCAGCCGTGCGAAGACTGTCGATGTTCTCGCCGTAGAAACGATATTCGAAAATAGGAACATTCTGAAAATCAAGCTGCTTGAACTTGACGAAGGCGTTAGGGTAGTGCTCGCTCAGCATCGGCTCGTACTTGTCGAGCAATGCTTCGGTGGCTTCTACCGACTTTGTGTTCACGATGAACTGGGCGTAGTTCGTTCCTGCAATCTTAGGAGCGTAGGCAGCGTGGAATCGTGGCGATGAGCAGCCGATGAAGCGCGTTATGCCCACCACGTCGTCTTCCTGCTTCAACAGATTGTAGACAGAATCGGCAATCTCTGTTGTCTCGTTCAGTCCCTTGGTGTCGGGAAGAGTTATCTCGACGGCAAACATATCTCTGTCGGCAACAGGCATCATTCTTACCTTCATGTTCGGGGCAATCAGCACACACGACAGGACGGTAATGGCAACAGCACCGCAGATGGTTGTCCAAGGGTTGCGGAATGTCCATTTCAGAACCTTCTCGTAGTAATCCTGAACATAGTTGGTGAGTTCCTTCTTTGCCTTTTTCTGCTTCATGTTTTTTCTCTTTATGAACATGAACTCCAAAACCGGAATGGTGGCAACGGCAAGAATCAGCGAAACCATCAGGTTGATGAGGATTGTCCACGGAAGCCACTCAACGAAATCGGCAGTCATTCCGACCATTGTGAGGAGCAGAGGAAAGAAGATGATGGCGATGCACAGAGTGGCAAGCATCATTGGCATAAAGTAGTGCTGTGCCGATATTGCTGCCGCATACCATCGGCTGTAGCCCTTGTTAAGATATTCAAGATAGCCGTCGAGAACCACGATGGCATTATCTACCACCATTCCGAGCACGATAATCAGTCCGGCAAGGGTTACGGTGTTGAGCGGAATGCCGCACATGTACATTATCCCCACCGAGATGAATGTGCTGAGAGGTACTGTAATGCCGGCAACGATGGCTGTGCGCCAAGGAAACAGCAGTAGCATAACGACGATGATGATAATCATCGACTCGATAAGGTTCACCATGAAGTCGCTTACGCTGTTTCCTACCACCTTGCATTGGTCGGCTATGCGGATGATAGACACATCCTTAGGCAGTTCGTTGGCTGTGAAATCATCGAGCACCTTCTGCACGTCCTTTCCGTATTCAACGATGTTGTTGCCCTCAATCATCTCGAGCGACAGCAGAACGCACTGGTTGCCGTTGTAGTCTATTCGGCTGCTGCCTGCGTCGTATTCGCGCTTTACGGTGGCTATGTCCTTCACGCGCACAACCTTGCCGTCCGTTCCGCTGAAGATAATCTGGTTCTCAATCTCCTTTTCGCTTGCAAGACTTGGCTTGACGTGTATCGGCATGTTCTTTTCGAGTCCGCTGATGCCGCCGCTCATTGTTGTCAGCCCTGCCGACTGCATAGCCTGCACTACAGCCATCTTTCCTATTCCGTACGAAGCCAGACGCTCTTGGTCTATGTAGACGGTTATCTGCTCCTGATTGTTGCCGTACAGAACCGCGTTGCTTACCGAAGGCACTTGTCGCAGACGGTCGGCAAGGTCGTCGCTGTACTTCTTCAGCTCCTTATAGCTGCGGCTGTCGCTCTCTATGGCTATGAGCAATGCCGATGAAGAGCCGAAATCGTCGTTCACGCTCAGGGCGAGTACGCCGCTTGGCAGACTCTGACTCTTGAAAGAGTTAAGACCGTGCTTAATCTTGCTCCAAACCTCGTCCTTGTTGTTTACGTTGTCCTGAAGTTCGACCATAGCGATGCACATTCCGTTGGTGCTCGTGGTGGTTGTCTTGTGCCTCTTTACCTCGTCGTAGGTGAAGAGGTAGCGTTCGAGCGGCTTGGCTACCTGCTCCTCAACTTCTTCGGCCGTTGCGCCCGGATATACGGCAACCACGACGCCCTGCCTTATCACAAAATCGGGGAACTCCGACTTTGCCATCTTGTCGAAGCCAAAGATTCCGAAGACGAACAGCAGGATTATTATCAGTCCCGTGATGCGGAAGTTGTGCATCAGGTACGAAACCCAGTTTATCTTATTTTTCTTTTTCATAATCTGTTACATTTTTATTTCTGAGCCATCGCTTATTTTCTGATAGCCTTCGGTTATGATGATGTCGTTGTCGTTCAAGCCCTCCTCAATAACTATTCGGTTGCCGATGCTTTCGCCAGTCCTGACGTTGCTCCTTACCGCCTTGTTGCCGTTGGCTTTCCATACGAACATCTGTCCGTCGGAGCCCTTCTGCACGGCTGTAACCGGAACGGTTATCGCCTCCTTTGCGTTGCCCTTGCCGTTGCCGAAGCGCACGCTGCACACCATTCCCGGCAGAAGCCTCTGTCCGTTGTTCTGAACCGAAATCTTGGCATTGTATGTTCGTGTTATGGCATCAGCCTGAACGCCTTTCTCAATCTTTCCGCCATTGAAAGATGCTCCGCCGAGAGCCTCCACCTTGATTGTCGAAGGCGTTGAGGCTTTGATTGAGCCTATCTCTTTCTCGGGAATAGAAACCAGAACCTTTACGTTGTTTACGTCGAGGATAGACAGGACTGCCTGTGCCGGAAGTGCCGTTTCTCCGGCATTAACATATTTCTTGCCAACGATGCCACTCACGGGAGCGTACAGATTGCAGTCGTCGAACATCTTCTTAGCCATGTCGTAGCTTGCCTGAGCCTGCTGAAGCTTGCTCTGCGCCTCGACCCATTGTATCTCGGGAAGCGAGCCGTTGTCGTGCAGTTGCTTGTATCGCGAGATGGCGTCTTTTGCCTGCCTTAGAGTGGCATCGGCAGCCTCTACCGAGTTTCGCGCCTGTGTTGGGTCGAGCGTTGCTATCAGCTGTCCTTTTCTTACCGTCTGCCCCTCGTCGAATAATACTTTCTGAACAATCCCCATAGAGGTGAAGCTTACCGTTGTGGTGTTCGAAGCCTCTACCGTTCCTACATACGGCATAACGTCGTAGTCTGCCGTGGCGTGCACTTGCTCGGTTTTTACGCTCACGGCGTTGTTTTCCGTCTTAATCTCTTTTTCTGCGCATGATGTCAGAGTAGCGATTCCGACAAAAAATGCTAAATAACTTTTTCTAATCATATAGTGTCTTTTTATTCGTTTTCTGCCGCAAAGAAATAATGAAAAAAGGAATTATGGGACAGAAAAATATCTCCGAAGTTGTTCTATTTTTCTTTCTATATTACTAAAAAGGAAAAATAAGACATTAATAAGGGCTTTTGAGACAACAGACATAGACGAAAAAATGCTTACTTTGCAGCAGAATCAGAAAAAACGAAAGTCATGAAAGATTTTTTATTGAATTGTGATGTCTGTACCGACAGACGCATAACGGTGATAACCAGTCTCGACGAGATAAGGAGAGAGATGCTCGACCGCGAAATTGTTATGAACGATTATGTGGCTGTCCTCTTGCTTAGGGGAAGTGCCGAGGTGTCAATAAACGACAAGATATATAGGATTAAGCAGAATCAGATGCTTTTCGGTCAGCCGAGCATCGTGTTGCGCAAGCTCATGATAAGTGTCGATGCCGAGGTGAAGTCGATAGCAATTTCGGGTGAATATGCCGAAGAGATATTCGCGTTGGACAGGGAGGCGATAAACATGCAGATTTTCCTGAAGCAGAATCCTGTCTTTTCTATTGATGAGGACAGCGTCCGCGTATTCAGTCAGTACTGCGACTTGCTGAAGAGCCGCCTTGCCCAAAAAGATTTGCCGTATCAGAAGGAGATAATGGAAGCTCTGCTTACGGCTTTCAAATACGAGTTTGGAGGCGCGATAATAAACCGCATGGATTTCCCAAGGACAGAATTTTCCTCGGCCGACAGCATCTACAAGCAGTTCCTTTTGCTGCTCGAAAGCTCGTCGCCTAAGTATCATCAGGTATCATATTATGCCGAGAAACTGAACATTACCCCTAAGTATTTCTCAACCGTGTGCCGTAAGGTTACCGGAAAGACGGCACTTCAGGTTATAGACATGGCGGTGCTGAGAGATGTCGAGAGCCTGCTTAGACGCGACGATATGAACATCAAGCAGATATCAGCCACCCTTGGATTCCCTAACCAGAGTTTCTTTGGCAGGTATGTAAAGAAGAAACTGGGCGTGTCGCCGCAGAAATACAGGGAGAATTTGGCTAATAATGTTTAGTCTGTACGCTTTTTGTGACATTTGTGCCATAAAATACGACGTTTGGTTAGGCTGATTGTTGATATTTGTTAGTATTTTTGTGGCGCAATCTTTCTATCTTATTATTCTTAAAATGAATGCGACAAACAAAGTAGGATTGGTGCTCGAGGGCGGCGGACTGAGATGTCTGTTTACATCAGGAGTAATTGATGTGCTCATGGAGCACGGCATCGACTTTCCGGCAACCGCTGGCGTGTCGGGCGGTGTGCTGTTTGGCTGTAACTACAAGTCGAGACAGCCGGGCAGGGCTTTGCGCTACAACATCAGGTTCAAGGACGAGCCGAGATATATGAGTTGGAAATCGCTCCGCCAGACAGGTAACTATGTGAACGACGAGTTCTCGTACC
>JAEEGF010986071.1_pt1 | contig 12232 bp, 15 predicted proteins | sample 9134171 | NCBI WGS metagenome assembly JAEEGF01 (sample SAMN16246542, study PRJNA631951) | gut metagenome | biome: gut microbiome; feature: rumen; material: AP-attached | host: Bos | place: Iran: Karaj | collected 2018-10 | reverse complement strand
TACCGTATTTGATCGACACAAGGCTACCCACCTGGGTGAAGCCGTCCTCGATATCCACCTGCTTGGGAGCGGGGAAGATGTCGTAGTCGTTACCCGTGTAGCCGTCGCCAAAGCCGTTGATGGCCTCGTTGTAAGCATACATGTAGTTGCCGTCGGGATAGGCCTTGTGGTCACGCCACTGGCCGGGCTTGTCGAGCGGCGAGCGGTTGATGTTGACAGCAATAGGTTTGGTCATGTCACCGTTCAGCACCACGTGGCCTCCAGCGGGCATATAGTTCTTGTTGATGAGGGCGCCGCCCATCACCACATCAATCACCAACGAGTCGCCGACAGCGAGCGCCTTGTAGTTGGCATTGGGCTTGATGCGATAGTATGTCGTCGACACCTCGTTGATATCCACAGGACATCCAGCGGGCAGGCTCACCGAACGGGAGAACTGATTGAAAAAGAATTCCCAATTATCAGCCAACGGCTGCTTGGAAATGTTCTTGATGACGAAACGCGAACTGTAATTGTTCGCATTGGTGTTGTTCTGCCCCATGTGCCAGTTCACAGCGATAGGCGACTGCGCGCTCATCGTCAAGGCCACCACAGCAAGGGCCAGTGTAGTCAAAAACTTAATTCTCATCATTTCCTATATATTGTTTTGTTTGATAATCTTGTTCAACAGGTTGTCGCAGGCGTCTTCCAGCAGGTCAAGCACAAGTTCAAAGCCCTCGCTGCCTTCGTAGTAAGGGTCTGGCACATAGTCATACTGCGGGTATTGACGAATGTAGTCGCCCATCATGACCACTTTTCGCTCCTGCTCAGGAGTCGCCGCTTTGTAACGCAGGTCGTCCACGTTGGCAGCGTCCATGCCCACAATCAGGTCAAAGTCCTCAAAATCACCAAATTGCACTTTTCGTGCCCGATGAGGCAACTCATAACCTCGCGGGCGGGCATGCACCCTCATGCGCTTGTCGGGCAAGTCACCGATGTGATAGCCGCCAGTACCCGCCGAGTCAATAAAGAAACGATCGGTCAGGCCCCGCTCGTCCACCATCGCTTGCATCACGGCCTGGGCCGCCGGGGAGCGGCAAATATTGCCCAGACAGACGAAAAGGACGCTGTATTTTGATGGTTTCTTCATTTTGAAGGTGCAATATTACAAAAAATGTGGGAAAATGAATACTTGAGGGGTGGTTTTTTCGTTATTTATATGTAACTTTGCTATCTCAAAACGTGAAATTACCATAAAGATGAACCGAACCATCTTGCGCCTGCTGCCACTGCTGTTGCTGGCTGGCCTTGCCTTGGCAAGCGTCACCTCATGCGGGCATGGCGGCAATAGGCAAGAACAAGATACCACGGCATGGGATTACGAGGCACCGCCCGCCATGCCAGTTAACCGTAGCATCAGCGGCGACAGCATGGGACTTATCGCTGACGCCGACATTCATCGCTTGCCCACCTATATCGAGCAACGTCCGCTCAAGGAAATCTTCAACGATACCAATGCCCTGCAACTGATTGCGGCCGAGAAAAACGGGTTCAAGCCCGTGAGCAGCCTTAGCGATGCTTACCACATCGACAAGCCACTGATCAGGATTTTCTCCTGCGATGCCTATATGCTTGATGACTTGAGCGCATCGGTGCCCTACCTTGTTCCCAAGGCTGCCCAGTTGCTCAAGGAGATCGGCTATGCGTTTCAAGATAGCGTGCGCAAGCGCGGTGGCAAGGCCTACCGCATCAAGGTGACCAGCGTCACACGCACTGAATATAGTGTTTCTAAACTCATGCGCCGCAACCGTGCGGCAACCGAAAATTCCTGTCACCGCTACGGAACTACGGTGGACATCAGTTGGGTAAAATTTGACTGTTTGGACCCCAGCATGGTCATCTCGCTCGAAGACTTGAAAAACATCCTGGCCGAGGTTGTGCAGGATTTCCGCCGACAAGGCCGTTGTTATGCCATCTTTGAGCGCAAATCGGGATGCCTGCACATCACTGTGAGATAACAACATAATTTATATAAAAAACAATACACCAATGACCCTACAACAGACGATAGCCGAACACCTGAAATATACAGGTCAAAAAGGCTTAGACATCAGCGCCGCACTCATCGACTGTGACGGCGTACTCTATGATTCAATGAAGTATCACACCCAAGCCTGGGTGAAACTCATGAAGAAAAACGGCATCAAGTGCACCCGTGACGAATTCTATGAAATGGAAGGCATGACCGGCAGCGAAATCATCAAGATGAAGTTCAAGACCGGTGCCGGCAAGAACATCACCGACGACGAGGCCCATGCCCTGTATGGCGTGAAGACACGCTACTTCCGCGAGTTGGGCGAAGCACCCGTAATGCCTGGTGCCGTGCGCGTGTTGGAGGCCCTCAAAGAAGCTGACGTTGACCGCATTCTGGTGACCGGTTCACAGCAGGATACCATCCTGGAACGCATCGAGAAAGATTTCCCGAACCTCTTTGGAGAGGTCAAAGTAACAGGTCACGACGTGCGCAAGGGCAAACCCAACCCTGAGCCCTTCCTGAAAGGAATGGCCAAGGCCAACAAGAAACCCAACCAATGCATCGTCATCGAGAATGCCCCACTGGGTGTTCAAGCAGCCCATGCCGCCGGATGCTTTACCATCGGTGTGACCACGGGTCCCATCCCCGAAAAAGATCTGCTCAAGGCCGGTGCAGACCTCGTCTATAAGAACATGGACGAACTGGCTGCCGCCCTGCCCGCCCTGCTTGTGGCATTGAGCATCGTCAAAGCCTAAACCATTTCAACTTAGCATCACGCTAAGGCGCTAAGACGCCATGCATTTATATATACATCAATAAATCTTAGCGCCTTAGCGGCTTAGCGTGATATTTTAAGCGATAAAAACAGTGATGGGACAAAACCTCATTTTTACTAACGACGTCAAAGAGGCCATTGAGCGGCTGAGATGTGGAGGCGACCACAACATGACAGTGTGGATTGCCGACATAAACACTGCGCGCCTGTTACCCACCCCACCTAAACACCTAATCACCATCCCCGACGGTGACGAGAACAAGACGTTGGCAACTGTCACCCGCGTGTGGGACGAGATGGAGCGCATGGGCGCCACACGGCACTCGCTTGCCATCAACCTGGGCGGCGGCATGGTGACCGACCTGGGAGGCTTTGCTGCAGCGACCTTCAAGCGCGGCATGAGGTTCATCAATGTGCCCACCACCCTGCTCGGTGCCGTCGATGCCGCTGTGGGCGGCAAGACCGGCATCAATTACCACGAATTGAAAAACGAAATCGGCGCCTTTGCCCCCGCAAGCGACGTGATCATCTCTACCCGCTTCTATGACACACTACCCATCGAGGAGATGAAATCGGGCTTTGCCGAGGTTATCAAGCATGCCCTGCTGAGCGACCGCAACGAATTTCACAGACTGCTAGACCATCATTTTAGCGCCCCCATTGACCATGACGACCTGCTGGAACGGCTGCGCCGCTCGGTTCAGGTCAAGGACGATATTGTTACCCGTGACCCCAACGAACAGGGCGAGCGCAAGGCACTCAACCTGGGGCACACTATCGGGCACGCCTTCGAGAGCCTAGCCATGAAACGAGAAAAGCCTGTGCCTCACGGCTATGCTGTCGCTTGGGGACTGGTTACCGAAAGCGTACTCTCCCACATCAAACTGAAATTCCCCAGCGTGGATGTACACCGCCTAGGCGGCTTTGTGCGAGACAATTACGGCGGTTTCCCCTTTACCTGTGACGACTACGATGAGTTGCTGGAATTGATGCGTCACGACAAGAAGAGCCGCAACGGCGAAATCACCTGCACATTGCTGGCCACAATCGGCGACTACCGCATCGACCAAACCGTCACCCCCGACGATGTCACCGCTGCCCTTGACATCCTGCGCGACCACCTCGGTCTTTAGACAAGCCCCAAAACACCTGAATATCTCCTTTTTGTAAATTTTTCACGACTTTTTGTCAAGTTTACTTGTCATTTTGAAAAGTTTACTTTACCTTTGTCGCCGTAATCGATTATAAAGACAACCATGTTCAACAATTTAAAGAGGTTTCAATTATGAATTACAGTTATTTATTCCCACCTGTATTCAAGAAAATCGGTTGGGTTTTGTTTGTGATCTTCGCAGTACTGAATGTACTGTGGATGACAGGTGATATTGAGGGATTATTACCTGCGTGCAAAGTGTTTAGCATCTGGCCAGACGAGGGCAAATTCATCATGACTAATGACGACTGGACCGATGAGATATGCATCGTTGGCATGATCTTATCGCTGCTCTTTATCACATTTGCCCGTCTCAAGCAGGAAGACGAGTTTACTATCAACCTGAGGATGAAATCAATGGCCTGGGCTGTCAAGGGTTATGGACTCATCATCATGATGACAACGCTGTTTGTCTACGGCACCAACTGGCTGTATATCATGCTGCTATCGATCTACCTGGTATTCTTTCTGTTTATTATCAAATTCTATTATGAACTAGAAAAGTTTAGAAAGGAGGTCCCTCATGAAGAATAATGTCAGAGTGGAACGAGCCATACACCACATGACCCAGGCCCAACTGGCCGAGCTAATCGGAGTGAGCCGTCAGACTATCAATGCCATCGAGAGCGGCAAATATGTCCCATCGACGGTATTAGCGTTAAAAATGTCTGCCGTTTTCAACAAGCCCGTCAACGAAATCTTCCTCCTTGAGGAGAACGATTGATCTACAGCAAGAGGCTATGTCATAATTGGCATCTGGAACCTTTGATCGAGCTTCGCTCGAGAAATTTAACAAAATTATTGATAAAATTAAAATAAAAACTTATTTTATTTAATTTTTATACAAATTTTTGCTTAATTTCTCGGCCGATAGGCCGATTAAAAAGCCAGCAACCGAATGATGACATAGCCTCTTGATTATCAGGCTACCGCCAGTGCCAGAGGCGGGAAACGGCGTGGGTGAGAGTGCGCAGATGCAGGTCCTTGCCCACGACTACCAGCATCACGGCAAAGAGGATGAAGAGAATACCGACGATGAGACGAGGCGTGAGCATCTCACCGAAGACCAACACACCAATAGTTACCGCAGTGAGCGGTTCCAAGGCGCCCAAGATGGCTGTGGGTGTCGCTCCCACATGATGCACGGCAACGGTCATGAACACCAGCGAGAGGATGGTGGGCACAACGCTGAGCCAAACGGCAAACATCCATGCCCGTGGCGATGGCAAGACGTGCAGATAGAGCTCTGGCGAAGTGAAAGAATAAAGAATCAACGTGATTTCACACACCAGCATGGCATAGAAGGTGACCTTGAACGACGACATCTTGATGCTCGATTGATTGACCACAATAATATAGATAGCATAGGCCAACGAGGAAATGATGCACAGAATGATGCCAACTACGCTCAATGAGGCTCCTGTCTCACCCTTATAAAGCAAGCCGATGCCAACGAGTGACATGACAATGGCGATAATGGTGGTCACCGTTACCCGTTCCTTGAAAAAGGCAGCCATGATTACAGCCACCATCACGGGATAGACAAACAAGATGGTCGAGGCGATACCTGCATCCATGAAATGGAAACTCTGATAATAGGTAATGCTGGATGCCGCAAACAGCAGCCCCAACGAGCAGAGGACCTTGAACTCATGACGCGTCACCTTGAAATTCTCACGCTTGATGAGCATGACGATGGCCAGCAGAATGACCGCCAAGCCAAAACGATGGGCCAGCACCGTGGCCGTGTTCACCCCTTCTTCATAAAGCGGCAGGGCGCCAAAAGGGTTTGTGCCATAGCACACGGCCGACAGCACGGCACACAGGATGCCAATGGATTTGTTCTTTTTCATCAGTATCTAGACTTAAAGCATTTTATGACGCGCTACCGCTTGAAGCGGCTCATCTCGTAGAAGGCGGGCAAGGCCTGGCCGTTGGCACTGTTGAACAGGCCGCGGTTCAAGCCCCAGTTGCTGTTCTCGAAGCGGGTGCCGTAGCGGTTCTCCTCGGGGTACCACCAGAAGAGGCCCGTCACATTATCGTGGTGGTTCAGTTCCTTGACCAGCTGGGCCGTGAACTCACGCTGTCCCTCGATAGTGCCCGGGGGACAATTGGTGAAATCCTCCTCACCACGGTTCACGCCGTCATGCAGGTAGTAATAGGCGGCCTCGACAATCATCACGGGCTTATCGGGGAAGCGCTCGGCAAGCAGGTCGAGCGTCCTACCCAGGTTGGGAATCGTGCCATGCCACATGGGATAGTAGCTCAGGCCGATGATGTCATAGTCCACGCCGGCCTCTTTCAGGCGGTCGTAGTAGTTGCGGGTCATTTCCCACACGCCGGCCTTCTCGGTGTGAATGATGATGCCTGCCGACGGGCACACCTCGCGGCACGCCTTGCAGCCTGCCTTGAGCAAACCGGTAAAGACGTCCCAATTCTCGGCATTCATCGGGTCAACGCGCCCCACGGGCCAATCCATGCCAAAGGTGATCTCGTTGCCCACCTGGATGGTAGCAGGCACTACGCCGGCAGCCTTGAGCGCCAACAGACAGTTGCGGGTATAGCGGTAGATACTGTCGGTCAGTGCCTTAGCATCCAGGCCCTCCCATCGCTTGGGAGTAAACTGCTTGGCGGGATCGGCCCAGGTGTCACTATAGTGGAAATCCAGCATGACCTCAAAGCCGCGTGCCTTGATGGTCTTGCACAGGTCAATCACATAGTCCAGATTTTGGCACACGCCCTCGTCGTGATGGCGTCCAGGAGCATTCTGCGGGTCGACAAACAGGCGCACGCGCATCATGTTCCATCCCTGCTGCCTGAACAGGTCATAGGGGTCTACCGTCACACCACACGAGTCCTTGTAGATCACACCATTGCGGGCGTTGGATGTCATCATCGAGATATCTCCGCCCAGCCAGGTCTGTCCCATGACCGGCAGCATCGCTGCCATCATCAGTATCAATGCCATTACACGTTTCATCATATATCCACTTGAAATGTCGGTTTTATATCATTACTTTCTTTCAGATATTAAAAAAGTGCCGATAATCATTGACTATCAGCACTTTTTGCGTTGTCGGGGTGACTAGAACTGTTACACAGTAAAAGTCGCTCGCTAACTCGCTGATAATCAATGCTTGCAAAGGGCGGATAAATGGCCAAAATTTAAGCATTTTGTCCCGTTTTTGTCCCGATTTGAGCAAGCAAAATCTGGATCGTCCGCTCCTTCTCTGCAAGCAACTCTCGCAATGTGGCCACATCGCCTGACTGCGCCGTGGCGTTCGCGCTGGCGTTCCCGATGACCGTGCTCGCCTCTGCTATCGCTAATGGCGCATCAGACTCATCGAAGAAATAGCTTGGTGATATAGCCAACACCCGGCATATCTTCTCTAATAACTCGCACTGGATAGATTTGCTCCGAAATATCCGAGACAAACTCTCTGCGTGCGAGAATCCAATGTCTAATGCAAACTGTGCCTTCTTGATTCCCCTGGACTCAACAATGCCTTTTACCGTGCTCCCAATGTGCTTCATTTTGACCGAAACTTTAAAAAAACTTAAAAAACACGTCAATTCTTGACCAAAGTGGTTAAGTTTTACGTGATAATATTACCTTTGTGGCGGTAAAATTAACACGTTTCGTTCAATTAGACAAGAAAATGGAAGAAAAAAATAACAAAATACGCAAGGACTCGGAAGCGCTCCGCGACTTCCTCAACCAGTTTGAGGGCCATGACAAGACCTACTGGATCACACAAATTGCCGACGGCTGCATGGTGCCCAGATATACGGTCTTGAATTGGGCCAGAGGCTTGTCAAGAATCCAAGCACTCTACAAACTGCGTATTGAAGAAGTGGTCGGGCAACAAATCTTCGACAGAATTACAGAACCAGCATAAATCCTAAAAAATCATGGCAGAATCATACTCGGACGCGACAAAAGATCGGGTCAAAAACGACAGCGACATACGGTACTGTATTCCTGGTGCCGACAGGACGAAAAAAACGTCATACGTCCCTTGCCCTAAATGCGGGGCAACGGGCAAGAACAAAGGGCTTTGTGTGACGCATGACTCTCGCAAGAATCTTGCTCACTGCTTCTCATGTGGCTTCTCGCTGACAAACGGCGTGGCAGCTACGCTTTTCTACGAGTATAACGATGACCGAAGCCAATATATCGAGGCGTTGAAGGCAACGGCGGCTGCCTGCGGCATCCCTATGATTCCCGAGAAACGGGAACAGAAGGAGCATAAGCAAAAAGCAGTCGCCGCTCCTAAACGCGTCACCAAGTCTTTTTGCCAGAAACAGCTCGAGGCAAGCGGCCTCACGGAGAAAGATGTGATGGTCCGCGCCCGAGAAGTGGTGAAAGGTAAGGTCATCGAGAGCGAAGTGCCGGCGATGCGCCGTGGCTCGATAGACATGAGCGGCATCGTCCATCCTGGCGATGATGAAATGCTGATATACTACTATGGTCTTGATGGCTCGCTGCAGCAGTTCGCCACTCGTGGCGCACGCGGGGCCCTCAGACCGTACATCCGCATCCGCTGGAGCAACCCTTCGCTGCATACGCCCGAAGGCTCCAAGCGTGAAAATAAGTACATGTCGCCGAAGGATGCGCCGACTCGCTTCTACATACCGCAACGCATACGCGATCTGTATGAGAAGGCAGCGGTCATCCCTACCTTGCTGATTCAGGAAGGCGAGAAGAAAGCGGAAAAGGCGTGCAAGCACGGCGTTCCTTCTCTCGCCATCCAGGGCATCTTCAATATCGGCAACAAGTCGGATGGACTGCCGCAAGACCTGCAGTATATTGTGCAACGATGCAATGTGCGTAACGTGGTGCTGCTGTTCGACAGCGACTGGAACGCGCTGTCTCAAAAGCTGAACCCTGACGAGGCCGTGGACTACCGACCCCGCATGTTCAGCAAGGCAGCCATCAAATTCAAAAAGTATGTGGCTTCGATGCACAATATCGGCGTGAACGTCGACATCTTCTTTGGCCATATCAATGAAAACGAGCAGGGCGACAAAGGCGTTGACGACCTGCTCGTGGGCACACTCAAAGGCAAAGAAGATGAATTCGCCAAAGATATTGACTTCGCTCTCCATGCCCATGATGGCAAGGGAAAATATTGCTCAATCCACAATATTTCCACCTGCAGCGACATCCAGATACAGGACTACTGGTCACTGAACGATATAGACTCGTTCTTTGACCAGCACGCAGAGGCTGTCCGTCCGCTGAAGGTATTTAAATTCAACCGCTTCCGCTATAAGGTAACGGAAGAAGGCAAGGTAGAGCTGGCCTCAAAGGTGATTGCGGATAAGGAGTTCTGGACGGTGGACCCCGAAAAAGGACGCGTCTCGCTTGAAACTTTTGAAGCCTTGACGTTCATCGAACAGGCAGGCTTCTTCCGCATCCACACGAATGATCTGCCCCAGGGTGAATATAAGTTCATCCACATCGAGGACAACATTGCCCACGAAGTGAGCGGGGCGAACATTCGTGAGTTCGTCTGGGAGTACATCAAGATGACGAGCAAAGACCAGAACGTGCGCAACCATTTCTCTGCTCGCCTGAGCAGCGACCTGGCAGCGGACAAGCTGGAACGCATCGAACGCATCGAGGACACGTTCGATGAATACCGCCCATTCGAGCAGATGATGTTCTTTGAGAATGGAATGGTCACAGTCACGCCCCAGGGAATAAAATATGATAAGGTGATTGCTCGCCCTGTGTGGGAACACCGGGTAATCAAACACCAGTTTGAAAGAGTCGGCATCATAGACCGCGTGGAGGTGGACCCCGTAACGGGGGCCTTCAAGGTAGTGCCGACAAATGAGGGGCGCAAATGTGACTTCTTCAACTTCCTCTGCCATACATCGGACTTCTGGCACCACAAAGGCGGGCCAGCGACACAGGAGGAAATTGACGAATTTAACCGTCATCTGCTCAACAAAATCACGGCCATCGGCTTCCTGCTGACTGATTACAAGTATCAGTCGGAGCTGAAGGCAGTGATTGCCATGGACGGTGAACTGAGCGACGTCGGCCAGAGCAACGGGCGCACCGGCAAGTCGCTCATTGGTAAAGCGCTCTCATATATGATGCACCAGACAACGATTGACGGACGCAACACGAAGAATGACGATGACTTCATGTTTACTCGCATCAACATGCGAACCCGAAACGTGTTCCTCGATGACGTGGCAGTGAACTTTAATTTCGAAAGATTTTACATGGCTGTGACGGGCGATCTTAATATCAACGTGAAAGGCGGTGGCCGCTTCTCGATAGAAAACGAGAAGTCGCCAAAGTTCTACATCACCACCAATCACGCCATCAATGGGAGCCAGACGCGCTCGTCACAGGAGCGTATCATATACATGTCCTTCTCCAACTACTTCAATGACACCCGCCACCCGATTGACGTGTTCGGCCATCAGTTCTTTGCGGACTGGTCAAACGAGCAGTGGAATCTGTTCTACAACTTCATGGTGGAATGTGCCTTCCTATATATCACGTCAATGAATCAGGGCTGGGCACGCCCTGGGCAGGGTGCCATCATGCCGCCCATGCACGACATCATGCTGCGCACACTGCGGCAGCAGATGACAGAATCGATATACCAGTGGGCTGAAGTATACTTCGACGCCACTGGCCATAACTTGAACTCGAAAGTACCTCGCAAGACGATGTTCGACGAGTTCAAGCAAAGCTTCCCCGATATGCGCTCGGGTATTAGCCAGGCGAACTTCAAGACTAAACTGAAGTTCTATTGCATGTTCAAAGGATTCCACTTTAACCCGAACCGCCTGGATAAGGATGGCCACTCGTTCCGCTCGTGGATCGCAAACCACTCCGGGGAAAGCTTCATCGGTACGGACGATAAAAGCGGCGGCGTGGAGTATATCTCAATCTATGACACCGCACATGCTATGAATGAACCATTCTAATTGATATAATTATGACTAAAGTAAAAAACAATCCGTATGACAGCATGATCATCAGGAGTGATGATGCGGTGCCGGGCAATCCTAAAGAATGGAAAACCGTCACCCACAAAGTTTGGGAAGATGCTGCTGATAGCCGATGGCGTATCAGAATCATCATCGCCAATCCTGAGCCGTTCAAATTCTTTATTGGGTACGACATAGAAACGCCTTCAGGCGGTATCTATCTCGTCCCAGGGAAAGAAAAGAACTATGCCACCAACGAGCGCCATGCCATGCTCTATGCGTTAGGGAGAATCCAGGTAAACCTTGATTTGACGCAAGAGCAGGAAAATGCAGTAAAAGAAGAAATTTTCAAACAACGTCAATTATCTCTGTTCTGATGGAAACGATTTGCTACAAAAACCATGAAGCCCTGAAACAGGCCTTCTGCCGAGATTGTGAAAGCCTGCGCACACAAGGGTGCAGAGAAACCGACCCGATGGATTGCGATGTGGCCCTTGATGCCATCGCCAAGAAACTTGACGACGGCTACAAGATTGTGGTCGGGAGAATGACCATTGAGCCAGTATCTTATCAAAAACCGAAAGAATCATGAAAATTAGATGTTTGAATTGTGAACATGGCTACACACCACTCTATGGTTATGGGTGTGGAGAAGAAGTCCAAAGTTGCGACTATGGGCTACATGATGGCGCCGCTCCTGTCGGGGAATACTGCCGAAAGGACGGGAAAAAGCTTAGAGAGGTGAAAGGAGGTAAAAAATGAGAGTTTGGATTGCTAGAGATAAGGACGGTGGGCTAAATATGTTTCGAAACCACCCTGTCAGAAATATCGATTTCTTTCATAACGAAGTCGAAGAAGGAGAAATCCATGCCCCTGAAGATGCTGATGTTTGGGAACTGCCAGGTAACATGCTGCCCGAAGTGACATGGGAAAACAGCCCAAAGATCTTCATAGTGAAAATGGAGTTCTTCCAATTCAAAGATAGAATAAAAGCAACAGAATGACGGAGGAGAAGATTAAACAAGGACAGGAGCTGCTGCGCACCATCAAAGAGGTAAAGGACTTCCTAAACGTCCTTAACCAAGTGGCTGGCGACAAAAGCGGGTATGCCTGCCTGACGCTCACCGCAAAGGCGGCGGTGGCGGCTCCTTCGCTGACGATCTCAAAGTTCCCCGCAATCACAACCGCCTTCGCTATGGCGGTATGCAATGAGCTTAGTAAACTGGAAAAAGAATTTGAACAACTATAGAAAGGAAATATACTTCGCAGA
>JAEEGF012246042.1_pt1 | contig 12233 bp, 9 predicted proteins | sample 9134171 | NCBI WGS metagenome assembly JAEEGF01 (sample SAMN16246542, study PRJNA631951) | gut metagenome | biome: gut microbiome; feature: rumen; material: AP-attached | host: Bos | place: Iran: Karaj | collected 2018-10 | reverse complement strand
ATAACCATTGTCATAACAAATATACTTGTTGTAACCGGATCACCCTGTTGAGGCATAACCTGCTTATATCCAATAAGTCCAAGCATAATTCCAACCAATGCAGTTGACAGGGACTTAATCAACTTTGAAATAAATGAATAAATACCATTTACAATAGCTGGTAAATATTTTCCAGATCTTTCTAATTCATAATCAATTACATCACCTCTCATGGCAGATGTAGCAACTGACAAGATATTTTTGCTGGCTGTAATAGCAATCTGAAGCACGATATAGATTGTTGTTGGAATGACAGCAACTGATATCTGGCTCATTCCATCCTTGCCAAGTATGCAGCAGAATAAAATCAAAACAGCTGAAAATGCTATACATATCCAAGACCACATTCTGGTTGCCTTCTTGACACCGATTTTAGCAATGAGCACACCGCCGGCAAATGCAGCAACCAGTCCAATTGTCTGGCTAAATGTTCCAATTAATGTTGTAGCTTTGTAAGATCCAATCAAAATACCTGCCAGCATAACATTTATAACTGACTGTGAAGCACATGACTGCGCAAACTTATCAGAAGCCAATGTCAACATGTACATCTGAACAGGTCTGTTGTTCTTCAGCACGCTCCACATATCCTTGAATTTAACTTTCTCTTCTCCAGCCTTATTGCCATCTGATGATAATACTGTGAAAGTCTCCTTCACATCAGCTCTTCTAATTCCAAAGAATGTAAGCAGCAAGAATACCAACGATGTACCAATATAGATATAGATTGCTTCCTTGAAGAATCCAACATCATACTGGTTATTATGCTTTGGCAAAACTGAAAATGTCAGGAACAAATTCATAATAGTTGGAGTTCCAAACGACCATGCTGTATCAAAGAAAGCCATCATTGGTCTCTGAGTTGGATCATTTGTCAATACTGATGCAATTGTTCCTGATGTAACATTACACAAAGTATATCCGAGAGTATATATTACATATATTATGATAAATAATATCATTCCCACCATTCCACTAAAACGGTCAGAAGTCCATGAGAACAAAAGCAGACATGCAATAGCTTCCATTCCCCAGCCTATAGACATTAAGATACGAATCTTACCGTGCTTAGTCGCCGGCATCAACTCAAAGATTGCAGCAGCAATGGCATCTGTGACACCATCAAAAATTCCTACTACAGATAGAATCATACTAACTGTTACTACAGGTATGGCATAACCTGCATTTCCGATGTAACTTGCATACATTGATAACATGTAGAAGCACATCATAATACCATTTTGTGCCATGGAACATACCATTTCAGGTATGGTAACGGTACGGTATTGCACACCATCACGTTCACTGGCATTGGTCATTTTCTTTAAATTTTCTGTAAAACCCATTTTCCCTCTCCTATACATAGATTAAATTTTAGTAAGGCCCCAATCCCTACTAATTTGTTTAAGCTAATGCTATATCTATATATAAGAATTATGTAGGTTCAAACTAATTATAATAATTCTATTCTATACACATTTACAAAAAAATTATAATCTTCACTAAATCAGCCCATTATTTTCCGGCACCAATTCGCTCAAGGCAGGTTACCACCTCGCAATGAGAGGTAAAAGGAAACATGTCAAATGGTACTATTCTATTCACCTTGTATTTTCTTGTCAGAAGTTTCAAATCTCTGGCAAGAGTCTCAGGATTGCAGGAAATATAAACCACTCTATCAGGACTTGTTTTCTTAACTGAATCTATGAATTCCTTGGTGCTTCCACTTCTAGGAGGGTCCATAATAACCACATCAAAATGTTCTCCCCTGGTAGCTGCCTCAAGCATATAATCACCAGCATCCTTACAGATAAAATCAATATTTTTCACCCCGTTGGCCTTGGCATTTTTACGGGCATCTTTTACCGCATCACGGTTCAATTCCACCCCAATAACCTCTTTTGCCTCTTTGGATGCAATCATTCCAATAGTTCCTGTTCCACAATATGCATCAAGGACTCTCTCCGTACCAGTTAGGGCTGCCAGTTCAATTGCCTGGCGATACAGATGCTTGGTCTGAACCGGATTCACCTGATAGAAGGACTTGGAAGAAATGCGAAAACGCATACCCATAAGTTCATCTACAATAAAACCAGGTCCATACAGAACCTTCTCATTCTCTCCCAAAACCATGCTGGTATTTCTATCATTTACATTTTGAACAACTGTTGTAATTTCAGGATGCTTCTTCAGAAGAGCCTTCACGAAATTATTTCTGGATGGAAGTACCGGAGATCCCAATACCAACACAACCATAACTTCACCTGTGTTAAACCCTCTGCGGACTAACACATGACGAAGGAGGCCATAGCCTGTGTCCTCGTTGTATGGTTTTATCTTAAATGATGGCATCAATTCCTTGATATCACGGATAATGCTTGTGGCAACCTTGTCCTCAATCTGACACTCTGCAATATCCACTATACGATGAGTCTTCTCCTCATAAGTTCCGCATACTATCTTGCCCCCCTTTGCACTTCCAAATACTGCATGAACCTTATTTCTATAATTATATGGATATCCCATACCAACTATATCTTCCACTTTGCCATATGATTTCAACAGTTTATTTACAAATTTTTGCTTCTCTGCCAACTGCTGTTCATTAGTCAAATCAATATATTTACAGCCACCGCATTTCTTCTTATATTTACAAGTCTTTTCTGCCATTAAACTATTAACTCCAAATCTTATATCTTATTTCAAATCAGTACATACCTGATTCTTGCCATTTCTCTTGGCCTCATATAATAACTCATCAGCCCGGACAATCGTACTATTTACATTCTCATCGCTCCTATGCGCCGTAACTCCCACACTTATAGACATAGGTCTGGCCAGTTTCGCCGGAATACTAGACAGCCTATCACAAATATTATGAGCAATAACCTGTGCCTCATCATCTGTATAATCAGATAATAGAATCATAAATTCTTCGCCGCCCCAACGACCTACAGACACATTTTCCAGAGGCATAGTCTGATAAGATAGATAACTTGCCATTGCTTTGAGGGCTTTATCTCCCTCCTGATGGCCATAAGTATCATTTATCATTTTGAAATCATCTATATCAGCCATAATCAAGTACCATTGCTTGGCTTCACTTATATCATGATTATCATAAATCATGCGCTCTATTGTGCCACGATTATACAGTCCTGTCAAAGCATCGTGAGACACATTATATATCATCTCATTGAGTTCTTCATTCTTCTGCAACAGTTCCTCGGTGATTACATTTATAAAATATGCCAGTCTTGCAGTTATAGGCATATTATTTTTCTCAACTCTATTACTTATTTGAATTTTGCCGGTATTATTTGCAACACCCTCCCGCATAGAAGCTGATACTATAGATAGATTATTTAAAATGGTACATTGTTTATATCTCATAATTTCACCAAGAGCGCTGAATCCGGTGATATTAACATACTTGGACACTTCCTCAACTTCAATTTCAGCCTGCTGTCCCCAGAAAAGCATACGTCCCATGCAATTATATACGCGCACAACCTGTGGTGCAAAATCTATTATCTGTGCCTCTGCCAGCTTCGTGCTACTTATAATACGACGAGGATCACCATAGGATATACGAATCTTGCTTCCTTGCGGAATATATGATGACATGACAATAGAACCATCAGAATTCACTGACTTGGCATGTCGGATATATCTGGTATCCTTGTCCACCTCAATTTCCCATGGAAATACAAGGGCATTGTAGAAGAAATTGTCATCCTGCGGAATATTAATATAATGATTATATACATCATAAGCAGGCTTACCATCTATTTCATAAACCACTTGGCCTTCTACTTTGGTAACCTCCAGCGGATAGCCAATAGAGCTCCATCCAAACATGCGATTAGTCTGTATATGCAGATCCTTGCCCGAATAGATTATAAATACAGTGGCACTTCTAACCTGTTCAAATACATCTGTAAATACATACGCCGGATTTTTGGCATCTCCCACTGCTACTGCCCCAAAAATCTCCAGTTCATCCGACAGTTCATCCAAAATAGAACCTACGCTTTGCAATCTGTCATACTCTGCGGAGGTAAATATCTCTAATCCTTTCAAATCTGGAATACCTGCCAGATAATCTCTAAACGCCCGTGCATCATCGAGATCTCTATTATCTTTGTAAGTATAGAATACTTCCACATGGGTAGATTCTTCCTCATACAGCGTAAAGATTACAATTATATCCTTGTTTTTCATCTTGCCATAGAGAGTCTGACCGACAGATGTTGTACCTGCCATAGGAACTTCAGGCAAATATCTACTGATATCTGCAATTAATGCTTCTATTCTAATATCAACATCCGGCAGATTATATGGCACATACATATGTATAACTGCAGCCTTGTTGCCGGCTTCTACTTCTTTGGCCCATCCTGCTAATACTTTATCGAAATTTTTATCTGCTTTTGCCTGTAATAGTCTCATAACCCTATCTCCTACTACATCCCCAAATATTATTTTGATCTAATTCTAGTAAAATATACTGTCCCCTAATTCCAAAGTCTCAGCAAATTCTGCAAGACTATTTAATTCTTCCTTGGTCTGTCTAACGCAGCCTTCCAATGTTCGCTCCATATCTACGTGAGCGAAATCCTGATATTCAATCTTATAATCGAATAAATCCATATCCTCTATGGCGATATACATATTATTGTCGCTAAATTTAAAGCGAATTGCTGCGTTATACTTCTTATACAAATCCTTAATAAGAGCCATATACTGTGGTGTCAGTATGTAAAATGTCTCCGCTTCATTTGCAGAATATACTGAAAAGATCTCATTGAATTCCACATCTTCCAACTGACTTTCATGAAGGTTCTTATCATATTTCTTCGGATTAAACACCGGCTTATCGCCTCCAAATAATCCATGCTTCACCTTACCATTTTCCGTCTCATTTGGAATAATGTACAGATTATCCTTAAACTTCTTGAAGAAAGTATACTTAAACACTGCTCCCTTAAAGATGGTAGCCTCATACGAATCTCCGTCAGCATCAATATTCTCCCCCTTTAAAAAATATTGATTACATATTTTACACTATCAGATTTATGACTATTTAGCAAAGTTTTATTACAATTTGCTACTGTTTTACATAAGCTTACAATGCAAAAACTCCCGGGATAATTCCCGGGAGTAAAATGCACAAATTCTATTATATTATCTATTGCTTCTACGCCATATTTTCATAGCTTCAGCTTCCTTGATAAGTTCATCTCTAAAGTCAGGATGCGCAATGGAGATCAGAGCTTCTGCTCTCTCCCAAGTTGACATACCCTTGAGACATACCTTGCCATATTCTGTAACTACATAATGAGTATTTGGTCTGGTATCTGTAACTGTAGAGCCCTCTGCCAATGTAGGTCTGATACGAGACTTCACTGTACCGTCCTTGGTGGTAAATGTTGATGACATGCATACAAAGCTCTTACCGCCATTAGACTGATATGCACCTAATACGAAATCAAGCTGTCCGCCGGCACCACTTATCTGCTTCACACCTGCTGACTCTGCATTAATCTGTCCGTACAAATCAATATCAACTGCGTTATTAATTGAAATGAAATTATCAATGGCAGATATCTGTGCAATACCATTGGTATAATTAACTGGCGCGCTCATCAAAGCTGGATTGTCGTCCAGATAATCATACATCTTCTTGGTTCCTGCGCCAAAAGCATATACCTGTCTACCCTTATCAATATTCTTCTTCAAGCCGGTAATCTTGCCAGCCTTGGCAATATCAACAAAGGCATCTACATACATCTCTGTATGAACGCCCAAATCCTTCAAATCAGACTCGGCAATCAAAGCACCAACTGCATTTGGCATACCACCAATTCCAAGCTGTAAGCAAGCTCCATTTGGAATTTCATCCACAATAAGCTGTGCAACCTTCTTGTCAACTTCTGTGGCAGAGCCGCCTGCTGGCAATTCTCCAAGAGCTGGATTCTTGCCCTGTACAATATAATCAACCTGAGAAATATGAATTCCTTCCTCGAACCCACCTAAGCAACGAGGCATATTCTCATTTACTTCCACAATAATCTTTTCCGCTCTCTCACATACTGCTGCCATGTGTGAAGCACTAGGACCGAAGTTGAAATATCCATGCTTATCCATTGGTGCAACCTGCATCATTGCCACATTCACCGGTGCCAGGTTCTCACGATAATATCTAGGCAACTCAGAATATTTCAGAGGATTATAGTAAGCCACTCCCATAGATATAAGCTTTCTCTCAATTCCGCTCATGTGCCATGAGTTCCAACAGAAATGCTCCCCAGCATCTTCTCTGGCAAATACTGCAGGAATCTTGAAGAGGATTCCACCACGAATCTTCACATCCTTCAGTTCATCTGTTCTCTTGGCCAACGCCTCATCCAATGCATCCACAGTGCCTACGCACCAACCATAGTCTACCCAATCACCTGATTTAACAACTTTCACTGCCTCATCAGCTGAAACCAATTTCTGATTATACTCATTTGTAAAATCCATAAAAAGCCTCCCTGAAACATTGTTAATTTTTTGTCATTGTCTAAATTATAACACTCTCCTCCGGAAGTTTCCAGTCTTTTAGTTTCTGACTGGCTACTGCAATCATATCCTCGTATCCTTCTCCCATTTTCATATAGCAGTTAATGAGATTCTCCAAAGCCTTGTCCCCAGACGCATGTATGTCAATCAGGCTCTCAGTCTCATTTGCTGCATTATATAGCCACAAGGAAGCTTCGGCATAGTCTTCCTTAGACATGTAAAATAATCCCGCTTCGTAACAAGTTTCCGCGCAAGGCTCATTTACAATAGCCTTGGCAAATGTTTTCAGAAAATCATATTCTCTACCATTTAACCTGTAATTCTTTAGAAGTACGCTATCCACAGATTTCTTCACATCCACATCCATGGTTGTGTCTGACAAATGCATGAGATAATCCTCCGCATTGGATAAATCTGTCTTGTCCCCTGTGAGATACAATTCTCTAATGTACATTTTAAATAACTTCGGCGATAGCTCTCCCGAATTTCTAACCAGTCTCTCAAATACTCCAAAATCTCTCTTGCTGTGCATACCAGTTGGCTTATGGAGAATCTCTATATCGCTGTCATATACTACAGGCTCTATTCTCACTGTCTCATGAATAGGATCAACCCAGGTGAATTCTCGAAGCCGCTTGAAGAGCTTCGGTCTGTATTCATTGGCAATATTTAACACAGTATTGTATTCAGTCACTGTGCGATATTTCATCTGCACAATTTCAATCTCTGGCAGAAGAACTTCTTTCAACTTGCGGAAATGTTCCCTGTTTTCCTCATCAAGCATCTCATCTGCATCAGGAGCATATATGTATTCCTGAGTTGCCAGAGAGAAGGAATAATTTCTCGCGTCAGAGAAACTTCCAGTCCATTTAAAATCATATATTTTGTCAGTGTATCTGGCGGCTATCTCCTTGGTGGCATCAGTGGAACCTGTGTCCACAATAATAATCTCATCCATAAGGTCTGCCACTGAGTCTAAACATCTTGCCAGAACTTCCTCCTCATTTTTCACTATCATACACAATGAAATTGTAATCATAACACCCTCCTTGCCAGAAATCATTTTCCATAAATACCATTTACCACAAAATTAAATACCATATTCAGCCTGCACGAACCTGCGCAATGCCTCCAATGATCTGCGCACCTTATCAGTATCTATACAATAAGCCATTCTGAAATATCCCTTCACCCCAAAGGAATCAGATGGCACTAAAATCAAATCATACTTCTTAGCCTTCTGACAGAATGCCACTGCATCTTCCTCCAATGCCTGTGGGAAAATGTAAAATGTTCCATCAGGTCTAACCACATTGAATCCAAGATTTACAAGCTCGTCATATATGAGATTCATATTGGTCTCATATACTGACAAATCGCTGGTGTCCTCAAGAACTCTGGCAACTGCCATCTGCACAGATGAGGACGGGCAATTGTGACCGATACCTCTACTGATCTGTGCCATAATAGGTACAAGTAAATCTGCATCTGTAGCTGCCGGATTTACTGCCACATAACCAATTCTCTCTCCTGGCAGACTTAAGCTCTTGGAGAATGAATAGCAGCTTAAAGTATTATCATAGAACTTACTTGGATAGGTAAATGTCTGTCCATCAAACATTATCTCTCTGTATGGTTCGTCGCTTACGAGGAAGATATCATGGCCATATTTCTCCTGAGCCCTTCTCATAATATCTGTCATAGCCTTGATTGTATCTTCTGAATATACAACTCCTGATGGATTATTTGGTGTGTTAATAAGTACCGCCATAACCTTCTCATCAAGCATTTGCTCAAAAGCCTCTAAATTAATCTGGAAGTTTGTAGTATCCGCCGGAACCAAAACCAACTCATCACCGCATCCACTTACATATGGTCTATACTCTGGGAAAAATGGAGCAAATGAAAGCACCTTGTCCCCCGGTTTAGTTACTGCTCTAAGAGCATGAGCCAAAGCCCCTGCTGCACCACTTGTCATGAAAATATGTTTCATATCATAATTCATGCCGAACCTTCTATTAAGGCTATTGGCCACAGCTTCTCTAACATCCGGCAAGGTAGTAGATGGACTGTAACCATGTATATCCATAGGATTTAAATTCTTGTGAATATCTATAACAGCTTCAGTATATCCATCAGGACAAGGTACAGAAGGATTTCCTAAACTAAAATCATATACATTGTCATATCCAATTTCCGTCCCTCTCTTGGTGGCATACTCACTGAGCTCCCTAATTACTGATTTTGCTCCCAACATCTTCTTGTATTCTTCATTAATCATGTCTTCTTCCTTTTCGCCTATACAACTTATAACTTCAACAAATACTTATATTTACTCATAATAATAATACACGCCGGTATCCATTACAATACCGGCGCGTTCCCATAAAATATTATTTAATTCCTTTGAAATCATAGCCTGCATCTGTAACTGCCTGAGCCAATGCATCCTCTGCCACCGGGCTGCTCATCTCAACTACAACCTCATTGGCATCGTGATTAGCTGTAGCACTTACAACTCCATCTAACTTCTCCAAAGCCTCCTTAACATGAGCCTCGCAGTGAGCACACATCATGCCCTCAACCATTAATGTCTGATTCATAATCTTCTTACCTCCATTTTCTTGATTTATATTAACAAGCGTATATCTATCTACAATCTCCTGCAGATACTTCTCACTTGCATCCATCTTGCTCTGAGTCAGCTTAGACTGTGTCTTCTTATGAATGTCATACAGATTCAATCTCAAAGCATTCATTACCACACAAAAGCTTGATAAACTCATGGCTGCTGCACCATACATCGGGTTCATTTCCCATCCTGTCAAATGTATCCATGCTCCTGCAGCAATGGGTATACATATGATGTTATAGAAGAATGCCCAAAACAGATTCTCGTAAATATTTCTCAAAGTAATTTTGCTGAGACGAATAGCTGCCACCACATCTGTCATACGATTCTCCACCAAGACAACAGAAGCTGCATCCATTGCAATATCAGCACCAGCTCCAATTGCCACTCCATTATCTGCCGCTGTAAGAGCAGGTGCATCATTAATTCCATCTCCTACCATCATAACCTTGGCATGGTCTGATATAGCCTGCACCACCTCTGACTTAGTATCCGGCAAGACTCCAGCAATTACATGCTCTATTCCCGCCTTGGCAGCAATAACTCTTGCAGTCTCAATTCTATCTCCTGTAAGCATCACAGTATGTATTCCCATTTTGTGAAGCTGGTCTATTGCTTCTGGGCTGTCAGCTTTGATTTCATCTGCCACAGTAATCATTCCCCACATTTTATTATCTACTGCAAAGAATAATGGTGTGGCTCCCTGAGCAGCTACATTTTCCACATTATATTTCTTGGCAAATGCATCATAGGCATCTCCCACCTGCTCTCTGATATATTCAGCTTTACCGCCATATATGTTGACGCCCTCTAAATTGATTTTAACACCATAACCACTTATGTTTTTGAAGTCGCCTCCAGTTTTGATCTGACAGTTCATCTCCCTGGCATAATCATTTATAGCCTGAGCCAGTGGATGACTACTTCTGGCTTCCACTGTAGCTGCATATTTCAACAGCTCCTCTGATGTAATTCCATCATTTGGCACAACCTGAAGCACCTGAGGCTTACCTATGGTTACAGTGCCTGTCTTATCCAAAACTACAACTTCAGTCTTGCCTACATTTTCCAGAGCTGTAGCATTTTTAAATAATATTCCATTTCTGGCGCCTACGCCATTTCCCACCATAATGGCAACAGGTGTGGCAAGGCCAAGGGCGCAAGGACAACTGATTACCAATACTGAAATAGCTCTTGCCAGAGCGAATCCCACAGTCTCCCCAGCCACAAGCCATGCAATCAGAGTACATAATGCAATGACAAGTACAGTTGGGACAAATATTCCCGATACCTTGTCAGCCACCTTGGCAATAGGGGCTTTGGTAGCTGCGGAATCTGATACCATCTTAATGATCTGAGAAATAGTAGTATCATTTCCCACACGAAGAGCTCGACAAGTCAGATAGCCATCCACATTCATTGTAGCTGCTGTAACTTCATCCTCCGGCTCCTTGTCCACCGGAATGCTCTCACCTGTTAGAGCTGATTCATCTATAGCTCCTCTGCCTGATACAATTACACCATCCACAGGAATAGCCTCCCCAGGCTTTACAATATATACATCTCCAACCTTTACCTGCTCCACAGGAATCATAACCTCTTCTTCCTGTCGAACCACTCTGGCTTCCTGAGGTGTGAGATCCATAAGTCCCTGCAGAGCATCTGTAGTGCGGCCTTTGGAATAAGACTCCAATAGTTTGCCCACTGTAATCAAAGTGAGAATCATAGCTGCCGACTCGAAATACAAACCGTGAAGAAGCTCATGAAGCTGCATCAACTCGCTTCCATCTACAACCATATCTCCATTTAATACCAAGTCAGGCATCTGAAACAGTACACAGACACTGTAGATAAATGACACTCCAGCTCCCATTGCAACCAGAGTATCCATATTCGGAGCCAGATGTCTCGCACCCTTGAAACCATTTATGAAGAATTTCTGGTTAATTACCATTACAATCCCTGTCATTATCATCTCATAGAGTCCGATAGACATGGGATTATTGGCAAAGACTTCAGGCAGAGGCCAGTTCCACATCATATGCCCCATGGTGACATACATGAGAGGCAGGAGGAAAACTAGAGAAGCAATCAACCTCCTTCTGATGGCATTAAATTCTGCTTTCTGAGTTTTATTTAGATCCTGAGAACTATGCTTTCTAGCTGTAGATTTATCAGCTTCATTATCTCCATTAGTTAATCCGCTTAAACTGCTTGCGGTATTAGAATTGTCCTCCACAAGTTCTGCTCCATATCCAGCAGCCTCCACTGCAGCCACTACTGCCTGGCAATCCACCTGTCCTTCCACATTCATGGAATTTGTCAGGAGATTTACCGCAACCTCATCAACTCCCTCAATATTTCTCACAGCCTTGTCCACCCTGGCACTGCAGGCTGCGCAACTCATTCCAGTTACATTATATTTCTGCATGTCTATACCTCTTTTAACAACTTCTACTTCATAAGTTTCTGAATGGTGTCAACCAACTCTTCCACCTTGTCGTCACTGCCGGACAAGATATCATCCTTGACACAGGTCTTAATATGATTCTCCAGAAGCACCTTGTTAAATGAATTCAATGCACTTCTAATTGCGCTGACCTGCACCAATATATCCACGCAGTAAGCATCATTTTGAACCATATTGGTTACACCGCGAACCTGACCTTCTATACGATTCAATCTATTGATTAAATCCTTGTACTCCTTCTCGCTTCTCTCCTTGGTTCTATGACAGCAGCACCCTGGGCTTTCTATAATATCTTCACAACTGTTTCCATCCATAGCAGCTGTATCTATCTTGTTATTCTCTGACATATTTGCCACCTCCATACATACCCCTGTGGGGTATCCATCCTATGTGCATAATAATATACCCCCACGGGGTATCTGTCAAGTTTGTTTTAACTAACTAATGTATTCCATATCATTTACAAAGAAATGTTCTCTTGATATAATGGCATGGAAAATGAAATCTATTTCAGAAAGGAAAAAT
>JAEEGF010798226.1_pt1 | contig 12234 bp, 13 predicted proteins | sample 9134171 | NCBI WGS metagenome assembly JAEEGF01 (sample SAMN16246542, study PRJNA631951) | gut metagenome | biome: gut microbiome; feature: rumen; material: AP-attached | host: Bos | place: Iran: Karaj | collected 2018-10 | reverse complement strand
GTACAGCCCATCGATCCAAAGCTGGTACTTTGAATACCCTTAAAAGAAGGACACATTGTTGTGACAGATGATCCCATCCGTCGTTCTCGGTGCCTGATGGAGCAGATACTCCAGCATTTTCTCCGCTCCCCGAAGGAAGAATTCATCTTTTGTTCTCTCGTAGGCCCGCAAACAGACTTCCCCGTTTGCCGCAGGATCGGAAACAACCTCACCGCCTCCGACCATACCAAGCCTGCCGTCCGGCTCCATGCGTTTTACCGCATCATAGGCCATTGCCATCCAGATATCATCTCTTCCGGATTCCAGCAGTGCCTGTGCACAAACACCCTGTTCCCAGGGATATCTCTGCATAGCCAGTATCGCCAGAACAACCCTGTCTTCATCAATATACTTTACTTCCAAAGGTATCCCCTCCATTGCGCCAATTCCCCGCATTTTCATTATACTCTGCCAATTATAAATTTTTTATAAACTTACACTGTCAAAATAGATTTGGAGCGCATCACATCACGTGGTGCGCTCCTCTTTATGTTCTTTCCATCAGTTTATTTGCAAAATGATAATACATCCGATTGATGCCCGGCATGATCAAATTCATCCAAAATGGGACAGGGTATATGGGGTTCAAATGCCAGATCATGAAACCAGGTGCACTGAAGCGGATGCATGCCGGCCTCCCTGGCAGCATATAACTCTTTTGATCCGCCGTCTCCGACATAAAGGCACTCCTCTGCCTTTACATCAAGCAGCTCCGTCATCTTTCTGTATAATTCGAGAGCGGGCTTACAAATGCCCTGTTCATACGAGATCAATGCCACATCAAAATACGGGAACAGTTTACTCTCTCTGATAAAGTCTCGTTCATCCGAAAAAGTATTCGTGATCAGTCCGATCTTGATCCCCCTGTCCTTCAGGTCCTGCAAAAGTTTGATGGAAGCCTGCGGTGTGGCCCGAAAGGTATCCTCGAGGTTTTCCCTTCTTTTGGCAGCCGCAAGCCGGACATTTTCTTCCGTATATACCCCCAGTCTTTTCATTACGATCTCAAGGCCTTGCTCGATGGTATATACCCCTGTGCTTCGTTCTTTTTCAATAGAATGCCACTCTTTTCTGAACGCAGCGGGATCCACTCCGACATCAGCAGCGATATTTTCTCCGAAGTATACTTTGCCCTCGAAGAGAGTAACCAGTGTCTCAAACATGTCAAATATGACTGCCTTGATCATATGCACCTCCCTGCTGCCTAAGCCGCGGCATTTCTTCAAACTTTGGATACCAGTCTTCTTATGGTCTTCCAGTCATGACACCGGGTATATTTTTCTCCCGGAAGCTCACACTCCCGGTTCCAGGGCCGGTCAAAGACCATGACTTTCAAATTCGGAAGATGATCAAAAAACCGAAATGCCATGGGCGAATCTTCCACGGCGATGTCAAAATGCATCTTGTAATAGTCTTCCAGTTTCAGACTGAACTCACTGCCCTTGATAAAACTGTCCCGCCCATACTTATCCAGGCAGTACAGTTTCACCTGCTTCAGTCCATGCACATCCAGCCATTCTCTGGAAGGCTCGAACGCACTGTAGGGCCTTCCGGTGATGATGGACACCTCATGCCCTTCCTCCAGCCATCCGTTGACGGTTTCCGATGCTCCGGGCGTCTCGGCGTAAGCAAGGAGTACTTCCGGCGTATGGCCTTTGATCATCAGATCCTCATATTCCTTGTCCGTCAGATCAAAGGACTTTTGCAGATTGAAAAAATTGATGTTCTCATAGGGAACATCTTTTCCGAACATATCCTGTACCAGCCCGGAAAAGTGCCTTGCGGTCTCGCAAAGGCAGTCATCAAAGTCGATATAGATCTGCATCCGCATTTCCTCTTTTATCTTTATTCTTCTTCCCCACCGGTCCGGTTGTCGTAATCATCCAGGAAGTTATGTCTCACGCCGTCCTTCTTATATTCGATAACGGTATCGACGTGGACGTTCTCCACACTTCTGAAGATGTTGGACTCCACATAGGGATTGGTCTTCTTCAATTCCGCGATGAGCTTCTTGGTATCAAGACGCTTGCTGGGAGATGAACCGTCATCCCGGTAGGTAGTGCATGTTTCGGTGAAATGGCAGGCGCACTGCAAAAAGCGCAGATTGTTATAGTCCCTCCAGGCGCAAATGTCCGCTTCCCGAATAAGATACATGGGCCGGATCAGTTCCATTCCCTCGAAATTTGTACTGTGGAGCTTCGGCATCATGGTCTGGATCTGGGCTCCGTGGAGCATGGCCATCAGAATGGTCTCGATGACATCATCATAGTGATGGCCGAGAGCGATCTTGTTACATCCCAGTTCTTTTGCCTTGCTGTAAAGATACCCTCTCCGCATTCTCGCGCAGAGATAGCAGGGATTTCGATCGATGGTATCCACCGTATCAAAGATGGTACTTTCAAAGATCGTAACGGGGATCCCCAAAGCTTTGGCGTTACTCTCGATCAGGTCCCTGTTCTCCTGCTTATAGCCGGGATCCATCACAAGAAATGTGAGGTCAAATTCCTTTTGTCTGTGACGTTTGATCTCCTGGAACAATTTCGCCATCAGCATGGAATCCTTACCGCCGGAAATGCACACTGCAATATGGTCCCCGTCTTCGATGAGTTTGTACATCTTGCAGGCCTTGGCAAAGGGTGAGAACAGCTGCTTGTGAAACTTCTTCCGGATGCTCACTTCCGCCCGGTTTTTCCTTGCTTCCATATTGTCATCCAGAAGGTTACCGATGGCATCTTCGGATAACACGCCGCGTTTTAGATCTGCCGGGATCTTTCCGGCTTCATCCGCCTCAAAATCCTTCCGCCACTGTCCTCCGGTGTAATACTCTTCCAGTTTTCTTATTTTCTTCTGAAGGTTCGCATATTCTTCCGCGGGAAGGCTCAGCTCATCAACCGCCTGCCTTGCCTCGTCATAATACGCTTCCATCTTTGTGATCCTGTCTACTCTGCTTTCGCTCACCAAAAGTCTCCTTATATGTTATTCCAGGATGCCTGCGTACTCGTAGCCTGCTTCCTCAACGGCTGCCTTGATGGCATCTTCGGAAACCTCAGCGGACGTTTCGATCACAACCTGATTTTCCTCATGAGAGGGTGCTGCGCTAACGATCCCTTCAATGGCTTCCAGGGCCTTCTTTACGTGAGCCTCACAATGTCCGCACATCATACCGTTTACTCTGATCTTCATTTCGTTCTTCTCCTTATCTGTTTCAACAATTGTTTTCTGTTCTATTATATCCCCTGTCACGGGATTTTTGACCGCTTTATCTCTTTTCCCATCGTAAGGCCTGATCCAGTTAAGCCGCAGAGCATTGGACACCACGCAAAAACTGGATAAACCCATGGCCGCCGCGCCGAAGATGGGATTTAATTCCCAGCCGAAGGCCGCCACGTAACAGCCTGCTGCCAGCGGGATCCCCAGGACATTATAGAAAAATGCCCAGAAGAGATTTTCATGGATGTTCCTCAGGGTGTGCTTCGAGATCCGGATGGCCGCCGCCACATCCTTTAAACTGCTCTTCATCAGGACAACATCCGCCGCATCCACGGCAACGTCCGTTCCGGCGCCGATGGCGATCCCCAGATTTGCCGCGGTAAGCGCCGGTGCATCATTGATGCCATCTCCCACCATGGCCACAGCCCCGTGTTCCATGAGCTTTCGGATCACCGTTTCCTTACCGTCGGGTCTTACGGAAGCCACGACTTCGTCAACTCCGGCCTGGGCGGCTACCGCCGCTGCCGTGATCTCATTATCTCCCGTCAGCATCACCGTATGGATCCCAAGTTTTTTCAACTCTGCGATGGCCTCAGGAGAATCGGCTTTGATCACATCCGCCACGCCCAGTACGCCAAGAAGGGTTTTCTCTTTGGCAAATAAGACAGGCGTCTTTCCTTCCCCGGCAAGGCGTTTGACCACCGCATCAACGTCTGCACTGAGTCCGCCGAGGATGCTGCCGATATACTTTGCGTTGCCGCCGTAGATCACTGCGCCCCCAAGTTTTGCCTTTAAACCGTTTCCGGAGAGGGCTTCAAATTCAGATGTTTCTTCCAGTGTCGCATTCTTTTCCTGTGCATACGCTGTCACTGCCTTGGAGATGGGATGCTCACTCTTTGACTCCAGGCCATAGGCCACTTTAAGGAGTTCCTCTTCCGCTGTCCCGTCTGCGGGAAGGATGTCCGTCACCTTCATCTCACCGGTGGTGATGGTCCCTGTTTTATCCAGGGCCACGATCTTCGTTCTGCCGGCCTGCTCCAAGGATGCTGCGGTCTTAAACAGGATCCCCGTCTTTGCCGCAACTCCATTTCCCACCATGATGGCAACGGGTGTGGCAAGCCCCAGGGCGCAGGGGCAGCTGATGACAAGGACCGATACCGCTCTTGCGATGGCGTATCCAACACTCTGCCCAGCAAGAAGCCAGACAAGGAAGGTTACAACCGCGATGCCGATCACGGCAGGGACAAATATTCCCGAGACCTTATCCGCGATCTTGGCGATAGGGGCCTTTGTTGCCGCCGCATCGCTGACCATCCGGATGATAGCGGAAAGGGTGGTGTCCTCTCCAACCCGGGTTGCCTCACAGACCATGTGGCCGGAGGTATTGATCGTCGCCGCGGAAACCGTATCTCCCACGTTCTTTTCCACGGGAACGCTCTCGCCGGTGAGGGCCGCTTCGTTTACGGCACTCTCTCCTTTTTCAACGATACCGTCCACGGGGATGCTGTCTCCGGGTCTTACAACAAACCGGTCCCCCACCTTTACGCTTTCGATGGGAACGGTAACTTCCGCTCCGTTTCGCAGAACGATGGCCGTCTTCGGTGAAAGGTCCATCAGTCCCTTCAGTGCGTTGGTGGTCTTTCCCTTGGACCTTGCCTCCAGCATCTTACCCACGGTGATGAGGGTCAGGATCATGGCCGCCGCTTCAAAGTAGAACTGGTTCATGTAGTACATGATCCGTTCTTCGTTTCCCTCAAGCACGGCTCCTGTCATGGCAAACAGTGCGACCACGCTGTAGCCGTAGGAGGCGGTGGCACCCAGAGCGACCAGAGTGTCCATGTTGGGGGATCTGTGGAGCAGCCCTTTAAATCCGCTGATGAAAAACTTCTGATTGATGACAAGTATGAACCCGGATAACAACAGCTGGTACAGTCCCATGGCCACGTGATTGCCGTCCAAGAATCCCGGCAGAGGCCAATTCCACAGCATGTGTCCCATGGACGCGTACATCAACGGGATCAGGATAACAACCGACGCGATCAGTCTCTTTTTCATGATGGGGGTTTCGGTGTCCTTCAGGTCCTCTTCTGAAGCGGCCCGCTTCCCGGTCCCACTTTCGCTGCCGCCCTTTACGCTGGCACCGTAACCTGCCGCTTCCACGGCTGCGATGATATCTTCCGGACGAGCAGTGCCTTCCACGCCCATGGAATTGGTCAGTAAGCTTACCGCGCAGCTCTCAACGCCTGCCACGCCGCTTACCGCCTTCTCCACACGGGCCTGACAGGCAGCACAGCTCATGCCTGTTACTTTATATTGTTCCATAATTGCTCCTCATTACTTCATCAGCTTCTGCAACGTGGTCACCAGTTCATCGATCACTTCGTCATTGCCTTCTCTGATGTTGTCCGCAACACAGGTCCTCATGTGATTGGCCAAGAGCACCTTGTTAAAACTATTGAGTGCGGAAGTTATCGCCGAAACCTGGATCAAAACATCGGTGCAGTACGCATCGTTTTCCAGCATCCCTTCCACGCCTCTGACCTGACCTTCGATCCTTTTAAGCCGGTTCATGAGATCCTTATATTCTTTATCGTCCCTTTCCTTATACTTGCCGGAATGGCAGTGGGGACAGGTTCCTTCTAATTCTACGTTTTCTACGGAATTTGCATGTTCAGCCATGATCGCCTCTCCTTTCACATACCCCCTTGGGGTATCCACTCAAGTGCATCATATACCCCCTATGGGTATTTGTCAATTAGATTTTGCGCAATTTTTTTGGCCGTTCACGTTCCAACAAAAAAAGGAGCCGCAGCTCCTTTTCGTACGCATTATTATATTCCTGCAATATCGTTGATGACTTCTCCGGCGATGATCAGTCCCGCCACGGAGGGCGAAAAGGCCACCGATCCCGGGATGGCTCTCCGGTGTCCGTCGCTGATGGTCATGTCCTCTAAAGATCTTAAGGGTTCTTCTTTTGAGTAAACAACTTTCAGGGAATCGATCCCCCGCTTTTTGCATTCTTTCCGCATCACCTTAGCCAGGGGGCAGATGGATGTTTTATAAATGTCCGCCACCTCAAACATGGCCGGTCTTACCTTGTTTCCCGCTCCCATGGATGAGATCACGGGCACACCGGCTTCCTTTGCCTTTTGGATGATGGCAAGCTTCCCGGTCACCGTATCGATGGCATCAACCACGTAATCATAGTTTTTGAAGTCAAACTCATCCTGGGTCTCCGGCAGGAAAAAGGTCTGATATGTCCTGACAACGCAGTCCGGATTGATGTCCAGGATCCTCTCCTTTGCCGCATCCACCTTATACTGCCCCACCGTCTTTCGTGTGGCGATGATCTGACGGTTGATGTTGGAAAGAGAGACTTTGTCGTTATCGATGAGGTCCAAAGCTCCGATACCGCTCCTTGCAAGAGCCTCAACGACATAACCGCCGACTCCGCCGATGCCGAATACGGCAACCCGGGCCGCTGCGATCTTTTTCATCGCCGCCTCTCCGTATACCAATTCCGTTCTGGAAAACTGTTCTTCCATTATAATCCGATCCTCCTTAACGCCTCATGATCGATCCGCACATCTGATCGGTCAAATTTTGATCTTGGTCCATTTCCCTTGTTTAAAGCGGACGGATCCGAAGATAAAACGGGACACCTGATCTGCAAGGATGCCCATCCAGACACCGTTGATCCCGAAGCCCAGCATATAGCCGCAAAGATAAGAAAACACGGTTCGGATGATGGTCACACTAATGATGGATGCAAGGGCCGTGTATCCCGTGTCTCCGGCGCCTCGCAGGCAGCCCATGTAGATCACCTGTGACACCTGGAAGATCACCACGATCATAATGATCCTTGTAATGCCAACACCAATCTCTACGATATCCGGTTCTTCAAAGAACGCCGACATGACAGCGCGTCCGCCAAAGAAATAGAGACAGGCAAGTATAACGGAGATAAATCCTCCAAGGATCCTGCAGGTCCGACCGTATTCTTTTGCTAACGCCTCATCCTTCTCTCCCAGGCTACGTCCGATCAGCGCCACCGCCGTTGCCTGAAGGCCGTCTCCAAAGGAAAAGGACAGGCCCATGATGTTCATGCCAACCTGATGGGCCGCCATCTCTGCCGTTCCCATTTTGGCGGCCATGATGGAAGTCGCCATAAATCCCACTCTCATCAGGATCTGCTCAAAGAACACGGAGTATCCGACGCTGATCAGTGCTTTGAAAGCCTCTAAACCCGGCAGGATCCTGTTCTTTACGATGAAGGGGATGCTCACAAAACAGTCCTTCTTGAATAAAGACCGGATGCTCATAAAGCTTGCCACCACGGTTCCGAGGACAGTAGCCAGGGCCGCACCGTTTACTCCAAGGGCCGGGAAACCGAATTTTCCGCCAATCAGGAGATAGTTGCAGATCACGTTGATGGTATTGGATGCCAGGTTGGTCCGCATGGTGATCCGGGTGTTTCCGGCGCCTCTCTGGGCCGAGTTGATGCCCATCTGGATGCAGTTGAAGATCATACCGCCCATAACGATCTTATAATACCCCGTTGCCGGTCCATGGGTGTCCGGGTTGGATCCGCAAAACCGGATCACCTCGTCCGCATAGGTCACGAGCAGGGTGCTGATCACCGCTGCGGCCAACAAGATCAGGGCGATACCGGAGACGAGGATCCGATTGGCATCCTCTTTTCTGTTCTCGCCTCTTCTCCTTGCAACCAGGGCCGAAAGGGATACATTGATGGCAAAGAACATGGAAAGGCCCATGAACTTCGGCTGTGTGGTAAGGCCCACAGCCGCCACCGCATCACTTCCCAGGGAACTTACCATGTAGGAATCGATCAGTCCCACAAAGGCCGCGAAGAAGGATTCGATCACTGCCGGCCAGGCAATATTAATGGTTTCTAATAAAATCTTTTTATCAGGGTTTCTCATTTGTTCTCGGAACTTGTTTTATGTTGGTAAAGCTTATGTTTTTACAATATTCCTGATGGATGTCTTCGATTCCCTCAGCGGGCTCTTCCAGTTCGATGTCCTTAAACTCCACGTTTTTGATCTCATAGCCGGGCACATCGAACCCGCACAGAAGGATGGACGGGCAATCATGCCATTCGTTTCGCCCAGCGTTATTATCCAGAAATCTTCCGAGGAGATGCATTCTTTCAAACCGGCAATCTCCCAGTTCCGGCGGGAACTTTGCGCCTTCCCCGTCATCATTGTACCCCACGGAGTGCATCTGTACATGGGAAGCTGTGACATCCCGCACCAGAATGTTTTTCACGTAGCCGCCCCGCTTTTTCGTCGCCTTGATCTCGATCCCGGACCAGGTGGGGCCCATCTGGCAATCCCACAAGCGCACATCTTCCACACCGCCGGACATCTCACTGCCAATACAAAGACCGTGGCCAAAATGGGTAACACAGTCAAAGACCCGGATGTGCTTGGTGGGCCTGTTAATGACATTTCCTTCCGGGTTCTTGCCGGACTTGATGGCAACGGAGTCATCCTCCGTGTAGAACTCGCAGGCATAAAGCGTGGAATTCGTGGAGGAATCAGGATCCCAGCCGTCGCCGTTCCAAACGCCCTCAGACTTGATCACACAGTGATCCGTAACGATCCGGTCTGAATAAATAAAGTGAAGGTTCCAGGACGGTCCGAAGCCCAGCGTCAGGCCATGGATCCAGATGTTGCGGCAGTTGCTCATGTTGATCAAACGGCCGCGGTAGCGAAACGCAAGAGTCTCCGGCTTTTCGAATTCCTTGATCTTATCTCCTAGGGAGGCGATGTATTCTTTCAACCGTTCGCCTTCGATCGCCGCAATGGATTTGGCCAGAGGAAACCCGCCGCCCATGATCGATCCTTCACCGCGGATGACCACGTTTTCACAGTTGTACCCGGCTGCGTGATCCAGTTCTCCAAGGTTTAAAAAGCTTCTGTAGCATTCCATCTCGTAGCCTTCAAAGCGGCTTAGGATCTTGGGCAGATAGTCTTTCGGATCCTCCGTCCCCTGGAGGGTTGCACCCTTATCCAAAAGAATCTCTGTTCCGGAATGTACATTTAACGCACCGGAAAGGAACGTTCCTTCCGGGAAGAAAACAATATGGTCCTCATCACAGCGATCAAGCGCCGCCTGAAGTGCCGCCGTATTCAGGGTCGCTCCGTCTCCCACTGCGCAGAAAGGTTCCTTAGTCACGTCGATAAAAGCTTTCTCTTTCGCAGTGCGAACTTCAATCTTTCCAAGAACCAGCTCGGCAAATCTGACCTCGACCTCATAAGATGTCGCCGGCACCAAATCCCGCAGCGTAAAGTGCGTTTTATTTGTACTTCCAACGGTCTTTCCGTCGCAGAGGATCGTATACTCAGAGGTAAGATTCGCATCAAGGGGCATATCCCAGAAAATCTCCGCTTCCGTATCAAGTGCTCTGTAATCTAAAAGAAATTCAAATTCCATATCATTAACCTCCTAGTTCCGTTTTCTACGATAGGTCCTTGTACATTACAGGCCAAAAGCCTTCTCTGCCAATGCAAGCGTCTGCTCGATGGTTCTGTTTTCGTCTCTGTAGATCACCTGAAAACCGGACTGTTCCAGCTTGTCGTACTCTTCCCGGGAGCAGATCAGCTTCAGGCCCTCCCGGTAATTTTCCATCGCCTTCTCGGGATCCGGCTCCTCCATGATCAAGCGATACAAAAACTGCTTTTCGGGATCTGGCCGGTCAAAGAACCTGTGCAACGGGATTTCCGGATCGGAAAGCATCACCAGTGTATGATCAAGCGGTGCGATCTCTTTTAAAGTTTCGATACTGATATTCGTATCAACAAAGACCTTTTTTCCCTGTGCGCAGATCTCGGGAAGCATCCGTAGTTCAATGATCTCGCATTCTTTTTTTACGACATCGATCCAGTTTTTGTACTCCTGGGGAGATCTTCTGATAAAGTCATGCCAGTCTTCAAGGTCCCTTGTATACGTCAGGCCGGGGAATTCTTTGGCATCCAATTCTCCCGGGTAGTTGTCATGATAGTTTTCTTCGCAGGCGACACCTCCGTGCTTTTTTGCCAGTTCCTTAACCATTGTGGATTTCCCTGCATAGGAAGTCCCAATGATAAAATACGCATTTTCAAAAAACATATATATCCTAAATTCCTTTCACAAAATCAATGATCTCTTGCCTTCTCGGCTCGACATCTTCCTTATACTCGACAGAGGTCAGCCCCAGGTGTCCCTTACACTGGATTTCAAGATGCCCGTAGAAATGTTCTATGCTGCTGATGATCCGCTGGCATTCCGGCATGTTCGGACCGGTCCGCAGTGCAATGGCATAGCCTTTCTTTCCGGGTTTGATGGTCGCATGGGGTTCGTGGGTGTTGCACCAGGGCGTGCATCTGTCGATAAAGGCCTTAAACTGTCCCGGCACATCTGCCCAGTAGGACGGGGAAACTGCTAAAATGACATCCGCGTCATCAAGCTCTTTTATGATGCTTTTGATAACTGCCGCATCGCTCATAACGCATTCCGCCGTTTTGTGGCAGGCCCGGCACCCCCTACAGAAAGCAAATGCATAGTCATCTATGCAGATGTTTCTTACGTTGTACCTGCCGGATAATTGTTCTTCTGCGATCTTTGTTATTTCAGCCGTTGCGCCCGTGCGTACGGGACTGCAATTGATGATCAGTGCATTCATCATTTCCGCACTCATTGTTAATACCTCACTTCAAAAGATCTCTCATCCGCATCTTCCGGAAGCCTCGTCTTTTCCATGTCGGTCACTTCGATAAATCGAGCGCTTTCGATCACTCTGAGGAATTGATCGATCTCCTCCTGATGCCCCTGCACTTCGCATGTGACAGATCCGTCATATTCATTCCTGACAAATCCCGTGATCCCGTACATATGGGCTGCATGAGAGGCCGTGTACCGAAATCCAACGCCCTGCACCGAGCCGAAGAATCGTATTCTGTATCTCACCATAAAAGATTACTCCGCCTGATCCGCAAAATAGTTCTCCTTCGCATAAGCAAAGTGCTCATTAAACCTCTTTATTGCCTCACGCCCGGCATCGCTCTCCGGTTCGCTCATATCAAAGGCGTGATACATACCTTCATACACATCGACTTTCGCCTCGATGCCGGCAGCTTTCAGATTGTCGATATACGTAAGAGTTTCGCAGTAGAAGGGCTCTGCCGTACAAACAAACGTGTACGCCGGCGGAAGACCGGAATAATCCGTCTGCCTGGAAGGCGCCGCATAAGGCGATACCTCCTTTTTGGCATCCTTTCTAAGATATACCGCCCACGCCTGATGATTTCGTTTTGTATTCCAGACCTTAGCGTGATTGTCCCGGGAACTGTCCGTATCGAAATTATCGATCATCGGATAAAGGGGCATTTGGAACGCGATATTGACCTCGCCCTTATCCCTTGCATACATTGCGATCGCCGCAGTCAGACCGCCGCCGGCACTTTCTCCCCCGACCATGATCTGGCTCTTATTGATGCCGAGTTCTTCGGCATGCTCTTTTATGTACAAAAGCGTTCCGTAGCAATCATTAAGAGCCGCCGGATAAGGGTGAAACAAAGACAAATGATAACCCGGTGCTATGACAACCGCTCCATGGTTTCTGACAAGGTCTGCTGCCCGCCCGATATATGCCATCTCCTTCATGCCGGTCATATAACCGCCGCCGTGGATCCACATGACTCCCGGCGCCTTCTCCGGTTTAGACAACGGCTGCAGGATCAGAAGCGGGACCCGCCTCCCATTGACCTTGATCGATATTCGTTTACTCCGGATCCCTTTTGTACTGATTCTGTACACGGTCTTAACCTCGTTTCTCTTTCTCTTTTCCCGCGGCCCAATCGAGGATGATATCGGAATCAAACTTATTAAGATCCGCAGGCAGTTCCGTATGCTTAAAGAACCTGTGCTCCATGACTTCCTCCGGATCATTCACGATCTCACCGGAAAACTCCTTCGTAAGGAAAA
>JAEEGF012182433.1_pt1 | contig 12236 bp, 6 predicted proteins | sample 9134171 | NCBI WGS metagenome assembly JAEEGF01 (sample SAMN16246542, study PRJNA631951) | gut metagenome | biome: gut microbiome; feature: rumen; material: AP-attached | host: Bos | place: Iran: Karaj | collected 2018-10 | reverse complement strand
GGTGAAAATCTCCTTTTCTTCGCTCCGGAGGCTAGCGCTCTATCCAATTGAGCTACTCGCGCACACCAATGCACTTGTACATTATAAAATTAGCCTCGATTTTGCAACTATTTTTTATGATATGCGCTTGGCAACTTACTGATTTTGTCAAGATTAGATCGTTTTTCGGCGGAGTGTCCTGTTGCTCCGGCTTCCGGCGAATGTCTAAATAGGCTGTAAGTAGCTTATATGATGGGGATTCTACAGGGAAAAATGGTGGGCCCAGAGGGATTTGAACCCCCGACCAAGCGATTATGAGTCGCCTGCTCTGACCGCTGAGCTATGGGCCCATAGAAAAAGCACCCGAACTTTATAAGAATGAGGTGTTAAAAGCAAGCTCAATTCCTGTCCGATGGCAAAAACGGGTGTTTTACAAATGTGCGTTTATTTTTATATATTGTTGATTTAAAATAATTTATTAAAAATTAAGAAGCAATTCAGATAACTTTCGGATGATTTTATTCCATTCAGGGCTATATTATCTTAAGGAATCTTAAATTCGCCTACTGTAGCATCGATATAATTTTTCATTGCTTGAGAAGCTTCTTGTGTTTTTTGATGCATTTCCTGTAATTCCTTTGATTCCATAGGATGTACAGAACCATCCTTTTCTCGATAAAAGATTTCAAATTCATCTGTATCTGGATCAAAAATCGAAATGCACTCAAAAGAACCATCTTTATCTTCATCAGCTTCTATACAAACACACTTTCCATTAATGGAATATGATATTGTTTTTACTCCATCAATATCAGTTTCTTGCATGATTACATCTGATCCACGATAAGTTTTTTTGATAGTCATATTCTTTTCCGGATAGGATGACTCTTTTACAGTTATATCCCTATTTTCAGTTGAAGTGAAACCGCACTCCATTTTTTGTGGGTCTGCATCCACACTTCTACTACACCCGGATAGGGATAGTATTACTGCAAGATAAGTAAATGTAATCAATACTCTGTTTGTATTTTTCATAGTTATTCAATTACTAGAGATTTTCTTTTGATTTCATTTTAATGGCGATTCTGGAATCATTCTCCGATGATTTTGACGAGGACACGTTTTCTGCGCATTCCGTCGAATTCACCGTAGTAGATTTGTTCCCAGGGACCGAAGTCCAGTTCGCCTTTTGTGATGGCAACGACGACTTCGCGTCCCATGACCTGGCGTTTGAGGTGGGCATCGGCGTTGTCCTCACCGGTGCGGTTGTGGTGGTAGTGTTCCGGAGATGGGTTGAACGGAGCCAGGTTTTCCAGCCAGACTCCAAAGTCGTGGAGCAGTCCGCTTTCGGCGTCGTTGATGAAAACGGAGGCGGTGATGTGCATGGCGTTGACCAGGCAGAGACCTTCCTGGATGCCGCTTTTGCGCACGCATTTTTCCACTTCGCGGGTAAGATTGATGAATCCTTTTTTATTGGGACACTCAATGACAATATATTCGGTCAGTGACTTCATAGCCGTGCAGAGTGTAGCAGTTTAACCGACAGGGATAAAGGGGGAACTTCTCAGGCGAGCAGTTTTTGATAGAGTTCGTAGGTCTGCTGGACCATGGTCTGTTCAGAGAAGCGTGGGGTCACATAGTCGCGCCCCTGCGTGCCCAGTTGTTTCCGCAGATCGGGATCGCGGACAAGGGTGATGAGCGCCTGGGTCAGTTTTTCCCGGTCACGCATGGGGACGAGGAATCCGGTTTGGTCATTGATGCAGACTTCGCGGGCACCATCGCAGTCGAAGGCGACAACCGGTTTGCCAGCGGCCAGTGCCTGGGGTAGCGCTCTGGGCAGACCTTCGCGGAAGGAAAGGTGGACGAGCAGGTTCATGATCCCGGTCAGTTTGGGGATCTGCGAGGGTGGGACCAGTCCCGTGAAGATGAAGTGGTCGCGGATGTGGAGCGCTTCCAGTTGTTCCTCAAATTTTGGGCGCAGGATGCCGTCGCCGATCAGCAGGAATTTGACTCGCGGCTCGGCCTGGATGATGCGGGGCGCGACCGCGAAGAGTTCGTCATGCCCTTTCAGAAAGAAAAGTCTCGCGATCTTACCGATGACGATATCATCGGGGCGGATGCCATAGTGTTCGCGGAGTTTCAGGTCATTGCGCGCGCTCAAGTAGGGATCGAGGTTGAAGCCGGAAAAAACGCGGGTGTATTGTTCAGGGCGGCCGATGCCGGCTTCCAGGTATTGATCCCGCATTGCATTGGCCACCACGATAAAATGGCGTGTGAATCGTCCAGCCAGACGTTCCGCGTTTCGGTAAATGAAGTTGGGAAAGGCTCCCTGAAAACTGCCAAAGGAAGGGCCATGGATCCCGTGGATGATGCAGGGAACGTAAGCCAGCGCTGCCGCCAGACGTCCAATGATCCCGGCTTTGCCGCTGTGGGTGTGTACGATCTGGGGCTGTGTCGTCTTGAAACGGCGTGTGAGCGAGATCAGAGCCTTCAGATCATGCAGGGGAGAGACTGGACGGACCAGATCGGGTTCAAGCTCGAAGAGTCCTTCCACAGAACGCGCCGCCGGTTCCAGCGTTCCTTCCGGGCCGGAAGTGGGGCCGGAGATCAGTTTGACCTGCACACCGGGAATGGCACGCAGTCCCAGCACGGTGGAAAGCGTGTTTTCCTGGGCTCCGCCTATGATCAGGCGTGTAATAACATGTTCGACCTGCATCGAAAATGTTCGGGATGACGATGAGGTTTTAGGACGCGGGCTGATCGGTTTTACCGTCTTTGATCAGTTGGATCCGTTCTTCCAACCAGGTTTTGTGAGACGGCAGGACATCTTTGTGATTCAGAGCATCGGTGTACCATTTGACAGCACCATCATTGTCGCCGGCTTTTTCGGCGACCTTGCCCATGCCGATCATGGCGGAAACGTCGTCTTTGTTTTCCTGAAGCAGTTTTTCATAAACCTGACGTGCTTCATCCGTCTTGTTCATCGCGAGCATGGAATCCACGATCCAGCCGATCTGCACCGGCAGGATGTATTCATTGTTCAGCGCGCGGGTGTACTGCTTCAGGGCTTCATCGGGATCGCCGGCTTCTTCAGCGACCTTGCCCAGACCGATCATAGCAGAGACATCATCTTTATCTTCTTTGAGCATCCCTTCATAAACAGCGCGTGCTTCGTCAAAGCGTTTTAGCTTCAGCAGCGCGGTGATGCGCAGGGAGATGATGCTGCCGTTCAGCGGATTCTTGCGGAGCAGATTGTCCAGAATGGGCAGGGCTTCGGCCGCTCGGTCCAATCCCAGGAGACAGACCGATTTTCTGTAAAGGTTGTCAAAATTATCGGGAGAGGAAGTCAGGATGCGATCGACCAGGTTCAGTGCTTCTTCAAAATTCTCATTCTCGATGTAAGCTCTGGAGAGCATATTGAGGATGCGGGGATCCTGCGGATTGTTTTTGCGTGCCTCGTTCAGCAGGAGCAGAGCTTCTTCCTTTTTGCCGATGGAAAGCAGACAAGCGGCTTCCTGGGTATCGAGAGTAACGATGTCGGAACTGCTCTTGCCGCTTTGTTTCCAGTAGGCTTTCACCTGGCGGATGAGATTGAGCGCCCGTTCATTTTCGCCGATCATGGAGTCCACATAAGCCAGAGCCGTCATGTTCTGGATCTGGTTGGGATCATACTGCTGGACTCGCAGGAAACACTGATAGGCCTGACGCCATTGGTGGTTCTGGGAGAACAGCGTTCCCATTGCGAAAAGAGGACTGGGCATATCCGACTTCTCATAAAGCGGACCGGGCAGATCTATCTTGCCGCAGATGCGGAAGACATTTTCCCAGGAGGAATTATAACTGTTGAACAGCTCCTCGGAGCGGTGGACCTCATCATCACTGATGAAAGTGGTGACTCCCGTCTGATAATAATGCTTGTTCGCGTAAGCGGCCAGGTTCCTCGGATAGAGGGAGAGAGCCGTCTCGCAGAATGCAATGGCATTAGAACGGTCATTTGCCTTGGCCAGCTCCACGGCGTAATTGTTCAGGATGCGGGAATAGAAAGCCGCAGTGAACGCGATATTGCCGTGCTTCAGCTTTTCTTCCGGCAGCCGCGGGATCTTGTCCAGAACAGCCTGTTTCGCCTTCCAGTAGCTCAGAGCGGCTTCTTTCTCCTCCGGGGTAAAGACCCACAGACTGACATCATCGTCCTGATAAGGGGTCAGCTTGGTGAGCAGACCGGATAAGGTCGGTTTGCAGGCTTCAAAGAAATAACCGAAACTGGGGTGCAGATAATAGGTATGCTCCTGTTTGGTGTACTGCATCAGCCATTGACTGACATTAGAATTGTCCAGATAACCGATCTCCGTTGCCTCGGCAAAATAATTCTTCCAGCGTTCCGGATAGAACTTGGCCATGCGCCGGTGATACCAGGGATAGGAAAGGAACCGGGTATCTACAAAGATATAAGGATCCTGTACACCCTTGCGAGCCATGGTGGCGCGCACCAGGTAGATGCAGGTGGGATCATCACTAAACAGGGTGACCGGCTTGTCCTTGTCGATTTTCTGGATATCGTTCAGCAGATTGCAGCCCAGATCGTACAGGGTGTCACCGTTATTGGCCTGGATCTGCGGATAATTCTTATAAATCAGACCGCCCATCATTCCTATGCCGCATATCAGGGTGAAAGCAAAGATCACCGGACGAAACAGATTCATCATACCGGAGACTTTGAAGCGCTTCTGGCGGCGTTCAGTGATCGGTTCATGGAAAACGATCAGCAGATAACCGCTGGCAAAACCCAGCACCAGTGCCGCGATGTAGTGGAACTCCAGTCCCTCGAAACCAGGAGTCAGGTGGCTGGGGCAGACCGGCAGATCGAACGCGACCGCTCCTGCGTAAATAAAGAAGAACAAGTTCATTAGCCGCACACTGATGCGCGTCATGGACGTATTGATGCCGGCATTGCCTCCGCTGCTGCGGCTTTGATCCCATTTAATACTGAGCAGGATCAGCGGTATGATGGAAAATGTGCTGAAAATAAAGAGAATATACGGCGGGATGGATGTGACTCCGCTGGCATGCTGGCTCAGGCTCATCTTCAGCAGATTGAAAAAGTCCAGATCGGAACGGCCTTCGATATATTCAATGATCGGCGTATAAAGGAAGAACAGCAGTCCCGGCAGAAAACAGAGGAAAGAGCGGATGATCAGCGTGGAGTATTTTAGCAGATTCGTGCCGTTGATCCAAATCAGCGAACCGATCCAGAAAGGCAGCAGCAGGATCATCATCCAGTTGTTCACCAGGGCAATACTGTAAACAGCTGCGGCGCGGTAGATCCAGAAGTTTTCCCCGTCCAGACGGTGTTCCAGCGTATTGCGGACGATGTACGATAAAAAGAAAATGTTGATGATCGCCGGAAAAGCGCCTGTCGCGTCCTCCCAGAAAGCAAACGTGAACCCCAGCGAGCAGACAGCCAGCAGCGGCGGGATCCAGCTTAACTTGCTGACATAGAGGCCGTCCGGATCATCATTGCGCACCCGCTGATCCGTGCAGCGGTCCTGAGGCAGCAGCATCACTGCGCGTGCCAGCCAAACCAGCGCGAAGCTGGCCAGCACGGCATTGAGCACACTGATAAAGAGGATAGACGATGCCGGTGAAAGGAGCTGGCAGGGCGAAGTGACCAGACGGAAGATCGGCGAATTCATTCGCAGTCCCCAGAAATCCCATCCGACAATGGGAGCCAGCACCGCCAGACTGTCCAAAGTCACCCAGCGGTTCAGGGTCAAAATGTAAATGACAAAGAAAATTGCCCCCAGTATCCAAGGCAAACGTGTTTTATAATTTAAATCAACCGGCATAAGTTGTTCAATATAGCGCTAACTATTAGCGCCCAATCCTACTCATTTATTCTGTTCTGAGTCAATATATTTTTATATGACTGCCGGATTTCCGCATTCCTCAAAAATGAACGCACCGAATGGATGGCATTAAAAGAACCACAGATACACACGGATATACACAGCAACGGTGTTAAAAGACAACAAAAAAGACGAGGTTTGAATGCCTCGTCTTTTTGCGTATCAGCCGGAATGTTCGATTAAGCTATGAATTTCTCGCAGATGGATTTGAAAAGGTTGGGGGCTTTTTCCACGAGGATGCCGATCTCGCGTGCGGCGCTTTCATCGGAGTCACTGGCATGAGCGGCGTTCACCATCATATCGGTGCCGAACTCACGGCGAATGGTGCCGGGAGTGGCTTTGGCGGGATTGGTCGGGCCGAGTGTCTGGCGGATCTTGGTGATGGCATCAGGGCCTTCAAAAATAATGACCCAGCTGGTCACCGTGCCGGGGCCTTGACGTTCCGCCGCGGGGCATTCGCTTTCGGAACGGCCGGACATGAAGCGGACGATGTTGTCGAACTGACTGTCGCCGTAGGTCGGGCAGAGTATCTCACCAACCTGTGTCTTGGTGGCTTCATCGAATTGGCAGCCCAGGGTCTTTTCGATATCGGGGAAGATATTTTCTGTGACTCTTCCGCCCAGTTTGGTCCGAAGCGTATCCCGAACGGGGCCATAGAATTCCATGGCCTGAGCAGTGGCCATCTGCTGGACCTTGATGCCGACGATGTTCAGCCCGGTGCCGCTGAAGAAATCCAGGACATGGCCGGGACGCGCGGAGGCAAAACGGAAGTTATCCGGCTTGAGCATGGTCAAAGAGATCTGAGGACGAACACCTTCCGGGTATTTGGCGGTGTTGCGCAGGATGCCGCCGTCCTGATAGTATTTGAGAAAGAGTTTCAAGGCACCGGTCACGCCCTGAGGGGTATTGGCCGTGATGATTGCCGGTTCAAAATAAACGACTTTTGAGGTATCCTGAGCGTCGAAGATCAGGTCGCCGAAGGTCTCGGCGATGCTCACGCCTTTGGGACAGCCCGGTGCCAGCTCACCGGCGACTTCGTGGACTTTCTGGACAGCGTTTTCGCCTTGGAGCAGCAAGACCATGATCCGTTTATTCAGACCGTTGGAGGGAGGAAAGTTCCTGGCCGCGTAGTCACTGAGCAGGGCGCGCATTTTTTCGCAGTCTGCGTGACCGGGTGCGCGGAGCAGCTCGGCGTATTCCGCGGCAAATTCGCGGCTGGGCGCGAACATACGCGCGGCGACAACATTCAGCCCGGTGCGGGCGATCAATCGGGCAATCATCCCGCCAACGCGGGATTTATCCAGTGAATAAGGAGTGATAAGAGCGTAAGCTAACTGTTCGGACATAATATGTTATTGGATGCACAGGGATCCTGTAAATAGAATCATCAGCCGTGACCGTTTACGGGGGAAGAGCATACGGCGGAAAATCAGAGTCGTCAAGGCCAATTTAGGGTCGGCTTCCGTTGTGTTCCATCAGACGCAGATCGTGACGGCCGGCGAATTGGAGCAACTCGGAAGTCACACAGCGCATGAGGGTTTTCTTCTGACTGCGGCACCAGAGAGGCAGGACAGGCAGCAGAATAAGGATCGTCCAGATCCAAGGGCAGACACTGTGCAGTGAGGCGATGAGCAGCAGTTTAAAGAAAATGCTCAGTCCCCAGATGGTCTTGAAAGCGGAACTCCAGCGGGTCGTGAAGCGGATCCTCAGCATGGCATTCCCGTCCTTGTGCGGTTCACAGAAAGTCAGCAGTCCCAGACGTGTCCAGAAACCGCCGTGGATCAGCAGGTCAAAATCATCCCAGCCCATATCTTGACGAACGATATAACCCTTTTGGGTCAAATCATTTTGGAAGATGCTCAGGAACGTTGTCCGGTCCAGAGATGTTTTGGGTGGTTCCAGTTTTTCGATCCAGAAAGCGAAAGACTGTCTGCGGGCGTTGAATGAGCCCAGTGCTGCGGCTTCCAGACTTTCCATATTTTGCAGAGGTGGACTGGGTTCCGAAAGACGGGTCTTGTACCTTGCGTAAGAGCGGTAAATCGGCTGCAGGAACCAGAGCAGTGCTACCAGCGGACGCGACCACCAGCGGGGACGCTCCAGCTTCTGCTGACAGGCGGCCAGGATACAGATTGCGATAGAAGCTCCTAAGCTGACGGCTGCCAGTGGAATAAAGAAGTGTGAAAAAATAGAGAGCAGGATCAGCGGCAGGGTGATCCCGATATGATACTCCAGACTGGTCAAAGTCAGCAGACCCGGCGCAGGGGCAGGAGAATAAAGCGTTTGGAACAGAGCGGTTCCGAAAATGCCGTGATATACGCGGCTGTGTCCCAATGATGGAATCGAGGTATTCGTCGCGTAGATGCGTCCCTTCCAAGTACAGGCACCTAGGCTGTTGAAGTATTCGGGATGTTTGCAAGCGAGCAGAGTTTCCGCCTCACCGTATCCATATTGTTGACGCAGATAGGCTTTGACCGTGTTGCGGCGCGCATGCCACACAAAGGCGGCCGGCTGCCAGGCGATCTTCCAGCCCTTTTGCTGGATCCTCCAGCAGACATCCACATCGTCGCCCGCTTTCATAAAAATGGGGTCGAATCCGCCGATCTCCTCCAACGCCCATTTCCAGAAGGCCATATTACAGCCGGGGATATGCTCGGCTGTCAGATCGGTCAGCAGAACAGCGGCAGGGCCACCGGGGGAAGCCATTACTGCGCGTGCTACGGCGGAGTCTTCGGGCGGCTGATAATTGGGGCCGCCGACCGCTACGCAGTCCGAATGGATCAAACCGTCACATAAATAACTGAGCCAGTGTTCATTGACACGGCAGTCATCGTCTGTATAAACGATGATTTCTCCTTCAGCCGCTTTCAGACCGGTATTGCGTGCCACTGAAAGTCCCTGATTCTGAGGATGATTGATTAATTTGACCTTAGGGAATCCTTTGGCGATCTGCGCGGTGTCGTCCGTGGAACCATCATTGACCACAATAACCTCGTAATGAGGATATTCCAACCGTTCCAACGAGCGCAGACAGCTGGCCAGGGTACGACCGCCGTTGTGAGTCGCCACAATGACACTGACCTTGGGTGCGGGCTGTGGAGAGGGGACAAAGCCCTGCGAAAAAATCTCCTGGACGACTTTTGCGGAAGGTTTGGGCTGCCGCTGGGCATCCACCACACCAAAAGCCCAGTCCGTAATGGGATAACCGCCTGTGAACCACTCGTCTGTGTAGCTAAACAGGATTGCCCCGGCCAGACCTGCGTGACGAATGGTCTCCAGCTTGCCCCGAATGATCTCGGCCTGATGCGGTTCGCCCTGGCGGATGGAGTCGGCTCCGGTCTCGGTCAGGAGCAGAGGTTTGCCGTCTGTTAAATTCTCCAGCCGTGCCAGATAATTGCGGAACTCCTTGGGATTGTGCAGATAAACATTAAAACTGTGAAAATCGACCGCGTCGGCCTCCAGATACTCCGTAGTAGGATAGTTGGAAAAAGTGCAAAGCACCTCCGGCGCAACGCTTTTAGCCTCATAGATCAACTGGTTGATAAATCCTCCCAGTTGTTTGCGTCCGACCCAGCGGATCAGATCGGGCGCGAACTCGTTTGCAACACTCAGACCGAAAACAGCCGGATGTCCGGCACAGAGACGAGCCGCGGTGCGTATCCGCTCAATGGCCTCCTGTTTGGATTTGCGGTCGCCCAGAAAGTCCAGATGTTTGCCCCAAGGCACATCTACCAGCAGACGCAGCCCCGCTTCGGCCACGGCATCCAGGAACCAGACCGGGGGAGTGTGATAGACTCGCAACAGATTCGCGTTCAAGCTCTTGATGATCTCAAAGTCTTTGCTGATTTGTTCTTTGGTGGGTAGCGGGACTCCGTTCGCGTCAGGCGCAAAAGGACCGTAAGCGAAACCTTTTACAAAAAAAGTACCGCTTCCGCTTCGGAACAAACGTCCATCTACACGAACCTGCTGGTTGAGGAGTCCGACTTCAGACATGAATACTGAATGACCGGCATCCAAGATGCCAATCACTTTAGACGCAAAAACAGGCGTTGTTTATCAAAAAATCATCAGTTTTTTAAAAAAATTTTAATACGTTTTATTTTAAAAATATGATAAGATATTGTATTATAAATAATTAAATGATATTCTTCGGGATTTTTTTTGTTTGCTATTAAATTTTTTTAGTGATACTCTAAGGGCAGTGAGTGTTAGACGATAGTTTGAATGCGGTTTGAAGTGGATCAGTTTCTTATGAACGGATCCTCATGCTTATTGCAAAATTCTCTGAATGCTCATGAAAAGTAGTTTTCCTGCAAGGCGTTGTGCTCAGCAGCCGGCGCTTATAGCCTTTCCCGCACACACGGGACGGGCAACGATTTGCGTAAGTGTGTGCTTATGCGGTCAGCAGGGTGGATAAATAGCTGCTGAAGAATACACAAAATATGGTAAATACAAATTATCGTTCTGTGTTATTAGCTGGAGCTATGCTGACAGCGGGCGCATTGTCCGCAATGGCAGCATTGCCGGATCCTCTGTACGAGGGTCCTGTGAATTACACAGGTTCCGCGAACGGATCTTTCAGCTATGACGAAGGAACGGGAGAAATAACCGTTCACGGATGCGGTTCCGACATCTGGGGTACGTCTGATTCTTTCTACTACGTTTATACAGCGGTAGAAACGGATACAGATTTCGATTATGTGATCAAGGCAACAAACTTTGCCGGTGAATCCAACGAATGGATGAAAGCCGGTTTGATGGCCCGTGCCAGTATAGGCTACACTTGGGATCCTGAAACAGGCGAGGTCAACGGTTTGGATATGGAAGGCGGCGCACGCTACTTCTGTGTACAGACTCAGAAGACTTCCGGTTCTGCCAACACCAAGTGGATCACGCAATGGCGTCCGACAGTAGATCAGGATGTGAATGACAATACATCCAAGCGTTATGGCAATTACACCTGGCCGCAATGGCTGCGTTTGCGCAAGATCGGTCACACCTATTACGGCATCGTCAGCTCTGACGGTGAAAACTGGGAAAAACTGTGGTCTGAAGATTCCGATACGTGGGAGGAAGGTCCTCTGGTTCCTTATGAGGGTGCAACGCCTTTGGCAGTCGGTCTCTTTGTGACATCCCACAATGCCGACAGCAATGATGCTATCCTCACCGCTTATGATTTCCAGGCTTTCCCGCAAACTCCGGTAGCCTTCGAACATGCTCCGGAAGACAAGGAGATTACCGCCGGTACGACTTATAAGCTGGAAGCTAAAGTCAGTGGTTACAATCCTTTCACTTATGTTTGGAAGAAAGACGGCAAAGTCATTGCCCAGGGTACTGAGCTTTTTGCCAATTCCTTCAGCTACAAGATTGAAGGTGCTAAACTTTCTGATTCCGGTACCTATACTCTGGAAGTGACCAACACGGCCAACGGCCAGACGACCACGAAGACCGCTTCCGCCAAACTGACGGTGGTGACCGACGTGAAAGCTCCGGAGATCCTGAGTGTTCAGGCTTTTGAGAACACTGTGGGTATCACCTTCAATGAAACGGTGGATTCTGCCAGCGCGACTCAGGCCGCCAATTATGCTGTGTCCGGCAAGACCGTGACTCAGGTCGAGCAGAGAACGGGTGACCGTGTGACGCTGATCCTGAACAGCAAGGTGGATACCGGCGCGACTGTGGATGTGACTGTGAAGAATGTGGCGGATCTTTCCGGCAACAAGATCACGGAAACGACCGCGACAGCGGCAGCGAATTTCGCGCTGTCCATCACCGGTAAACCGTTCACTCCGGGTTATGCTGAAGCAATGGGCGGTGACGGATTCTTCATCAACAACCAGGGCTTGATGAACTGGGGCAACTATGATGAAGATACGTTCGTCTATAAGACTTTCACAGGTGACTTCGATATCCGTATGCGCATCCTGGATCAGAGCTATACGACCCAATGGGCCCGCGCGGGTCTGCAGATCCGCACTGCTCTGGATGCCGGCAAAGCGGCTCCGCACAGCGCTTATATGGAAATCCATCACTGCCCGATGAAAGTCATGAGCTGGGATGATGCCACAGCCTCTTATACCGACCCGGTTGAAAACATCCATGGTCTGGAACAGGATGACTATCGCTACGCGATCGAGTCCAACGCCCGTCTTGCCAATAACGGTGATACAGGCGGCTATGGCAATACCCGTTCCTTCATTGTGGACGGTGTCCGCACCACTCCTGGTGATTTCTACCTGAATGACGGCGAGATGTGGCTGCGTATCGGTCGCGTTGGCAAAGTGATCAATGCTTATTATGGTATCAAGAGCGGCGGCCAGATCGATTGGACGCGCATCAACAGCCAGACTATCAATG
>JAEEGF010969091.1_pt1 | contig 12236 bp, 9 predicted proteins | sample 9134171 | NCBI WGS metagenome assembly JAEEGF01 (sample SAMN16246542, study PRJNA631951) | gut metagenome | biome: gut microbiome; feature: rumen; material: AP-attached | host: Bos | place: Iran: Karaj | collected 2018-10 | reverse complement strand
ACGATGTGGTAGCGCACGCCAGGGAGATCCTTTACACGACCACCACGCACGAGCACGATGCTGTGCTCCTGCAGGTTGTGACCCTCACCGGGAATGTAGGAGTTCACTTCCTTTTGGTTGGTCAATCTTACACGGGCAACTTTTCTCATTGCCGAATTAGGCTTTTTAGGAGTTGTGGTATAGACACGCACGCAAACTCCGCGGCGCTGAGGACATGCGTCCAGCGCGGGTGACTTGCTCTTGTCTACCAGTTCCTTTCTGCCTTTTCTTACTAATTGCGAAATTGTAGGCATTTTGTTGATTTTTTAATTATTATATTGTTGTTTAGTTGTTTGCACAATTGAGTTGGCATGCCTTGACACACCATTTTGGGCTGCAAAGGTACGAACATTAATTGGATTATCCTAATTAAATAAGCCATGACCCTTTGCAGATACATGTGATTTATGTTTATATAACTTATGTTAACATAAATTAAGGACAGAATCCATCATTTTGCATGGATTCTGCCCTTCTATTTGGATGGAATTGCCGGTTCAGGCCTCTCCTTTATTGTTGATATTGAAGGGAGAGATGGTACGCGGTTGCCGGTTGGGCAATTGTATTCTCCCGAATTCCTGTTCGTATTTGGCGATATTCTCTTGCAGAGCCATAGCGAGCCTTTTGGCGTGTTCGGGTGCGAGTATGACCCTGCTTCTCACCGTGGCTTTTGGCACGCCGGGCAACATGGAAGCCAGGTCGACGATGAACTCAGAACTGGTGTGAGATATGATGGCGAAATTGGAATAGACACCCTGTGCCACATCTGGCGACACTTCTATCTGCAGTTGTGGTCCCTGTTTGTTTTGCTGATTGTCCATTTTATAATTATAATAAGGTAAGAAAAGCCACGGCTACCCTATAGTCGGTATAGCCGTGGCATTGAGTTGTGCACATTAGTTTTCCTCAACGGTCATCTCCTCTTCGGCAAAGTCGAGCACATGCTTGCGGTTGGCCTCCATGCGGTCGTGCTCTTCCTTGGAGCCGACGAGCAGTTTGTCCCATTGCCTCAGTCCGGTACCAGCCGGGATGAGGTGTCCGCAAATCACGTTCTCTTTCATACCTTCGAGGTTGTCGACCTTGCCGCGAATGGCGGCCTCGTTGAGCACCTTGGTGGTTTCCTGGAATGAAGCAGCCGACATGAAACTCTTTGTCTGGAGTGCTGCCCTGGTGATACCCTGGAGAATCTGTGTAGAAGTAGCGGGGATGACGTCACGCACCTTAATGGTGCGGAGGTCGCGGCGCTTGAGACTTGAGTTCTCGTCGCGGAGTTTCCTTGCCGAGATAATCTGTCCCTCATACACATTCTCGCTATCGCCCTTGTCGAGCACGTACTTCTTTCCCCAGATGCGGTCGTTCTCCTCAGCGAAGTCGAGTTTGTCGACCACCTCCTGCTCGAGGAATGTGGTGTCGCCCGGCTCTTCGATTTGTACTTTCCGCATCATTTGCCTTACGATGATTTCGAAGTGCTTGTCGTTGATTTTCACACCCTGGAGGCGATAGACGTCTTGCACCTCGTTGACGATATACTCCTGTACGGCAGTGGGGCCCTTGATGGCCAGGATGTCGCTTGGAGTGATGACACCGTCGGACAGAGGAGTTCCAGCCCTCACGGCATCATTTTCCTGCACGAGTATCTGCTTGGAGAGCGACACGAGATATCTCTTTACGTCACCGGTCTTGCTGGTGACCACGATCTCGCGGTTACCGCGCTTGAGTTTACCCATGGACACTGTACCATCGATTTCGCTCACCACGGCGGGGTTCGACGGGTTGCGTGCCTCGAAGAGTTCGGTGACACGTGGCAGACCACCGGTGATGTCACCACCCTTAGCCAGGGAACGCGGAATCTTGATGAGTGTGGTACCGGTATCAACCATGGCACCATCTTCCACCACCACGTGACCTCCCACAGGGAAGTTGTATGTACCCACCACGTCACCATTTTCGTCGATGATGTCGCAAGTAGGCACGAGGGCCCTGTCTTTAGGCTCGATGATGATTTTCTCGGTAAGTCCGGTGGTATCGTCGGTCTCAGCCTTGAAGGTAGAGCCTTCTATCACGTCTCTGAAAGCCAACTTACCCTTGAACTCCGTGACGATGACGGCATTGAACGGGTCCCACTTGGCCACGATGTCGCCTTTCTTCACCATGTCGCCATGCTTGAAGTATAGCGAACTACCATAAGGCAGAGGTTGTGTGGAGAGCACGATACCCGTGTTCACGTCGACGAACCTCACTTCTGCCAGTCGGCTCACCACCATCTGGCATTCTTTCGGATTCCCGATTTCCTTGCCCTCGACGAACGGTACAGTACGCACCTCGTCGAATTCCACCTTCGAGTCGTTCTTTGCCTTGATGGATGCGTTGGCTGCAGCGTTGGCTGCCACACCACCGGCGTGGAACGTACGGAGGGTCAACTGTGTACCCGGCTCACCGATAGCCTGTGCGGCGATGACACCCACGGCCTCACCTTTCTGCACCATGCGGCTGGTGGCGAGGTTACGTCCGTAGCATTTCATACATACACCCTTACGGCTCTCGCAAGTGAGCACCGACCTGATTTCCACGCTCTCGATAGGCGAGTCCTCAATGGCCTGAGCCACGCTTTCTGTGATTTCCTCGCCTGCAGCGACAATGAGTTTGCCCGTCATGGGGTGAACGATATCGTGCACCGACACGCGTCCGAGGATACGGTCGTAGAGTGTTGAGATGACTTCGTCGCCATTCTTGAGCGCCGAGCATACGAGTCCGCGCAGCGTACCGCAGTCTTCCTCGGTGATGATCACGTCGTGTGACACGTCTACGAGTCGTCGGGTGAGGTATCCGGCATCGGCCGTCTTCATGGCGGTGTCGGCCAGACCCTTACGTGCACCGTGAGATGCGATGAAGTATTCGAGCACCGACATGCCCTCCTTGAAGTTGGAGAGGATAGGGTTCTCGATAATCTGTGCATCCTCAGCACCCGCTTTCTGTGGTTTTGCCATCAGACCGCGGATACCCGAAAGTTGCTTGATCTGGTCTTTCGAACCACGGGCTCCAGAGTCGAGCATCATAAACACGGCATTGAAGCCCTGGTCGGCCTCTGTCATCTCCTTCAGCAAGATGTTGGCGATGTTGTTGTTGACGTGAGTCCAAGTATCGATGACCTGGTTGTATCGCTCCTTGTCGGTGATGAAGCCCATGTTGTAATTGTCGGTGATCTGACGCACCTCCTCGTTACCCTTCTCAATCAACTCTGCCTTTTCTGGCGGTATGATGATGTCGTCGAGGTTGAACGACAGTCCGGCGAGGTAGGCCATGCGGTAGCCGAGGTTCTTGATACCGTCGAGGAACTCGCAGGCGCGGGCGAAGCCAACGGTCTTGATGACGTCGGCGATGATGTCGCGGAGGCTCTTCTTCGAGATAACCTTGTTGACGAAGCCCACCTCCTCGGGAATGATGCCATTGACAATGACACGTCCGACAGAGGTTTCCACCATTTTATCTACCAGTTGTCCGTTCTCGTCGAGGTCTTTCACCACCACCTTCACCTGTGCATGGAGGTCACATTTCCCCTCATTGTGTGCGATGATGGCCTCTTCGGGTCCATAGAAGGTGAGGCCCTCACCCTTTGCACCCGGACGAATCTTTGTGATGTAATACAGTCCGAGCACCATATCCTGCGACGGCACGGTGATAGGTGCGCCATTAGCAGGATTGAGGATATTGTGGCTCTGAAGCATGAGAATCTGTGCCTCGAGGATGGCCTCGTTGCTCAGCGGCAAGTGCACAGCCATCTGGTCGCCATCGAAGTCGGCGTTGAAAGCCGTACATGCCAGAGGATGGAGTTGGATGGCCTTTCCCTCGATGAGTTTCGGCTGGAAAGCCTGGATACCCAGTCGGTGGAGTGTCGGTGCACGGTTGAGCAGCACGGGATGGCCTTTCATCACATTCTCGAGGATATCCCAGATGACCGGTTCGCGGCGGTCGACGATTTTCTTTGCGCTTTTCACCGTCTTCACGATGCCGCGCTCGATGAGTTTGCGGATGATGAAGGGTTTGTAGAGTTCGGCCGCCATCAGTTTCGGCAGACCGCACTCACCCATCTTCAGTTCAGGACCTACGACGATAACCGAGCGAGCCGAGTAGTCGACGCGCTTTCCGAGCAGGTTCTGGCGGAAGCGTCCTTGCTTACCTTTCAGCGAGTCGGAGAGCGACTTGAGCGGTCTGTTCGACTCACTCTTCACTGCACTGCTCTTGCGGGAGTTGTCGAAGAGGCTGTCGACAGCCTCCTGGAGCATACGTTTCTCATTGCGGAGGATGACTTCCGGAGCCTTGATTTCCATCAGCCTCTTCAGGCGGTTGTTGCGGATGATGACCCTGCGGTACAGGTCATTGAGGTCGGAAGTGGCGAAGCGCCCACCATCCAGTGGCACCAATGGCCTCAGTTCCGGCGGTGTGACAGGGATGATTTTCATAATCATCCACTCCGGGCGGTTCAAGTCCTTGCTGATACGGAAAGCCTCGACCACCTGCAGCCTTTTCAATGCCTCGGTCTTGCGTGCCACCGACGAGTCGTTGTTGGCACGTTTTCTCAGTTCGGCAGCCAGTTCGTCGAGATTGAGGGCGGCAAGGAGGTCATAGATGGCCTCTGCTCCCATCTTTGCCACGAACTTGTGTGGATCGGAGTCGGGAAGCATCTGGTTTTCCGGGGTGAGTTTATTCTCTACGATATCGATATACTCATCCTCTGAAAGCAGGTCATACTTGTTTGCTCCAAGAGCCACGGACCCGTCATCCATGATGCGGTTCTCGAAATCACCGGGCTGGATGACCACATATTTCTCATAATAGATCACCTGGTCGAGTTTCTTGGTGGGAAGTCCGAGCAGATAGCCTATCTTGTTGGGCAGCGACCTGAAATACCAGATATGTGCCACAGGCACGACGAGTTCGATATGTCCGGAACGCTCACGGCGCACGTTTTTCTCTGTCACCTCGACACCGCATCTGTCGCAGACGATGCCTTTGTAGCGTATGCGCTTGTATTTACCGCACCCGCACTCATAGTCGCGTGTCGGGCCGAAGATGCGCTCGCAGAAGAGGCCGTCGCGTTCGGGCTTGTATGTGCGATAGTTGATGGTCTCAGGCTTTGTCACCTCACCATACGAATTTTCCAGGATTTCCTCTGGCGAGGCGAGTCCGATGGTAATCTTCGTGAAATTATTCTTTACTTTTGAATCTTTCTTAAAAGCCATTTCTGATACGATTTAGTCGAGTTTGATACTTAATCCGAGTCCGCGGAGTTCGTGCAGCAACACGTTGAGAGATTCGGGTATTCCCGGTACTGGCATGGGTTCGCCCTTGACGATGGCCTCATAGGCCTTGCTGCGTCCCACGACGTCATCAGACTTCACGGTGAGGATTTCCTGCAGCACGTGGCTTGCGCCGAATGCCTCGAGTGCCCAGACCTCCATCTCACCGAATCGCTGTCCGCCAAACTGTGCTTTACCACCGAGTGGCTGTTGTGTGATGAGAGAGTACGGTCCGATGCTCCTTGAGTGCATCTTGTCTTCCACCATGTGGCCGAGTTTCAGGAAGTAAGTGATACCCACTGTAGCCGGTTGGTCGAACTGCTCTCCTGTCTCTCCATCATAGAGGTGTGTTGAGCAGAGTCTTGGCAGGCCTGCCTTGTCGGTCCATTCGGAGAGGTCCTCGAGTTTCGCGCCGTCGAAGATCGGTGTGGCAAACTTCACGCCGAGTCGTTTTCCTGCGGCTCCGAGGATAGCCTCGAAGATCTGTCCGAGGTTCATACGCGACGGCACGCCAAGTGGGTTGAGCACGAGGTCGACGGGTCTTCCGTCCTCGAGGAACGGCATGTCTTCCTGTCGCACCACTTTCGACACGATACCCTTGTTTCCGTGTCGTCCGGCGAGTTTGTCGCCCACGCCAATCTTGCGTTTCTTGGCCACATAGACCTTTGCCATCTGGAGTATTCCTGAGGGCAGTTCATCGCCGATGGTGATGGCGAACTTGCGTCGTTTGAGTTCGGCATCGAGCAGTTTTGCCTTCCTGATATAGTTCATGATGAGTTTCGAGATGAGCATGTTGGTATGCTCGTCGTTGGTCCATCCATTCGACTGTATGCCCTCGTACTTGAGGTTCTTCAGGTTGGCGGGAGTGAATTTCGAGCCTTTGTTGATGATTTCAGAACCTGTGTAATCCTTCACGCCTTCCGACGACTTGTCCTGGATAAGGGTGAGCAGGCGCTCTACGAGGATGTCTTTCAGTTCCTCGTTCTTTGCCTCATACTCCTCGTCGATTTTCTGGAGGATGACCTTGTCTTGTCGGCGTGCCTCCCTTGTCTTCACTGCGCGAGAGAAGAGTTTCTTGTCGATGACGACGCCGCTGAGCGACGGATTGGCCTTGAGTGAGGAGTCTTTCACATCGCCGGCCTTGTCGCCGAAGATGGCCCTGAGGAGTTTCTCCTCGGGTGAGGGGTCGCTCTCTCCCTTTGGTGAGATTTTACCGATGAGGATATCACCCGGTTCCACACGGGCACCCACACGGATAATACCATTGGCATCGAGGTCCTTTGTGGCTTCCTCGCTCACATTGGGTATATCAGAGGTGAACTCCTCCATTCCGCGTTTTGTCTCGCGCACATCGAGTTGATATTCATCCACGTGAACGCTGGTGAGGATATCGTCGCGCACCAGTCTCTCTGAGAGCACGATGGCATCCTCGTAGTTGTAACCCTTCCAAGGCATGTAAGCCACGAGGAGGTTGCGTCCGAGAGCGAGTTCGCCATTTTCGGTGGCATAACCCTCGGTGAGGATTTGTCCCTTATGCACCCTGTCGTCCTTGTTGCAGATGGGCCTCAGGTCGATGGTCATGTTCTGGTTGGTGCGGCGGAACTTCGGAATCCTGTATTCCTTGAGCGACGGTTCGAAACTCACGAACTCCTCTTCCTCAGTACGGTCATACAGAATACGGATGGTGGTGGCGTCGACATATTCGATGACGCCATCGCCCTCTGCCACGATCATGGTGCGAGAGTCCTCGCACACCTGACGCTCAAGACCGGTTCCCACGATAGGTGAGTCGTTGTGGAGCAGAGGCACAGCCTGTCGCATCATGTTACATCCCATGAGTGCGCGGTGTCCGTCGTCATGCTCCAGGAACGGGATGAGGGCTGCCGACACCGATGCGATTTGCTGTGGCGACACGTCCATGAACGACACCTTGTCGGGTTCCACAACGGGGAAGTCGGCGTCGAGGCGGCATTTCACCACGTCGCGGATGAAGGTACCGTCATCATTGAGCGGTGCGTTGCCCTGACCGATGTAGTGCTCCTGCTCTTCCTCAGCAGTCATATACACCACATGCTCATTGTCGAGGTCCACCTTCTTGTTGACCACCTTACGGTAGGGAGTCTCGATGAATCCCAGGCCATTGATGGTGGCATAGACGCAAAGCGATGAGATAAGACCGATGTTAGGACCCTCAGGGCTCTCAATGGGGCATAGACGTCCGTAGTGCGTATAGTGCACGTCGCGCACCTCGAATCCGGCACGCTCACGTGAGAGACCGCCAGGACCGAGTGCCGAGAGGCGTCGTTTGTGTGTGACCTCTGCCAATGGGTTGGTTTGGTCCATGAACTGGCTCAGTGGGTTGGTACCAAAGAACGAGTTGATGACGCTCGAGATGGTCTTGGCATTGATAAGGTCGGTAGGAGTGAAGTCCTCGCTGTCGCGCACGTTCATACGCTCGCGGATAGTGCGGCTCATACGTGCGAGACCGATGGAGAACTGGTTGGCCAACTGCTCTCCCACAGTGCGCACACGGCGGTTGGAGAGGTGGTCGATATCATCCACGGTGGCATTGGAATTGACCAACTGGATGAGATACTTGATGATTTCTATGATATCTTCCTTGGTGAGGATACGCGTGTCCATATCGGTATCCAGTCCAAGTTTCTTGTTGATGCGGTAGCGTCCCACCTCTCCCAAGTCGTATCTCTTGTCGGAGAAGAAGAGGTTTTGTATCACCTCCTTGGCGCTGGCATCGTCGGCTGGGTCGGCATTTCTCAACTGGCGGTAGATATACTGCACAGCCTCTTTCTCTGTCTTGCTGGAGTCTTTGGCAAGGGTGTTGAAAATGATGGAATAACGGTTGGCGGCATCCCCAGCCTTGTGGAGCAGAATCGACGAAGCCCCACTGTCGAGAATGGCATCAATGTCTTCCTTGGTGATGACATGCTCACGCTCCACGCACACGTTGGTACGTTCGATGGATACCACCTCGCCTGTCTCCTCGTCGGAGAAGTCCTCTGTCCACGACTTGAGCACCTGTCCGGCGAGACGGCGCCCAACGACCTCCTTCAGGTTCTTCTTGTTCACCTTCACCTCCTCGGCGAGGTCGAAGATCTGGAGGATGTCCCTGTCGCTCTCGAAACCGATGGCCCTGAGCAGCGTGGTGACGGGAAGTTTCTTCTTACGGTCGATGTAGGCATACATCACGTTATTAATGTCGGTAGCGAACTCTATCCACGAACCCTTGAACGGTATGATACGTGCCGAATAGAGCACCGTGCCGTTGGCATGCACGCCCTGGCTGAAGAACACGCCGGGTGAGCGGTGCAACTGTGATACCACCACACGCTCAGCACCATTGATGATGAAGGTGCCGTTGTTTGTCATGTAGGGGATGGTACCCAGGAAGACGTCGGAAGTCTTGATGCCGAAATCCTCATGGTCGGGATCGGTGCAATAGAGTTTCATCATGGCCTTGAGGGGCACGCTGTAGGTAAGTCCACGTTCGAGACACTCTTCGATGGAATATCTTGGCGGGTCGATGAAATAGTCGAGGAACTCGAGCACGAAATTGTTTCTCGTGTCGGTGATGGGGAAGTTCTCCGAGAACACCTTGTAGAGTCCGTCGTTCTTTCTCAGTTCGGGAGGGGTGTCGAGTTGTAGGAAGTCTTTGAAGGACTTCAATTGCACATCAAGGAAATCCGGTGTGGGCATCGGATTCTTCACGCTGGCAAAGTTTACTCTGTTGTTGTTTTGTGAAGCCATTAAAAAAATGATTACATACGGTCGTCGACCGGTAGGATTGCAATGTTTAGACACAAAAAGGTTAAGAATCCCCTACTGGGAGACTCTTAACCGTAAAATTCGAGAAGTGGCCTCGGGGGCCTTCGGCTCCCAAGGCTGTTGAAGTCAAAATTATTTCAGTTCAACCTTGGCGCCTTCAGCCTCGATCACCTTCTTCAGGTTCTCAGCCTCAGCCTTGGCAACACCCTCTTTCAGAGTTGAAGGAGCGCCGTCGACGAGATCCTTGGCCTCTTTCAGACCCAGACCGCAAGCCTCTTTCACAGCCTTCACCACCTTGAGTTTGTTAGCACCAACCTCGGTGAGCACTACGTTGAACTCTGTCTTCTCTTCCTCAGCGGCAGCAGCGCCACCAGCGGCGGGACCAGCAGCAACAGCAACAGCTGCAGCAGCGGGTTCGATTCCATACTCGTCCTTGAGGACAGTAGCCAACTCGTTAACTTCCTTTACTGTCAAATTTACCAATTGTTCAGCAATAGCTTTGATATCTGCCATTTTATTATGATTTTTTAAATTGTTTTTTAATAAATAATTGACTTTAAATTATTCAGCACGCTCGCCTAAAGTCTTCAGCACACCATGGATGGTGCCAGCGCCTGATTGGAGAGCAGAGAGAACATTCTTTGCAGGCGACTGCAGCAGTGCCACAACGTCGGCGATGAGTTCGTTCTTGCTCTTGATAGATGCCAGTTCCTCAAGTTTGTCGGCACCGACGAAGATGCCTTCCTCGGCATATGCACCTTTGAGTGCGGGGATGCCTTCCTTGGTATACTCCTTGAGCAACTTTGCAGGTACGTTAGCCGTATTGCAGAACATCACGGCAGTATTTCCCTTCAGGGTATCATACAGTTCGGTGAAGTCGACATCAGAAGCCTCGAAAGCCTTGTGCAAGAGGTTGTTCTTCACGACGACCATTTTGATCTCGTTCTTGAAGCACTTGCGACGCAGTTTGCTGGTATTCTCAGCATTGAGGCCTGTCACGTCGACGAGATAGAAATGAGGATATTCCTTCAGTTTCTCTCCCAGTTCAACGATGATGGTATCTTTTATTTCTTTTTTCATTTTACGCTTTCCGTTTAGAATTATTCAATAGACTTGGGATCGACCTTGATGCCCAAGCTCATTGTGCTTGAAATAAAGATACTCTTGATATATGTACCTTTAGCGGCAGCCGGTTTCAGTTTGATCACAGTAGCGATAAACTCTTTCGCGTTCTGGAAGATCTGGTCCGGAGTGAAAGTGATTTTACCGATAGAGGTATGGATGATACCGGTCTTGTCGACCTTGAAATCAATCTTACCCTGTTTAACTTCCTTCACTGCCTTAGCAACATCCATGGTCACGGTGCCACTCTTCGGGTTTGGCATCAGTCCGCGCGGACCGAGAATACGGCCGAGGGGGCCCACCTTACCCATGCAAGAAGGCATGGTGATAATCACGTCTATATCAGTCCAACCACCCTTGATCTTGTCGATATACTCCTCGAGACCCACATAGTCGGCACCAGCCTCCTTAGCGGCAGCCTCTTGGTCGGGTGTACAGAGACAGAGCACGCGCACTACTTTGCCAGTACCACATGGCAGCGACACCACGCCGCGCACCATCTGGTTGGCCTTGCGGGGGTCGACACCCAGACGAACGTCGATGTCGACAGAAGCCTCGAACTTGGTGGTGGTGATTTCCTTCACCAACTCGGATGCTTCTTTCAGAGTGTAGGCCTTCCCTGCTTCAATCTTGTCGGCTACTGATTTCTGGTTTCTTGTCAGTTTACTCATAGTTCCTAAATTGAAGTTAAATTATTGACCGGGGAATTCGCCTTTTACAGTGATACCCATACTTCTAGCAGTGCCGGCAACAAGTTTCATGGCAGATTCGATGGTGAAGCAGTTCAGGTCGCTCATCTTGTCCTCTGCGATAGCCCTCACCTGTTCCCAAGTAACAGAAGCAACCTTCTTGCGGTTGGGTTCGGGAGAGCCGCCCTTAATCTTGGCAGCCTCGAGCAGTTGAATTGCTGCGGGAGGAGTCTTGATTACGAAGCTGAAAGACTTGTCGTTGTAATAAGTGATAACGACGGGGAGGATTTTCCCAGCCTTATCCTGGGTTCTGGCGTTGAACTCCTTGCAGAATCCCATAATGTTGATGCCCTTCGAACCGAGGGCAGGTCCCACTGGGGGTGAAGGATTAGCAGCGCCACCCTTAATCTGTAATTTGATTAATCCAGCAACTTCTTTAGCCATTTTTGTTTGAAAATTAAAGTTTGATATTATAAAAGAATATCGGGCCGTAACAATCCCTTTATTCTTTTACGACTTGCATAAAACCAAGTTCGAGCGGTGTTTTCCGTCCGAAGATCTTGACCATCACCTTTAGTTTGCGTTTCTCTACGTTCACCTCTTCGATGACTCCTGAGAAACCGCTGAACGGGCCTTCCGTTACCTTCACTGTCTCGTTGACCTCATACGGGATTGACACTTCATTCTCGATTTCGGTCTCCTCGGCATTTCCGAGCATACGGTTGATTTCTGACTGTTTGACAGGCGAGGGGTTGTCCAATCCGCCGAGGAATCCCAGCACATTGGGCATGAAGCGAAGTGTGTGAGCCACGTCGCCTTTCATTTCTGCCTCAACGAAGATATAGCCAGGGAGAGAAACTTTCTCCTTGACCACGCGTTTCCCGTCGCTGCGTTGCACAGCATGTTTCTCCATGGGGATAACGATTTGGGAAACGAATTGAGACAAAAACGGATTGTGCTTAAGTTCAGCCTCGATGTATTCTTTCACTTTGGCTTCCTTACCGCTTACGGTCTTAAGCACATACCAGTTCTTTCCTGTCTGAGCCATTTGTTAAGAAAACAATTGATAAATAAATTGCATACAATTCTTAAACACCACGTCCATAAGGAACACCACGAGAGCGATGATAAGGGAAGCAGATAGAACAACCATCGCAGTGTGAGACAATTCCTTGTATGTCGGCCAAGTAGTCTTATGCGCAAGTTCGTCGTAACAATCCTTGCAATAATTGATAAATCTCTTAAACATATCTTTTTACTTTTTAGCACGGGAAGGAGGACCCGAACCCACGACCCTCGGTTTTGG
>JAEEGF012090437.1_pt1 | contig 12241 bp, 7 predicted proteins | sample 9134171 | NCBI WGS metagenome assembly JAEEGF01 (sample SAMN16246542, study PRJNA631951) | gut metagenome | biome: gut microbiome; feature: rumen; material: AP-attached | host: Bos | place: Iran: Karaj | collected 2018-10 | reverse complement strand
TCCCGTAGCTGTTTTCCGAGGATCCGCGTCCTTTGTAGAATCTGTCAAATAGATGCGGGAGATCTTCTGCCGCGATTCCCGGCCCGGAATCCGTGACTGTAAGCACTGTATAGAGTGCATTTTCTTCCGCATGAATGCGGATCCGGCCGCCGAGCGGCGTAAACTCCATCGAATTCCTCAAAATGTTGCCAAGCGCTTCGGCTGTCCAGCAAAGATCCGCCGAAAGATGCGCATTTCCGCCTTCGGTGGTCAGCGTGATCCCCCGTAGTTCCAGCGGGATCAAAAGCGGCGCGGAAGCCATGTCCGCCAGCTGATCCACGGAGATCTCTTCCGGTATCAGCACGACGGCTTCCGCGTCCAGGCGGGACAGTTTCAGCAAGGTCTCCACCAGCCATTCGGTACGTGTGAGGAGCGTATTCAGTTCGTGGGTCAGCGTGATCCGCCGTTCCTCCGGAAGTTCTCTCTCCTGAAGAAGCGCAATGGTCAGATTCATCGTCGTCAGCGGCGTCCGAAGCTGATGGGAAATGTCTGCGAGCGCATCCGAAAGAAATGCTTTGTCCTTCTTCAGGGTGTCAGCCCGTTCCTTGAGGAGCAGCGTGATCTTCTGGATCTCATTTGCCAGCAACGATAATTCACCCTCTTCATAGTCCTGGATCGGAAGCGGCGTACCATGTGTGAGAAGAGCGTTCAGCTGTCCGCTGAACGACTGAAGCTTCTGATACCGGGAGATCTCTGTGAAGAGGAAGATCAGACAGACAGCCACGCTGACTGAAAGGACCAGAAGGCCGGTCTGAGGCGCGATCAGAAAACCCGCGAGAATGCCCAGGAGACAGACGCCCAAAAGGAGAAACAGGCTGCGTTTCAGTTCTTTATTGTTCCGGATCATCTCTTACTCCTCCAGTCTGTAACCGATCCCGCGGACGGTCAGGATGAGGTGCGGATCCTGCGGATCCTTCTCCAGCTTCTCCCGAAGGCGCTTAATGTATACCGTCAGGGTGTTGTCGCTTACGTACTCTCCCGCGCTGTCCCAGATCTCATCCAGGAGCTGCTCCCGTGTCAGGATCTGCCCGCGATGGTTCAGAAAGAACATGAACAGGCGGTATTCCAATGCGGACAACCAGATCTGGCGATCCCCGCGCGTCACGGTGCCTTTCGCCGTATCCACCCGGAGATCCCCCAACCTGATCTCTCCATGATTCCCGGAGGTTCTCCTTAAGACACTCCGGATCCGCGACACCAGTTCTTTCGGCCGGAAAGGCTTTGCAATATAATCATCCGCGCCCATGTCCAGGCCCGTCACGGTATTCAGTTCATCCCCGGAAGCCGTCAGGAAGATTACGGGAACGCCCCGCTCTCTGGCATAGGCGCAGACTGCGAAGCCATTGCCTTCCGGCAGGGTAATATCGACCAGAGAAAGGTCCGGCTTTTCCGCATCCAGAAGCGCAACTGCCGACGCCTGCGTGTCCGCGGACAGACAATGAAACCCTTCCGCGCTCAGATACTCCCGTAGACGTAGCACCAGGGCAGAATCATCCTCAACCAAAAGAAGTTTTTCCATAGGGAACCTCGTTTTCCTGTATGATGATCGGACAACAAAAGGAGATGGTATTTTGCATAGCTGCATTATACCATCTCCCGCGGACAAAAAAGAATGACAGTATTGTCACATTTTCGGTCGCCGGACCAATTCCGCAAGCACTTTTGCCAGGACGTTCAGATCTGCCGCTCCGGTCATCTGCACTCTAAAGAAGATCCCGCCGCTCTCAAAATCTGCCGAAAGAAGCGTCCCGTCCGCACTACCCCCGACGAGGACCCACATGCCTTCCACGTCGGAATACTGCTCGCTGTCATAGGTATAGAGGCAATCGTAAGGCTTCGTCGTCTTGCTCATGGAAATGGTGATCGTATCTGATCCGCTTCTGTATACGATGTGCGCTGCGTCAAATACAAGCGCCCCATCCTTTGCATAGATGAAATCCGTCTTGTAGTTCCGGTCGGTCTGATAGTCCTTCAGGGAGGCCATTCCGGCGAAATCTGTTCCGAACCAGGCAGACAATTGTGTGAGATCCTTTGGCACATAGTTGTATTCATAGGCCGAATAATAGGGGAATGAGGCTCCCATCTGTGAAAGGATCCTGTTTACAATCATGTTGTACGCCTCCATGGGTCCCTCCGTGCTTTGCGATTCTGTCGGCGCTTCGGTCGTGACAGTTATGGTTTCGGTTTCAGATTCGGATCCAGACGGCATGGTCTTCTCCGGGAGAACGATGACCGAAGCAAGAACGATTGCTGCCGCTGCCGCGATAGGGGCGACGATGGCCCAGACATTTTTCTGACGATTCTTTTCCGGCTTCAGGTCGGCTCCCTCAATGAGATCCTCATCCACTCCGCCGATCGCCCTTCTTAATTCTTCGCTTTTCATAGGAAATATCCTTCTTTCTTCAGGTATTCAGAGAGTTTGTCTCTTGTCCGCTTCAGCATCACGAGGACCTTGCTCTTCCCGTAGCCGTACCGCTTCTGGATCTCCTTCACGGAGTCAAAATACCAGTACCTGCGGAGAAACACATTCCTCTCCTCTTCACGGACACTGCGGAGGAAAATGGAGATCAGGCGGGAGAGTTCTTCCGCCTGGACGGCTGAATCCACGTCATTTTCGCCGACCACTTCTTCCAGCTCGTCCAGGGAAGCGATCATCCCGGCCGGGATCCGCCTTCGGGCGCATCTCTTTCTCAGACGGTCGATGGCTGTTTCTCTTGTCAGTTTACCAAGGTATGTTTTGAGATTGGCCGGACTTTCCGGCGGTATGCTCTTCCATGCCGCGAGAAGAACGTCGTTCAGGCACTCTTCCGAATCCTGCCGGTCATGCAATACATTTTCGGCAATGTACAGACAGTACTTTACATATCGCTCCTTCGATTCGGCGATCGCCCGCTCATCTCGGTCCCAGAACAGTTTTACGATCTCGTCATCTCTCATGCGCCTCCTCCTTTCCCTCTTGATGGGCCCTTCACCCTAATACCCGAAAGAATTCCGGAAAGATTACAGACTTTTTACCATCCACAGTATACACGGGACACGGAAAATAAAAAACTGCCCGGTCCGAAAGGGCCGGGCAGGCAGGTTCAGTTGATCCAGCGATCACTCGTATTCGACTCTTGAAAGAATATTACAGTCTCCTTTTTTCTATTCTACTGCTCATCACGGTAAAGTTCTACCCTTTCCGCGATGTTTCTAGCCGCTTCCTCCGCCGTCTGGCGGCCGTCGCAGTATTTGTCGATCTCTTCGGTGATGATCGTTTCCACGTGGGGGTCGACCTCATCTACCTTCGTGATGTCCGGAAGAAGCTTCACTAAGGCATCAGCCATCCACTGACGCGTGGCAGGGTACCAAAACACGAAATCTTCTCCTGTTTCCGGATCAGTACCGCCACCACCCCCGCAATACATCGGATCATTCTCGTTGGTGGAAACTCCCTCCGGAGCAAGGGTTTTATATGCGATCAGCATTTTCACGTATTGTTCAAATGTGCTCTTGAGAACCGGTATCCCTTCCAGGCATAGTTTCTTTTTGGATTGATACTGTTCCGACAAGGTGCATTTCAGGAACTGCCAGGCTTCTTCCTGAGCGTCAGCTGCCTGAGGAATTGCGAGCGTCAGCTGATTGATCACCGCGCTTCCAGAGCCTTCTTTCACCGGGAATCCGGAAAAACTGACCTGAACACCCACCTGATTCATGAAAAAATCCCAAGTGTCACCATATGGATCATGTTTTTTGATCCCGCCCAGTTCCGAAGATGCAACACGCATTCCCATGAAATATACATTTTGAGAATAAGTTTCAGTACCGCAGTGGAATCTGATCACCTGATCCCGATAACCGCGATACTGCTGTACACGTGTCTTACTTTCCTCTTCGTATTTTTCTTCTTCTCCCAGTTCTCCATACCGTGGAAATTGCAGCAGTTGCCCGGCAACTTCAATATACCGGGTCATCTGATCCGTGTCGTAGAGGACTGCCTTCCGGTCTCTGAAATCTCCAAGAGAGAACACCAGCAGGTCATGGATGAACTCGCTCCTCCTGTACAGGGGGCCGAACAGATTCGTCACCGGCTCGGTCTCGAAAAGAAGCGATTCATCGATATGCGTGGTCTCTCCCACGTCGTCCACGCGCCCGTACTTCGTATTCAACGTGAAGAACGGCACCAGCCGGTACAGTTTTCCATCGGTCTCATTGGCCCGCCAGACATCGGTAAAGTACTCTTCTTTATGGAACTCCGGGTCTTCGTCCATGAGTTCGTAGAGGTCGACAAAGACGCCTTTGTCCAACAATGCTTTTCCGCCGCCTGCGAAGCTGATTCCGTCGAGGCAAACGATGTCCCCGGCCGTTCCGTCCATAAGGTCGGAATTCAGGCGGTTCAAAGCGTCGGTTTCCGAAGCATCGACAGCATATTTGTCATAATACTGTTTGATGGTGATCTTGTCATCCGGATGCTCCTGATTGTACTGAGTTACTGCGTAGACCAGATAGTCATTGCTCTTAAGACATGCCAGTGTCAGACCGTTACGGACTTTCGTGAGGCTTGGCGTGAGTACGATCCGCTCCCCTTCTGTCTTTCCTCTTGCGAAAAGGAGCATAGAAATGCTTCCGTCTTCATGATCTTCGACGCTCTGGAGGATCGACCGATCGATTCCGAGGTCCTCAAAGGCCAGTAGTTCCTTTACGATCACACCCTCCTGAATCGTCACGCCGTACAGGCTCTTCTCGGTCGTGATGAGAGCGTCGTATGTCGTACCCGCGAACCATTTCTGCAGGCCGGGCAGATCTTCGATCGGGTATTGTTTCGAAAACTCTCCGGTCTTCGTATTCATTTTACCGAGGTAAAGGCCTGTATCGGTCCGACGCACAGTCGTCAGCTCATCCGCTGCTCTCCCACGTATAAACCCGCACTCGGAGTCCTCCGGGCGCGAGATCTTCAGCGACACCTGGCCGTTCGATTCAATGCAAATGTAATCCCTGGTCTCCGCCGGATGGATCCAGAGTTTTCCGTTTTGATCCGTAAATCCGCCGACTGCCGAATTCACAGCCTCCTCAGCATCCAAAAGTTCCGTCAGTTTCTTTCTTGTCCGGAATTCACCTGCGGTCGAATAGATGAAGAGTTCCAGATGCTGAGTATCCGCAATTGTCTCATACTGGTAAGCGAGAAGATAGACCGTGTCAGCGGTGCCATACATCTGGTACAGCCTGTACTCATCCGGGATCTCGGTCAGGAAAATATCCTCTTCCTTTGTTCCGTCCGTCTCCCGGATTATATGCATTCTGCCGGTGTTCTCCGCATTGAACGGATTTCCATAGGCATAAACGATCCCGTTGGCTTCAAAAACAGTATAGATCGAAGTGTTGGCCGGAAACCGGAACGTGCTGCTCGTCTTCCCGTAGGCACCGGGATAATATTGCCCCTCTGTCCATTCGCTCCGCTGATCCGCGAGCGTCCGGATGACGGACTCCGAATCATCCTTCCCGGGGTGTGAGGAAGAGTCGCTCGAGGGTTTTCCGGGTTCCATGGTCTGCCCGGGTTCCGTGGTCTTCCCGGGCTCCGTCGGTCCGTTGGGGCCGACACAGCCGGAAAGAAGCAGGGCCACGATCAACATGAATGAAAGTGCCCTGATGAGTTTATGATACTGTCGGCTTCGTATTATGCGCATCCCGCTGCCCTATACCATAAATATCTTACTCACTATTTTACTGTTCATCCCGATAAAGTTCTACCCTTTCCGCGATGTTTCTTGCAGCCTCCTCTGCCGTCTGGCGGCCGTCGCAGTATTTCGTGATCTCTTCGGTGACGATCACTTCCACATTGCGGTCCACCTCGTCTACCACCGTGATGTCTCCCAAGAGGTCGATGAAAGAGTCGACCATCCACTGTTGGAGGGTTGGGGTCAGATACCGGACCTCCTCTTTGGGCTCACTTTCACCGACTTCTACAGTAAAGAATTGAAGATAGGAGGGGTCATCGTCAATGCTTTGGTAAGAGAACAGCCGTTGAACAAACTGTTCAAAGGAGGCCTTATTGATTGATACAGCGTCCTGGGAAAGTCTCTTGATTGACTGGCAGGACTCTGAGAGAGACTGTTTTAAGAAGGCCCAGGCATCTCCAACACGGTCTGTCTGAGCAGGAATGGCAAGCGAAAAGAGGTTTATTACTGCGCTCCCGCACCCATTTTTTACAGGAAATCCAGAATAAGAAAGACGAATCCCCGCATTTCGATAAGCTTCTGCTCTTTCTTCCTCTGTCATCCCGGACCACTGATTTCTGTCGACTGGTTTCCCCAGAAACGCGGAAGCAAAACGCACCTCCCAAAAATAGGCATTCATCGTAAAATAGGGATCTTTATAAAACAAGGTGGCACCTGAAAATAAATCTGAATACCATCGGCTCACTGCCTCATCATAATCCTTGTATTCTTCGCTGTAATCGCCTCCCTGGTTAAACTTGAATTCCGGCAGTTTTCCAGCCACTTCGATATAGTGGACCATTTGATCGGTGTTATAAAGGACCGCGTCCCGATCCTGTGCGTCGCCAAGAGAGAACACCAGCAGGTCATGGATGAACTCGGTACGCCGGTACAAAGGGCCAAAGAGATTCGTGACCGGGTCGGTCTCAAAGAGGAGGGATTCATCCAAATGCGTCGTTTCTCCCACATCGTCCACGCGGCCGTATTTTGTGTTCAGTGTAAAGAAGGGAACCAGCCGGTACAGCTTCCCGTCTGTCTCATTCACGCGGAAAATGTCTGTAAAATAGTCCTCTTTATGGAACTCCGGATCCTGGTCCATCAGTTCGTAAAGATCAAGGAACAGGCCTTTTTTGAGATAGGCATTGTTCCCTGAAAAGTTCAGTCCGTCCAGGCAGACGATATCCCCGGCTGTTCCGTCCATCAGATCACTGTTCAGCCGGTTCAAGGCGTCTGCTTCAGATGCATCGACAGCATATTTGTCATAGTATTCTTTGATGGTTACCTTGTTGTCCGGATGCGCGGTGTTGTAGGTACTTACCGCATAGACCAGATATTCGTTGGATTTCAGGCAGGCCAGCGTCAGGCCCTCACGCACTTTTGTGGTCTGCGGGATCAGAGAAAGCTTCTCGCCCTCTGTTTTCGCTCTTTCAAGAAGGAGTGCGGACAGGCTTCCGTCTTCATGATCCTCGATGCTCCGGATAATCGTTCTATCGACCCCGAGATCCGTAAAGGAAAAGAGTTCTTTGACAAGCACAGGTTCTCCTAGATCCACGCCATAAAGGCTCTTCTCGGTCATGACGAGCGCGTCATACATCGTGCCCGGGAAAACACTCTGTATGCCCGGGAGGTTCTCAATTGTGTAAGTTTCCGAAACATTAGTCTTCGTATCCATCTTCCAGAATACGAGGCCCGTGCCGGTCCCCAATACCGCGACCAGTTCGTCAAACTCCTTTCCTCTCATGAAACCGCCTTGGAAATCTGTCGGGATCGTGATGACCTGCGCGATTTCCCCATCCGGCTGGACACAGTACAGCTTCCCTGCCTCAGGGATGCGTACCCACAGATTCCCGCTGTTGTCTGTAAAGGCCGTCACATTGGAATCTATGATTTTTGTTTCATTCAGAAGCTTGATGAGTTTCTCCCTCAGAAGGAACTTTCCTTCCGGCGTATAGACGAACAGTTCCAGGTGGCTGTTCTCCGCATCGGAAAGCATTCCGAACGGATACGCGAGGATGAAGATGGTATTGTTTTTGATCTGCAGGTTGTAGAGGGTGTAATCTCCGGGGATCTCGGCAAGAGGCAGTTCTTTCTCCTTCAGGCCATCGATCCTGTTCATCACATGGATCCTTTCCGTACCTTCCTCGTTGAGCGGATTCCCATAGGCATACAGGACTCCTTCTGACTCCTGAACGAAGGAGGTCGGTTCGGCAGGCAGGGTAAATCCCGCGCTCCCTTTCTGGTACGCGCCGGGATAGAACTGGCCTTCTGTCCACTCGCTCTGCTGGTCTGCAAGGGTGCGGATCACCACTTCCGAAGGGGTGCTCGTCCCCTGTTCGGAAGAAGGCTTATCCGTGGATTTTCCGGGTTCCGTTTTTCCGCTTGGTCCCACGCAGCCGGAAAGAAGCAGGAGCACGATCAAAAGAAATGAAAATGCCCGGATGATCCGCGAATAACGTTTCGTTTGCATACGATTCCTCATAATATATTCCCAAAGTACTGCAGGCACTTGCAGGCAGTTTTAACTAATAGTCATCATACCACCCCCCCCCCCGAAAAATAAAGGAGAGAATGGTTCTCACACTTATATAGACGCCTTTTTCAGTGTTTTTGGGACATGAGTTTTCCACAAAATGCCAGAATTCCGGATCCTGGGTAGGACCGGTGCCCTCCCCCGATGCCGTGGCAGAAGATCAGTAGTGTATCTTGAGTATACCATCCCTCAAAGGCCAAAGTCAAAAGGTCTCGTCACACATTTTCTTCCCGGATGGCTTCGATCGGCGTCATGCGCCTGAGCAGCCAGAGCCCGTACAACGTGCTGAGAAGCATCAGCAGAAGGAGCACGCCTGCGTACAGAAGGAGCGCCTCCCAGGGAATGCGGAAAGCGGCCGAATTGCCAAATGGCCGTCCGCTTAGCACATAACAGACAATGAGACTGAGCGGTATTCCATAGATGAGTGCTCTCGCGATGCTCCCGGCGCTTTCCGCTGCGACCATCCGAAGCAGATCCTTCCGGGTAAAACCGAGGCTCTTAAGGATCCCGAAATCCCTGTGGCGCAGCATGATATTCATGGCCATCGTATAGAAGACATTGATTGCGCAAAGGAGGCTTAAGAGGATCAAAAAGCCCGTTGAGATCCCGCGAAGCATAGCCGCCATTCCCAGGGCATTGACCGCGCTTTCCCGATAATCACTATAGATCAGCAGGGGATTCTCTTTGTTCAGCGCCTTCAGTTTTGCGAGCACGGAATAGTAGTCCGAAAGGGTGCGGATATTGATCCCAAGATGGACGAGTTCATACTCCGGCCCTTTGGACAGGGGCAGGATAAATGTGATGATGGATGGGTTGCAGCTGCCGTATGGGACCTCCTGAAGCTGTTCTATGGGATGGATCCTGATATAACGTGCATCCACTGTGGCTACGGGTTCGCCGATCTTTCCCGTGTCTTTTTCATAACTTCGATAGGTGATGGTGCTTGCTCCGCGGTCGCCTTCCGTTTCCAATTCCATCAGCCAGGACTTTCCGTTTTCAAACAGGAAATGTCCGTCATCCGTTGCGGCAAATGCTTCGACTCCTGGGGCCCCTTCGTCCGGTAAAGATACTATCACCATCGAAAGGCAAAGCAGTTCTTCAGGGGTTTTCTCTATTCCGTATCCCTCGTAAGAAACCTGGGTCCATCCGCCGTTTCCGTCAGGGACCATATACCCTCTGTAATCATGCGGTACGAGGAGCGCCATGAGCGCATCTCCACGGAAGTAGGGTTCCGGATCGACCCCTTCTTTCCGAAGCGCTTCGGAAAACACCTTGTCTTCGATATAGGAGATCTGCACCATCTCAACGCTGTACCTGCAGGGATAATCATGGATGGTCAGCCCCCCTCCTTCCGGACGATTTTTCTTGTAATCTTCCGAAAGATCCGCAGTAGGAAAGACTGCCATCAGTTGTTCTTCGCTGTATAGGACAGAATCATAAACTCCCGGTTCCATGCGGATTTCCTCAACGATTTCCTCGTCGATCCGCCCCTTTGCCGAATCGAGTTCGAAGTCAAACCCTGTAGTGCTTGAGTGCATGGACGAGGATACTTTTTCCATCTGTTCCGCCAAAGAAACGGTCGATAAAAACAGAACGAGACTCAATGCGAGTGTTGCCGTGACAGCGAAATTCTTGCCGCGGCTCACGCGCCCGTATTGCCGTCCGACCCATCCGGGCACGCCAAGCAAATGCGAAGTTCGCTTTGCAGTCTTCGTCTTCATTTCCCGGATCCGGATGTCTTTGGACTGGCGGATCGCCTCCAGCGGGATGATGCGGGACGCACGCCTCGCAGGGCTTGCCACAGAGAGAAATACGGTGAGTGTGCAGATCAGTGCAGCTCCGAGAAGCGCTGCGGGGAACAGGCGGACCTCCGTCACCACCTCATCTCCAAAGGTGAACTGGCTGGCCAGTACGGTTCTGAAGCCTGAAACCAATGCTCCGGCCCCAAGCGTACCCAATAGAAGTCCAGGAGGAAGCGCAGCCGCAAGGTAAAACAGCGCCTCCCTGCGTACAAGAGTGCGGATCTGTTTCGGGGTCGTTCCGATGCTGGCCAGGAGGCCGAAATCACGCGTCCGCTCTGTGACCGAGAGCGAAAAAACGCTTCGGATGATGACCACTGAGATCACACTGATGATCAGAAGCGCCGCAAATAGGATGATGAAAAGTCTCCCCGTACTCTCCCCGATGCTTCCCACGCCGTAAACAAGCAGAAGGTCGTCATTCAGGTATGATTTCTGACCGTATCCCTTGGCCTTGACTATGGCGGCATCCTTCGGCGCCGTACGGAGAAACAGCCGGTGCCAGAGCGTGTCCCCTTCCAAGCCGTCCGAAAGAATCATCAGGCAGGAAAAACCCCAGTCCTGAGGGTCGTCACTGTATATTTTGTCATCCGTGATCCCGACGATCCGGTACTCTTTGTTCCAGGTTCTTTCAGGCCGGTATGCCGCGGCCCGGCCATCCTCATCTTCTCTGTACTCTGCTTCTCGAAAGTCAAAGAAATCCAAACAGACCGTCTGCCCGATCTCCCAGGTTGGCCACCCTTCGGCGAGACAAGTGTAATTGATTCCGCTTGGGATCAGGATCTCCGAACTGTTTTCCGGAAGACGGCCTTCTTTCAGCGGGACAGACATCTCCTGAAAGAAATTCTGATCCACTGCTGCCACCGGGTGCAGGCTCGAATGACCCAGTTCTTCAAATAAACTGATATGGCCTATAATCCTCAGATCGCTGAACTCGTGGATCATCGGATCATTTCCAATCGTTTCAAACTCTGCTTCGTCCACATAGTCGCAGCTTACGAAATAGTTCCCGGTCTCGTATTCCGTCCCACGCCGGACGTAATCCCACAGGCTGTAAACAGTTGTCGTGAGGAAGGTAAACATGGCGGCAGCCAGACAGATCCCTGAAAGCGCCGCAATGCTCCGCCGGCGGTTCCGGCGGATATTCTGCCAGGTGAGGCGTGTCAAAATGTTCATCGCAGCACCTCGTCTCTGACGATCCTGCCATCCTCCAGGCTGATGATGCGGTCCGCCTGAAGCGCGATATTTTCATCATGCGTAATAACGATGAGTGTCTGAGCGTACTGCCGGTTGGCCTTCTTAAGGAGGGCAACGATCTCCTGCGAGTTTCTGGAATCCAGATTGCCTGTCGGCTCGTCTGCCAAAAGAAGCGCAGGCGCATTCATGAGCGCCCGTCCGATGGAGACCCGCTGCTGCTGGCCTCCGGAAAGTTGATTGGGAAGATGGTTTTCCCGGTCTGAGAGATTCAGTTCGCGGATCAGTTCGCTCAGCCGCTCCTCGTCGACCTTTCTGCCGTCCAGAAGGACCGGAAGCGTGATGTTATCCCGCACATTGAGCACGGGGATCAGATTGTAGAACTGATAGATCAGACCGACCTGACGACGGCGGAAAATGGCCAGATGGTTTTCATCCTGTTCGAAGACGTCCTGTCCTTCCAGAAAAACCTTGCCGGACGTCGGACGATCGACCCCGCCCAGAATATGTAAGAGCGTGGATTTTCCGGAGCCCGAAGGCCCGATGATCGCCAGGAACTGTCCTTTTTCCACGCTGAAGGACACGCCGTCAAGCGCCCGGACTTCATTCTCGCCGGAACCGTAGATCTTGGATAAGTTTTCCACCCGCAGAATTTCCATAGCAAATACCTCCTTTTCCCGTTGTCTTACGGCTCCGATCATACAGGACGCAAATGACGATCCGATGAGTTTCCCCTAATAGATCTGTCACAATACCTGTTTGTAAAACTTCATTTCGAAACAGGCGCCCTCCGATGTGTTAAGGGCGCGAAGCGTCCCGCCCTGCGAATGAACGATCTTCTGTGCCAGCGAAAGGCCGATCCCGTAGCTGTTTTCCGAGGATCCGCGTCCTTTGTAGAATCTGTCAAATAGATGCGGGAGATCTTCTGCCGCGATTCCCGGCCCGGAATCCGTGACTGTAAGCACTGTATAGAGTGCATTTTCTTC
>JAEEGF011459245.1_pt1 | contig 12241 bp, 12 predicted proteins | sample 9134171 | NCBI WGS metagenome assembly JAEEGF01 (sample SAMN16246542, study PRJNA631951) | gut metagenome | biome: gut microbiome; feature: rumen; material: AP-attached | host: Bos | place: Iran: Karaj | collected 2018-10 | reverse complement strand
TAAATATAATGTCTGATCGCCTGCTCAGCTCCGGAGCCGCGCGGCACGGAACGCCTTTGCTAGAGCTTCCTGGCTATGTCGTCGGCGTGCTCCTCTTCCCACTGCTCGAGCTTCTCCGCGGGAAGCTGCATGACCTTGCCGTTCTCCTTCGTGACGTAGACGAAGCTGCCGAGACCGGAGGCATGCTCCTCGCTCTTGTCGACGTACTTCTCGTCGGGGCTCTTTTTCTTCTCGTCCCAGCTCAGATACTCGCTGAGAGGGATGTGGACGACCTTGCCGTTATCTGCCGTAACGTACACGAACGGATCGCTGCTGTATGCCATACTGCACCTCCTTGCCGCGGCGCCCTTGCGCCGCAGGTCTCACAGACCTCTTTCTCTGGCTATATTATACACCACGGAGGATGCTTTTCAGCGCGGAACATCGTAACAGTCTTTTGAGAGCATTTATCAGTTTTTTGTATACATAGCGATGTAATATGCGCAAACGATTTAGATATATAGCTGATATATATCGCCGACAAAGGGCTGCCCTATCGCCGCCCGCGGCCTAATGATCCGACTTCAGCCCCGCCCCACACATAGGGATGAGGCAGTCGCGCGCCTCGCCGTACTTCTCGCAGTAGTTGAGATAGGCCTCGTAGTTCGCCGCGGTCGTGTGCTCGCAGTAGATGCCCTTAGCCGCGAGCCTGGCTCGGGCCTCGAGTATCCTGTCCTCCCTCGCGTGGATGAACCTCACGCCGTACTTGCGGGCGTATTCGAGGATCTCCGCCGAGCGCATGGGCTTTCCAATGGCTATGCCCTCCGCGATCGTGGGCGAGACCTCGACCTCGGCGTACTCGTCCAGCCCCTGCTCCGCCGCCTTCAGCAGCGGGTCACAGGTCTCCGCCTGCAGCGCTATGATCTGCGGCACGCGGTCTATGACGCCGTTCTCGACGAACTCGTCCAGCGCGTGCATTATCCCCAGGTACAGCATCCCGTTGCCCACGGGCACAACGATGTGCTCAGGAAGCCTTCCGAGCTGCTCATAGGCCTCGTAGAGGTAGGTCTTGGTCCCCTCGTAGAAGAACGGGTTGTAGACGTGGTTGGCGTAGAAAGCGCCCTCGCTGTCGACCTTGCCGCGGCAGACGTCCGCGCAGTGGTCGCGGCTCCCCGGAACGACGGTGCACACCGCGCCGTGAGCCCTGATCATGTCTATCTTCTTGGGGCTCGTGCCCTCCGGCACGAAGATCTCGCACTGTATCCCCGCCTTGGCGCCGTACGCCGCGACGGAGTTGCCGGCGTTTCCGCTGCTGTCCTGCACGACGCGTTCGACCCCGATCGCCTTGCAGTGAGCCATCAGCACCGCTGCTCCCCTGTCCTTGAACGAAAGCGTGGGCATGAAGTAGTCCATCTTGAGCAGCACGTTCTCATCGAGCCTGACTATGGGCGTCATGCCCTCGCCGAGCGTGATGTCCCTCCACGAGTCGTCCTCGAGCGCCATGAACCTGCGGTAGCGGAACATGCTCCACTCGCTCCTGTCGACTTCGCTCAGATCGAACTTCGGCGCCTTGAAGTCGAGCTTCCAGAGGCCTCCGCAGTCGCACTTCGCCTTTCTCGTGCTGACAGGCTCGCGCCTTCCGCACCTGCTGCAGATATAATCCATATCGGCCTTCCTTTCCGTACGTAATTCAGATCAGCTGTCCTGCTCCGGTATCTCCGCGGTCGCTTCGATCTCTATGAGCACCCCGTGATGGAGGTTCCGCGTCGGAACGACCACCCTGGCGGGCTTGTGATCCCCGAAGAACTCCGCGTAAATGTCGTTCACCTCATCCCACAGAGCCATGTCCGGAATATAGACTCTGCACATCGCGACCCTGTCCTTCGTCGTCCCGGCAGCCCTGAGCACGAGATCGACATTGTGAAGCGCCATCCTCGCCTGAGCCGCGAGATCTCCGTTCTCCATGATGCCGGTCTCGTGGTTCATGGGAAGCTGCCCGGATACGTACAGCACCCCTCCGGAGATCATCCCCGGAACGTAATGGCCCTTGTTGACCGCTTTGGTCTCTATGTATACAGCTTTCATGATCGTTCACCTCCAGATCGGGCCTCCCGCATGCGCGGGAGATCTTTATTGATTGTATCATATCATCTCATCACGCGCACCTGTGTGCATCCTCTGCCCAGACGCTGCCGATGCGGACCGCGTGGCTCCCCGAGGATCCGAAAAGACAACGAAAAAGCCCGCAGTCCTTAAGACTGCAGGCTTTCTTCTTTGGCGGAGGACATGGGACTCGAACCCACGAGGCCTTTCAGCCCTACTCGCTTTCCAGGCGAGCTCCTTAGCCACTCGGTCAATCCTCCGCATTGGCTAAATTAAAAGCTTTACTAACAAGCCTTGTTAGTTTACAATATGTACGTTGAAAAATCAAGAGAAACTTAGGCAATATATTTAAGAAAACGGAGGAAAGAAGAATGAAGGTAGATTTCACCCCGAAGGGCATCTGCGCCACCAGGATCGAGTTCGAGATCGACGACAACGACAAGACCCTTCACAACATCGTATTCACCAGAGGCTGCAACGGCAACCTCAAGGCCATCGCCAAGCTCTGCGAGGGCAAGAACGCGGCTGAGGTCTCCGAGATCCTCCGCGGGAATCTCTGTGGAAACAAGCCGACCTCCTGCGCGGATCAGTTCTCCAAGGCCATCGACGAGGCTCTCGCCAGCGCGCAGTAACCACCGCGGCGCGAAGCGGCTCCAAAGCCCGGCGCGCGGAACAAAGACAGTAACCAAAGAAAAGGCCCCGGCTCGATCGAGCCGGGGTCTTTTTACGATCCTTCCATGTTGCCTGACGCGGCGTCCTAGCCCTTCGCCCACCAGTAGGTATTCACGACGTTCTTGATCTCCGCGAGCGTGACGTGGAGCTCCTGGCCGCCCGCGGCGTAGGAGCCGAGCTCGTAGGTGTTGTAGAGCACGATCAGGCCGTCCTCGGTGATGAGGAGGTTTCCGATGTAGCTGGGCTCGTCCACGTACTCCCAGTTGGCCTTGAGCTCGTCGCATATCATCTGCAGGAAGGCCTTCTGGTCGGTGATGATGTCCTCGACCTTAAGGTAATCGCCGGTCTGGGTGTCGATGTTGTAGTAGATTATCATGCTGCTCGGGTGAGCGCCGCCCGCGTAGTAGTACTCGCCGAACTCGAAGCTGAAGACGGTGCTGTCGTGCCTGTGCACGTTCACGCTCATCTCGTCGGTGAGCGGGGCGATCTCCTTCAGATGCTCGGGCGGCAGTTCGCTGCCGGCGTCCTTGAGCATGTCGAGCTGGGTCTTCGCGTAGTCCTCGATGTAGGAGTTGAAGCCCTCCAGCGAGACCGCGAGCCTCGGCCAGCTGTCGTCGTAGGCGGAGAGCAGTTGATAGCGCACGCGGGAGACCGTGGTGTTCTCGTCGTTCTGCGCGGTGATCTCCTTGCCCTCTATGGTGTACTCGGCGATACCGGCCTCGCCGTCGACAGTTGGATCTTCAGCCTCGCCGCCCTCGATGTCGCCGGGATCCTCGAAGCCCATGATGAGGTTGCCGAGATAGGTGATCCTGCCCTCGCTGTCGGTCACGGCGTCGACGAGCTCGCCGCCTCTGATGTAGTCTGCGCTGAGGAAGATCTGCGGATCGTCGGTGAACCTGTAGGGAACGGCCTCGAGCGCGTCGTCGGTCGGAGGGATGGATGAGTAATCCTTCTCATCTATCCAGATGAGGGCGCCCTTCTCGTCGCCGCGCAGCTTCCAGCAGGTGCCCTGGACATTGGCGTTCTTCTTCGGCTCCTGGGTGCGCGCGGGGATGTAGCCGCCGTTCCTGGTCATTACGGCGCTGTAGGTGTCGTATTCTTCGAGGAACACGCCCTCACCGCTGTACAGTATGAGATAGACCATGTAGCTGCCGTCGCAGATGGTCTTCTGGTCGATGATGTAATCTCCGAGCGAGGAGGCCTGCTTGAAGTCGGGGTCGTCGGTGGAGAAGAGTCCGAGCTTGAGCAGCGGCAGCTCTACGCTGCTGTACTGCGAGGCGACGCTCTCCATGACCACGTCCCAGGCTCCGCTGTAGCTGTAGAGCTTGCCGGCCGCGGCGTCGTCCCTCTCGGCGGTGTAGCGGCCGTCGGCGCCGAACTCGAAGCGCAGCGATGGGACCGCATCCTCGAGGTCCTCGTACTCCCAGCTGCCGGTCATGAAGTCCTTCAGGTCGGCGTCTCTGAGGTCGACCTCGGGCTCAGGCTCGGGTTCGGGCTCCTTGTCCTCCTCAGGGGGCTCCTCCTTCGCGGGCTCGGGGGCGCCGCTTCCCGAGGGCTCCTGCGGCGTCTGCTCCTGAGATGTGCCGTTCTGAGGCTCCTGAGAGCCCTTATTCTTATCGCCGCAGCCCGTGAGCGCGCCCAGAAGAAGCGCCAGGCAGAGCAGGACGGAAATGATCTTTTTCATGTGAGTGACCTCCCTTCGGGGGACTTTTCGGGCGCCGGACGCGCCCTTTTGCCTATACATGTGAATTATACCACAGAAAACGGAGCGCATGTGAAGCGCTCCGCTTTTTGCTGTGAAGTATGGGGGAGCCCCGTCCGGGCTTGGATCACTCCCTATTTGGTCTGGGTCTTGGAGATGAGGGGCTCCGCGACGCCCTCGACGCCGGTCAGCGCGAGGACGCAGAGCAGGTTCTTCTGCACTCCGATGTAGGAATCGGTCGGGTCGTACCACTCGCTCACGTCGTGGGTGTTGCCGCTCACGCCGCCGCAGGAGATGGTCGCGGCCGGGATGCCGAGGGAGAGCGGGATGTTCGCGTCGGTGCTGGAGAGCGATCTCATAGTGGGCTCTACTCCGGAGGCCTCGAAGGCGGCCTTGAGTATGCTCACGATCTCGCAGTTCTCGTCCTGCACTCCGCCGATGGAGCCGCTGAGCTCCTCGTGGCTCACCTCGATGCGCGCGTTGGGATCGAAGCGGAGCTCCTTGCCGGAGGTCTCGTAGAAGGCCCTCATGTCCGCCCAGCGCTCGTACTCCTCGTCGGCGCACTCCTGGCAGATCCTGAGGCATCTCTCGTGGAACTCCCTCATGACGTCGGCGCTGGCGCTGCGCACGTCCATGGTGAACCAGCACTCGCTGGCGATGGAGGTCACGCCGGTGCCGCCGCCCACGAGCGAGGTGTTGAAGATGGTGAACGGGTCGGTCGGTACCCTCTGCTCGGCGATCTTCGCGATAGCCCTGCTCATGGCCATGACCGGGTTGACGAGGCCGAAGGCGCCCATGGAGTGGCCGCCGGGACCCCTGAAGGTGATCTTGTACTGGACGTCGGAGACGCCGCCGTAGGTGAGGTTGCTGCCGGCGCCGTCTACGGAGATGAAGGCGTCGACCTTGGTGCCCTTGGTGTTGAAGATGTGGCGCATGCCGCGGAAGTTTCCGAGGCCCTCCTCGCCGGAGTCGCCGCCGAAGTAGAGGGTGCAGGCGGGCTTGATGTCCGCTTCCTTCATGGCCCTGAGCATGGCGAGCACCTCGGCGCAGCCTCTGGTATCGTCGCAGATGCCGGGCAGATAGACTCTGGAGCCCTCGCGCCTGAGCTCGAGCGGGGTCTCGAGCGGGAATACGGTGTCGAGATGCGCGCTTACCATGACGACCGGGCTGCCCTCGGGGCCGGGGATCACGGCGAAGGTGTTGCAGACCTCGTCCTGCACGGTCTCATAGCCCAACTCCTCGATCATCTCGCGGAAGCGGGCGGCCTTGTTCTCCTCGTGGTTGGAGAACGAGGGTATGAGCGCGAGCTCGATCTGCTGGTCAAGGGTGCGCTCGCCGTCAGTCTCTATGAAAGCGAGCGCCTTCTGAAATTTGGCGCTCTCCCTGAGCTTTTGGATCTTTTCCTTCACTTTTTCTCTCCTCTCTGTCGCGGCCGTCCGCCCGCGCCGCCTCCTGTGCCGCTCTGGCGGCAGCGCCCGGGGTCTTTTACCGCTCTATCATACTAAAGCGGAGCCCCGGGGTCAACAGAGTAAATGCGCCGAGGTAACCTAGTCCGATGCCTTCGCGGCGGCTCCCGCGGCGCGCAGCACCGCGCTGACTATGTCCCTGCGGTCCATGCGGGCCCTGATGCCCTGCCAGGTGCCGCGGCGGTCGTTGCAGCCGTTCAGGAGCTTGATCGCGATCCCGGCCTGCTGCCAGTCCCTGAGGTTGACGTTGTAGTCGTCGATGAGTATGTCGTCGGGGCGTATCCCGCCGGGGACGGCCTCGCGCTTGCTCTCGCCGCAGGGGAGGAAGAGGCTTCCGGCCCTGCCCTCGCGAACGCTCCTGACGTGGCGCCCGAGCCACTCGCGCTTCTCTCCGAGGGCGTAGGGATTTCCCTCGAGCACCGCGGAGAGCGTGCATACCTCGAAGCCCGGCATCGCGGCGAGCTCGTTCATGGCCTCGATCACCTCGCTCTGGGGCTCGAGATCCCTGAAGTATCCCGCCCTGAGGAGCTCGTCCTCGGACTGGAACTCGGTCATCCTGGCGAGCACGCCGTCCATATCGAAGAATACTCTGCTCATGAAAACACCTCCCGCTTCATCTTTCGAGATGATTATACAGGAGGTGCGTGTACATTTGTCTGTACAGGGGGATGCTTCTCTTAGAGGTCCTTGTACTTCTCCACCACGGAGCGCCAGTCACTCGGGGCGACGGGATCGAAGAGCGAGTTCCTCAGCTCCACGTTCGCGTGGTTGATCTCCCTCTTGCGGGCCTCGAACTCGCGGTCGATCCTGCGCTTTGTGAAGACCGTCGCGGCGCCCGTGGGGATAACGATGAGGAAGAAGCCCGCGTAGGCTATGGTGGCGATCGTGTTGATGTCGTCGAAGCGGCCGCTCTTATACACGGCCTCGGCTATCATCGGAAGGCCGACGAACCACGCGACCGCGACCACCATGGCGTAGAAGAGCAGGAGAAAGCCGCCCTTCCGGTTCTTCGGGACAGGCTTTTTGTTCTCCTGGTAGATCTTTTCCTTCTCGGCGTCGCTGAGCCTGTTGGCCATCTCAGATCCTCTCCTCTCTGTATACCTCTCCGTCCAGGGTCTTCCACTGGAGCACTCCGTCCTCGAACGTCATGTAGCTTCTGGAGGAGCCTCCCTTGGGGAGCGAGACGGAGCCGGGATTGCAGTAATAGCAGGGGCTCTCGCCGCCAAGGCCGCCCTCTCCGGGCGTCCTGACCTGATAGAAGTCGGGGATGTGGGTGTGGCCGCAGAGCAGCAGGTCGCAGGAGCTCACCGGCGGGAGCCTGTGAGGCCCGTAGACGTGGCCGTGGGTCGCGAAGATCATCCTGCCGTCCCAGGGCAGGTAGATGTAGTCGCTGGTGATCGGGAAGTCGAGCACGGTCTGATCGACGTCGCTGTCGCAGTTGCCGCGCACGGCCATTATCTGGTCGGCGTAGGCGTTGAGCATGCCGAATACCGAGCGGGTGTCGCTGCCGCCCTCGAGCGCGGACGCGCTGCTGCTGTAGAGTATGTCGCCCAGGAGCAGCAGGCGCTCGGGCGCCTCGTCCTCGAAGCGCTCGATCAGCTTTTCGCAGAATACCGCCGAGCCGTGTATGTCGGAAGCTATCATGAGCTTCATATCAGGATCCCCTCCCTGTAAGTTTTTCCGTCCAGAGTCTTCCAGACCAGCTTTCCGTCCTCCTCAAGCGTCATGTAGCTCATGCGCGATCCGGCCTTGGGTATGGCCACCGATCCGGGGTTCGCGATGAAGACGTGGTCGCCTATCTGCTCGAACACGGGCACGTGGATGTGGCCGAAGAGCAGCAGGTCGAAGGAGCCGGAAGGCGGAAGCCTGTCGGGCCCCCAGACGTCGCCGTGTGCGGCGAATACGGTGCCGCCGGCGAAAGGTATGTAGGTGTAGTCCGCGGTGCAGGGGAACTCGAGCATGGTCTGGGTCTCCTCGCTGTCGCAGTTGCCGCGGACGGCTATTATCTTCGATGCATAGGCGTTCAGAAGCGCCGCGGCCTTCCAGGCGTCGTAGCCCTCGGGAAGGTCGTTGCGGGCGCCGTGGTAGAGCAGATCTCCGAGCAGGAGGAGCCTGTCCGCCCTCTCCGCCTCAAATCTTTCGAGCATTTCGGCGCAGCGGGTCGCGGAGCCATGGATGTCCGAGGCTATCATAAGTTTCATAGGCTCTCCTTAATCGCTGAGGATCTGATCCTGCCAGCGGTTGGTCCTGAAGCGGAATACCATGCAGGCGGCCATGAGTATCCAGGAGATGGGGTAGCTCCAGCAGATGCAGGCGAGGGTGCGCCTGACGAGGAACGCGGTGAACCTCCAGCCCACCCTGTAGACGCAGATGGACACCGCGGTGAGCACCACAGCCGCCTTGGCGTCGCTGATGCCCTTGAGCGAGCCCGCGTAGAGCTGGCCGACGGTCCAGAACACGTAGAACGGGACCATGATCTTTATTATCATCCAGCCGGTCTCAACGACGTCCGGGTTGGGGGCGTCCATGAAGAGCTCGAACAGCGGCTTGCTGAAGAGCAGGAGCGCAGCGGTGAAGAACACCGTGACTATCTGGAAGATGATCATGCCCTGCTTCATACCGGTCTTGATGCGCTCGACCTTGCCGGCGCCGTAGTTCTGGCCTACGAAGGTCATTATGGTCGAGCCCATGGCGGTCATGGTCGCCCAGTAGAAGCCGTCGACCTTGGAGCTGAGGGTCCAGGCCGCTACGGCGGTGCTTCCGAGGGAGTTGATGCCGGTCATCATCAGTATGTTGGAGATGCCGAACATTGCGGACTCGAGGCCGGTGGGCACGCCGAGCCCTATCATGCGGCTGAGAAGAGGCCTGTCGATATACGGTTTGAGCACGTTGGTCGCGTAGCTCTCCTTGGAGATCCTGAGCTTGTGCGACACTACGACGGCGCTGAAGGCGTTGCTTATTATGGTCGCGAGGCCAATGCCGGTCACCGCGAGCTTCATGCCCGCGACGAAGACGAGGTCAAGCGCTATGTGCAGAACGCTGGTGAGGCAGAGGTAGATGAAGGGGCTTCTGGAGTCCCCGCAGGCGCGGAGTATGCCGGAGCCCATGTTGAACATGAGGATGAAGATGGTACCGGCGAAGTAGTACCTGAGGTAGATGATCGCGTCGGGTATGGTGTCGACCGGGGTGTCCATCGCGTAGAGCATCTGAGGCGTGAATATCATACCCAGCGCCCCGATGATGAGACCGGAGACCGCGCAGAAGGTCATAGAGGAGTTGGACGCCGCGGAGAGCTTGTCCCTGTGCCCCGCTCCGAATAGCTGGGCCACGACTATGGCCGCGCCGTTCGTGAGTCCGACGAAGCTGTTAACGATGAGGTTCACGATCTGGGAGGAGCTGCCTCCTACCGCAGCGAGGGCTATGGGCCCGCAGTTGCGGCCGACGATCATCGCGTCGATGGTGTTGTAGAACTGCTGGAAGAGCGTGCCTGCCGCGACCGGGAGGAAGAAGAGCAGCATCTTCTGCCATATCGCTCCCTGCGTCAGGTCCTTTTTGTCGTTCATGTTCAAATACCTCTCATATCGGCGGTTCCTTCCGCCGGCATGAGAGGTATTATACATCATTTCCCGTATTTGTTCCTCATATTTAGATAAAAATGAGGAATTTTGCGAGGCATTCAGCCCTTAGGCGTCCTTTCCGCCGTCACCGGGCTCGGAGGAGTCCTTAGCCTGCTTCTTCGCAGCCTTCGCGGCGGCCTTCTCGGCCTTCTTCTGAGCGGAGCGGACCTTTCTCTCCCTGAGGCTTCCCGCGACCTTGTCGAAGGCTCCCTTCTTGAGGAGCAGCGCGATCACCAGAGCGGCGATGGCGAGCGGGATGATATTGTAGGCGAGCGAGAGCACGAAGTCACCCACTCCGTCGGCGAAGTCCTCGGCGCCCTCGACGAAGTTCCTGGCGAGCCTCTCGAGGTAGCTCTGCTCGTCGTCGATGCCGGAGCTGGGCCTCTCGACCTTCTCGACGTCGATGTTGACTGTGGCGTAGCCGATCAGGCTGTCGTAGCGGTTCTTGGTCTGGCTGTAGCGGGTGATCTGGTACTCGACGTCGGTGAGAGCGTTCTCGATCTCGATGATGTCGCTCATGTTCTCTGCCTTGGCGAGCAGCTCCTGCAGCCTGTCCTGCTTGATCCTGAGGGTCTCGAGCATCGCCTCGGTGTCGGCGTACTGGAGGCCTATGTCCTCGACGCTCTCGTTCCTGTTGGAGACGTAGAGAGTGTTGCCCACGACGTCCATGAAGGCCCTGTAGTTCTGAGAGGGAACGCGGACGGTGTAGCTGCCGCGCTTGTAGGTCCCCTCGGAATAGTAGCCGCCGTTGTAGACGTAGCTGTTCTCGAAGTAGCCTCCCGCCTGGGAGACCATGTCCTCGATGCTCTTTACGGTAGCGTCGAAATCGGTGGTCTGCACCGTGACGTTTGCCCTGTAAATGAGCTTGACGTTGGACTGCTCAGCGCCTCCGGGCTGCACCGGGGACGACCCGCTGTCCGAGGCGTATCTGATGCTCTTTGACTCCTCATCCATGGGCATCTCCGCCTCCATGGCGAACTCGGACTTCCCGTAGAAGCCGTTGTCGGCGTAGTCTGCCGCCTGGGGCTCCGACATGAAGCTCTGCTTCGACGAAGAGCCGCAGCCGGAGAGGCTGAGTATAAGGGCGAGGGCGGTGACGAGGGCGGCGAGCGCCTTCATCAGCCTTCCCTTGCTGTAATTGCTGTATCTCATGGTTATTTTCCTCCGTAAGCAGCGTTGGGTTCGTTTTCTATCTTTACGAGGGCATCCATGTATTTTACTTCGAGTTCGTGAACATCTTTCTGGAACTGCTGATCCTGCTCGAGCCTGCGGATGTATTCGTGCTGCATGTCGGCCACGTCCGCGTCAAAGAGCGAGATCGTGTGTATTCCGATGTTGGAGCACTGATCCGCGATCCTCTCGATATTCACGAGCATGTCGAGGAAGACGAAGCCGGAGTAGACGTTGCACTGGCCGTTCTTGAGCCTGGTGAGGTGGTACTCCCTGAGGTGCTCGACCATGGTGTCTATGATCTCCTCGACCGGCTCCACGCTCTTGGCGGCCCTGTAGTCGCCGTCGCGGAAGGCGCGGAAGGTGTAGCCCACGATCTCGTCCTGGGCCTGCCTGAGCAGAGCCATCTCCTTCATCGCGGTGTTGGAGAAGCCAACGCCCTTTTCGCGCAGCTTGTCGACGTTCTCGGCGATGTTGAGGGCGTGGTCGGCGATGCGCTCGAACTCGTCGATGCACTTGTAGTAGTAATTGAGGATCTCGTTCCTGCGGCTGATGTTGACCAGCGGGGAGAGCCTCGCGAGGTAATCGGTGGCGCGGTCGGCCATGCGGTCGACGAACTCCTCCTTGGCGGCGATCTTGGCGGCCTTCTCGGCGGAGTACTCGTTTATGAGGTCCATGGCGTCGCCGAGGTTCTCCTCGGTGACCCTGGTCATGGTGCAGAGTGCGCTGAAGGTGCTGGCGAGGGCCATTCCGGGCGATCTGAAGAGGTTGTCGTTGAGCTTGGCGAACTCCTCGGCGTACTCGTCCTTCTCCTCCTCGTCGTCCTTGACGATCTTCCTGCTGAGATCCTCGAAGCTGCGCGCGAGGGGCAGCATCGCGATCGCTCCGAAGAGCTTGAAGAGAGTGTTGGTGTTAGCGATGAGTCCGGGGTTCATCGAGTGCTCCCAGAGGCCTCCGAGCATTCCCGAAAGGTGCAGCGCGGTGACCACCACGAGCAGCAGTATGACCTGGGCTATGTTGAAGAGCACGTGGATGACGCCCACCCTCTTGGGGTCGGCCTTGGCTCCTATGCTGCAGACGATCGCGGTGGTCATGGAGTCTCCGATATAGACTCCCAGAAGCACCGCGTAGACGGACTTGAAGTACATGCCGCCGGCCATCGACAGGGCCTGGATGATACCTACGGTGGCGGACTGGCTCTGGAGCATGAAGCAGACGCCCAGGCCGAGCAGGAAGCTCAGGAAGGGGCTGTCGGCGAGCTTGAGGAATGCCGCCGAGAAGCTCGGGGACTCGGAGAGAGCCGATACCGAGGCGGTCATGTTGAGAAGTCCTGTGAAGAGCACGGCAAAGCCCATCAGGATACCGCTGAAGGTATCTGATTTCTTTCCCTTCACGAACATGATGAGGATCATTCCCGCTATGGCTGCGAGAGGGGCCAGAGTCGCGGGCTTGAAGAAGTTTAGGAGCGAGTTAGGGTCGGCGTCCACGTCGAGCAGCCTGATGATCTGGCCGGTGACGGTGGTTCCGACGTT
>JAEEGF011237364.1_pt1 | contig 12241 bp, 15 predicted proteins | sample 9134171 | NCBI WGS metagenome assembly JAEEGF01 (sample SAMN16246542, study PRJNA631951) | gut metagenome | biome: gut microbiome; feature: rumen; material: AP-attached | host: Bos | place: Iran: Karaj | collected 2018-10 | reverse complement strand
GTTTGTATGAATATGATTACAAGAGTCATTTAAAAAGTGAACATGATGATGGTTTTGAAGAAGGTCAAGCCCAGGGTATAGCTATTGGCGAAGAACGAGGTATTGCTATCGGCGAAGAACGTGGTGAGTTAAAAAGACTCGCTTCCATAGCCACCAATATGCAAAACAACGGATACTCACTAGATCAAGTATCGGATATCACCGGTGTTACAATAGCTGATATTCAGAAAGCCTTGGATTCAGTTAAGAATACTACAACACAAAAGTAATAAAAATTACTTCATCATCCATAAACACACGTTTATGGATGATGAAGCCAAATACTTAACCTTTAAATGATATTCCTTATCGTCCATTGTGATTCTCTCCTTAATAAATTTTAAATTTACCATAATATTGTGAGCCTATCCAACCACATGGAATATGCCCAGCTTTATATAGAGAGAACATATCCTCGTAAAAATCCGACTTATAGTATTCCTTCATACTGCTTGCCATTATTATTGACATTATATCCGCTTTGATACATATTATCAGCTGCTCTCTATCTACAAAGGATGTATTAGAAATCTTTAAAGAAATCTTCTCATCTATACTTGGCATAATCTCTTCACGTATTTCTTTTGCCAATGGATTCCATTCATGATTTATTATATCTTCATAATTATGGTGCAAATATATTGAGATGTCATTCGTTGCTCTCTGACAAGTATTAGCCCAGCTATATCTTAACGATTCATCATCAATAGTATCCAGACTTCTTATCATCCGATAGCTATGATTTAACAGAAGTTTTTCTCTATGTCCACATTTTTCAAAATAGTTAATTCTTTCTATTTCTTTGACTATCTTCATATCAACATTCATGCGACCCTCCCACTTTTTTTGTTGAAGCTTTGATAAGTATTGAGATTCTAGATTATTTTTTTATTTTTCTACCAATAATACCGCTGATGATCCTTGAAACCACACCGATAATGCAAACCTCAAATCCAACACTCATCAGAGTATCTCCTATGCCCTGATCTATAGCATATTGAATCTGAAGATCCATAGGCGGATCCTGATATGGAAGCCCTGCTCTGAACATCCAGTAATCTACACCTATAAGGAAGATAATAATTCCTGCGATAATAAAACCGTTAAAGAGGTTTTTTAGAAATTTGATCATATTTATATATTCCTTTCACCAAAACGTTTTTCTTATTTCTTTTTAACTCCGTAATCCACTATTATTATGCCAAAAATCATATCTAACAATTTTAATATCTGATAAAATACAAAAAATATATGACGAACAGCAATTCTCTCACATTAGAAGTCTAAAAGTTAATGGGGGTACAGCCTGAGTTATTGTTATTACTACTCTTATTTTGTGGTATTGGTAATGGCGCTGTTATTAATGCTTTTGTTGCATGCGTCATAGTATTCTTAAGGCAAAAATGATATTATAATACAGATATTATTTTGGATAATCTTTATTGCGAGGAAAGAAATGATTGTTTTACAGATTACTCATACTAAAAATTTCATGAACACTTTGCTTAGGGGAAGTGATTTTGATGAATTTCTTTTGGAAGAAGCGGTTATTAAGGCCGGCAACTCTTATACAATAGATGGGCATATCAATAAAGAGTTTTATGGAGATCTTGTATCAGAAGAGGCTCCTTATGAGTTATCCAGATGGAGTGATATTAAGAATGTATGCTTTGAGCTTATTAAAGGGCGTCATACACCTTTGGGATTTAAGTTTATCATGCAGGTTAAGCCTGAGCATACTGATGCGCTTCTTGAAAAGAAGGGATCAACTCTTACAAGTAGGGATGTAGCATTTGTAATTAATATTAAATTCTCAGAAGGTGTCACTACTATAACAAGTGCTTCTGCTATAAGGACTTTTTCTTTAGATAAGTCATACGAACAGATCTGGGATGAGAGCATAAAGAGATTCCTTGCTTCTCATAATATCGAATTTGAAGAAATATAATACACACTAATCCAAAGAAAGCAGTAATCATTCTTTTCAGTATTCTTTTCAGTATTCTTTTCAGTATTCTTTTCAGTATTCTTTTCAGTATTCTTTTCAGTATTCTTTTCAGTATTCTTTTCAGTATTCTTTTCAGGCATCTGTTTGATATCCAATCGCCGCATATTACGCTAAAAACGCCCACATAGTATCTGCTACTATACAGGCGTTTTATTAAAAGTATCATTTATATTTACTAAGAATTCTTATAAGCTCGTCATACTTCGGTCTTAACTTCTCATAGACTTGAGGAGCATTATCTACTCTCTCGGGTCTTAAGATCTCAGTTATTTCTTTGATCTGATCAAGAAAGCCATAACCTTCCAGAGCAAGGTTTGAGGCTACGCCTTTAAGGGCATGAGCTCCCTGGAAAGCTTCTTTGGGATCGTTGTTATCAAGGCCCTTTTTAAGTCTTTCCATACTAGGATCATCTATAAATTTGAGCATGAACTTCTCAACCAGATCTTCATTGCCTACAAGACGTGCTTTGACTTCTTCCCAGTTAACCCCCCAGTCTATCAGTTCCTGTTTAAGCTCAGCATTCATGACCAGCCTCCTAAATCAAGAATATCAGATCATCTATCTAAACACCATATTACCTCACCAGTGTAATATATAAATCATTATAAAAAGGATCATTCCTGCATCTTCAGAAGCTTTGCAGCCTGATCTGCAGTTGTAAGAGCATCTACGAGTTCATCAAGATCACCGTTTAATACATCTTCTATTCTGTGAAGTGTAACCTTGATCCTATGGTCTGTAACTCTTCCCTGAGGGAAGTTATATGTACGGATCTTCTCAGATCGGTCTCCTGTTCCTATCTGGCTGCGTCTAAGCTCAGCTTCACTGTCGTGCTGCTCCTGGATCTTAAGATCATAAAGCTTGGCACGAAGAAGAGCCCATGCCTTAGCTTTATTCTGAAGCTGTGATCGCTCTGTCTGTGAATAGATGACTATACCTGTAGGAAGGTGGGTAAGTCTTACAGCAGAGTCTGTAGTATTTACTCCCTGACCACCATTACCTGATGCTCTTGTAATATCCATACGAACATCTTCCGGAGGTATATCGATATCAACATCATCCTCAACCTCAGGCATAACAGCTACAGTAGCTGTAGATGTATGAATTCTTCCGCCAGATTCTGTAACAGGTACTCTTTGTACTCTGTGAACTCCGCTTTCATATTTAAGCTTAGCATAGGCGCCGCTTCCTTCAACCATGAAGCTTACAGTCTTCATTCCGCCTATACCTATTTCTTCAACGTTGATAAGTGATGTTCTAAAGCCTTTACCTTCAGCATATTTAACATACATACGATATAGGTCAGACGCAAAGAGCGCAGCTTCATCTCCGCCTACGCCTGCTCTTATCTCGACGATTACGTTCTTATCATCATCCGGATTCTTAGGTATCAGCAGTATCTTAAGATCCTGTTCAAGCAAAGGAAGTCTTTCTGAGTTTTCATTGCACTCATCTTTGAGCATCTGTCTCATCTCAGGATCTGTCTCTTCTTCCAGCATCTGCATGCTGTCTTCTATAGCTTCTTTACACTTTTTGTACTCTAAATACTTCTCAACAAGTGGTGTAAGATCGCTTTGTTCTTTCATAAGTCTTCTGAATCTGTCAGCATCTGATGCCACATCAGGTTCAGTAAGTACCATTCCGATTTCTTCATATCTGTGCAATATAGCTTCAAGTTTATCTAACATAATAAATCCAATCTATTCAATCACATTAATTTACCAAAACTAATACAGGCATCCTCTTACAACTCTGTCATTGCCGCCCAGATCTTTTATGACTTCCACTTCATGGAATCCGCCATCTTTCATAAGGCCAGCAACAGCATCGCCCTGATCATATCCTATCTCCATCATAAGCCAGCCACTTGTATACAGCCATTTAGGTGCATTTTCAATTATGCGTCTATAGAATATAAGGCCGTCTTGTCCGCCGTCAAGCGCTATATACGGCTCGCCCTTGCCCACTTCAGGAGGGAGCGTGGCTATAACATCAGTTCTGATATAAGGTGGATTTGATACGATCATATCAAACTTCTTATCGTCATCTTGTGGAAAAAGATCCGTCTTAACAATTTCAGCTCTATCGCTAAAGCCAAGTCTGTCTCTGTTACCTGTCGCAACTTCTATAGCCTTATCGGATATATCTGTCATGACACAGCTTGTATCATTGGTATAATTAAGAATACTAAGCGCAACGCATCCGGATCCTGTGCAAAGATCCATAAAGCGCATTCCGTCAGATAGTTCTCTCAATGCTTCTTCTGCAAGAGTCTCTGTATCCTGATTGGGCACAAGTACATTCTCATTAACATCAAATGTAAGTCCCATAAATTCCTGATATCCTACTATATAGGCAAGAGGGATCCTGGACGCTCTTTTTTCTATAAGTTCATTATACTTCTTTTCCTCTTCAGGCGACACATCCCTGTCTCCATGAACCAGAAGCGTATTATAATCAGTGCCGCATACATATTCAAGAAGAAGCCGGGCGTCGAGCTGATACTCCGGCACACCGGCTTCCTTTAGTCTAATGGATGCGTTTTTATAAATATCTGAATAAATCATTCCAGAACATCTTCCTCATCTTCATCAGCAAAATCAAATCCGAAAACATCCTTCTGATAGGTTCTCCAATCGAAAATAGCCTCTACAGAAGCAATACCGACTTCGATCATCGAATCATCCGGCTCCTTGGTAGTCAGACGCTGAAGAAGAAGTCCCGGCTTAGAGATAATAGATATAACCGGATTATCACTTTTACCTGCAAAACGGATAAGTTCGTAGGATATGCCCGAAACAACAGGAAGAAGCAATATACGATACAGAAGCTTCATCGCTACGCTTTCGGTATTGATAAACATAAACAATATGATACTTACAACAAGAACAAATAGTATAAAACTGCTTCCGCATCTTTTGTGGAATCTAGAGGAGCGCTTTACATTGGATACAGTAAGCGGAAGCCCTGATTCGATGCAGTTAATACACTTATGTTCAGCTCCATGATATCTGAAAAGCCTCTTAATATCAGGCATAAGTGTGATAGCAAGAATATACAAAATGAAGATAGCAATTCTTATAATACCCTCAGCTACAGCCTGAAGCGCCTGACTCTGAAGGTAAGTATTCATCCATGCAGACAGTCTTTCGGGAAGTATCAGAAAAAGACCTATAGCAAGCGCAAATGCAAATATCGTAGTTAAAACAGAAAAAAACTTATCTCCATTACCGCCTGTAACAGCATCAGCCGCCTTGTCAGCGCCTGTAGCATCCTCTTCTTCATCCTCGTAAAAGTCCGCAGATCTGTTAAGAGCCTTAGTACCAAGTACAAGAGAATCTATAAAAACAAAAATTCCTCGTATAAACGGAATCCTAAGAAGAGGTGATCCTGATAAAACACCATGATACTCATCTATCTCGACATGTACCTGTCCATCGGGTTTGCGAACAGCGACTGCATAAAGGTCCTTATTGCGCATCATAACCCCCTCAAGTACTGCCTGTCCTCCAATTCCCGAATAATGGGTAATCTTCTTTTTCATATATAGTCATCCCCCATCTAGTAATTTGCAGAAGGTACGCGTTTGGGCGCACCTATAAAAAATGAGGCTGAGGCTCTTGCCTCAACCTCATCATTGGATCCTTACTGAATCTCAAGCAAAGTCTTGCTCTATTAAGCTTCTGTCTTGATGCCGTACTTCTTGTTGAATCTGTCAATACGACCACGAGCTGAAGCTGCCTTCTGCTGGCCAGTGTAGAATGGATGGCACTTAGAACAAATTTCTACGTGAATCTCCTTCTTTGTGGAACCTACTGTGAAAGTATTGCCGCAGTTGCATGTAACTGTTGCCTGATAGAATTCTGGCTGTAAATCCTGCTTCATTTTTACTCACCTCTCTATATCTGAATAAACTTTCGAAAAATTCCGCATCTTTTTTGAATGCACAATTTCCGACTGTGCTGCTGTCCACATAGACAGCTATGTAATAATACCACAATTATGTCTAATACGCAAGTACATTTTTTGACTAATGGTTGACGTGGTGGAGCTTGCGACACCACGTCTAGAAGTTTGAATTTATTCAAACTTCCTTAACCCTGCGCTGACGCACGATCTCATATGCAAGGACGCCTGCTGCAACAGATGCATTCAGAGACTCGATTTCGCCATTTACAGGAATAGAAGCGATCATATCGCACTTCTCTCTTACAAGTCTGCTTACGCCTGATCCTTCGTTACCGATAACAAGTCCGATAGGGCCTGTAAGATCAAGATCATACATAGGCTTTCCGTCCATGTCAGCACATACAAACCACATTCCGCGCTTTTTAAGATCTTCGATAGTCTTGGATATATTGGTAACCTTTACAACAGGAGTGTAGTTAAGAGCGCCTGCTGAAGTTTTGGCAACTGTAGCTGTAAGGCCGACTGCGCGGTTCTTAGGGATGATAACGCCGTGAGCTCCTGCAACATTGGCACTTCTGATGATAGCTCCAAGGTTGTGAGGATCTTCGATATTATCAAGGATAAGAACGAAAGGAGCCTTTCCTTCAGCTTCTGCCTTAGCGAAAATATCTTCTATTTCTGAATAATCATATGCTGCAGCAAAAGCGATAACGCCCTGGTGCTTACCTGTGATAGAAATCTGATCAAGACGCTCTCTTGAAACAAACTTCACGATAGTGCCGGCTTTCTTGGCTTCACGGCGGATAGTAGATACAGCACCATCTGTGCAGCCATCAAGAACATAGAGTTTATCGATAGTCTTGCCGCTTCTGAATGCTTCAACCACAGCATTTCTTCCCTCAATAGCAAGAGAATCTGCAGGAATCTCTATCTCTTCATCATCTGCAGAGTCATTTCTGCGATTTTTATAGCGGTCTTTACCGAAGTCTCTGCCATGGTCGTTATCACGGCCTTTATCAAAACTGCGGCCATTTCCTGATACTTTACCAAGGCTCTTAGCACCTTTATTATCGTTTCTTTTAAAATTATTATCTCTCATTTAAATCTCCTGATCATATAATCTAAACGTCATAAAACAATCTAATAATTTAAAATTCATTGCTATCTTTTATCAAATGACTGATTATGTATGATCTTTATTACTTCTTCTTTTCATCAAGAAGTTTAACACCGTACTGAACGAGTTCAAGCACGCGGTCAAGCCTTCCTGCAAGATACAGATATCCGCACAGCGCCTCAAGTCCTGTAGCCTTGCGATAATCGATCACAGACTGGTTCTTGGCACTTGTGTAGGACTTGGCATTTCTGCCCCTGTGATATACAGCCTCTTCCTCTTCCGAAAGCTTATCCATAATCGAATCTATGATAAACGCCTGTGATGCGGCATTAACATAGCGGACTTTAGCCTTATTAAGAGTATTAGCAGGTCTGTTGGACTGCTCGGTAACAAGCGAGCGGATTATTATCTCATAAACGCTGTCACCAATAAAAGCCAGAGCAAGTGGTGAATACGTTCTCATATCGATCTTTTTAAGACCGAAAGTATCACGTATAACACCCGCAAGATCTGCTATTTTACCGCTTTCGCAAAGGTTTTCTTTTAGCTCATCCTGCATTCCATCATTATTAAGGTCCATATTAGAATCAGTTAGGCCTTTATTGTCCATACTACGCCTTCTCTTGTATCCTTGATCTCAACGCCCTTTGCAAGAAGTTCATCTCTGATAGCGTCAGCTGTAGCGAAGTCCTTATTCTTCTTAGCCTGTGCTCTTCTTTCGATAGCATCAAGAACATATTTCTCAAGCTCAGGATCAACGCTTGTGCTTTCTTCAGAAAGAGCCTTTGCATGACCTATAAGATCAAGTGAAAGAACCTTATCAAAGCTTTCTATGATCGCAAGCTTAGTTGCATCATTAGTATCTGCCTTAAGAGCATCATAAAGAATTGTGATAGCCATTGCAGTATTAAGATCACCGCAAACACAGTCAGCGAACTTCTCTTCAAAACTCTTTAATACATTATCGTCAACTGTTCCTTCTTCTTTAAGTTCAGCAATTCTCTTAATTAGCTTATTGAATGTAGCTGCTGCCTGATCAAGAGCGTCAAAAGAAAATACAAGCGGCTTTCTGTAATGAGACTGGAGGCAGAAGAATCTGTATACCAGCGGGTCATAGCCTTTTTCCTTAAGTACGGATACTGTAAGTATCGCACCCTTGGACTTACTCATCTTACCAGACTGGTCATTAAGGTGATTGGAGTGGAACCAGTATTTGCACCACTCATGCCCAAGATAGCTCTCTGACTGGGCAATCTCATTAGTATGATGAGGGAAAATATTATCAACGCCGCCGCAGTGGATATCGATATACTCACCAAGATGCTTCATTGAAATGCATGAGCACTCAATGTGCCAGCCAGGGTATCCAACGCCCCATGGGCTGTCCCATTTAAGAGCCTGATCTTCGAACTTGGACTTTGTGAACCACAGTACGAAGTCTGTCTTATTCTTTTTATTTGCATCCTCTTCTACGTCGTCACGAACGCCTACCTGAAGAGCCTCTTTTTCTACTTCTGAAGAGAATACATAGTATTCATTAAGCTTACTTGTATCAAAATAAACATTGCCACCTGCTACATAAGCAAAGCCCTTCTCAAGAAGAACTTCAACCATGTGGATGAACTCAGGAATGCAGTTAGTTGCCGGCTCTACTACGTCAGGGCGCTTATTGCCAACAGCATCAAAATCAGTAAAGAACGCATCTGTATAGAACTTAGCGATCTCCATTACGCTCTTGTGCTCTCTCTTGGCACCTGCAAGCATCTTATCTTCACCTGTATCAGCATCTGATGAAAGGTGTCCAACGTCAGTGATGTTCATAACTCTCTTAACATCGTAGCCTGCATATGAAAGCGCCTTGATAAGAGCATCCTGCATGATATATGTTCTGATATTACCGATATGTGCAAAGTGATAAACTGTAGGTCCGCATGTATAAATGGAAACCTTGCCCTCTTCTCTGGGCTTGAACTCTTCTACATTTCTTGTAAGTGTATTATAAAAAGTAAATTTATGTGCCATAGTAATTATCTCCCATAAAGTATGATTTTTGTGCAAAGCTCAAAAACGCGCTTTTTCTGCGTGTTTTGCATATAGCTTATCCAGTATGCCCGGGTAACTGCCAACCCTTACGAATTACGACTACATCCCGGACAGCTGCTACATCGCTCGCTATCACTGTCATAGACAGTCATACCTTTTTCAAAAAAGGAAGAAAGACAACAGATAGCCTGTGAAGAAATACCTTCTCCACTTCCTGTAAATCCAAGGCCCTCTTCTGTTGTAGCCTTAACATTGATCTGAGAAAGATCGATTCCAAGATCATCAGCAATATTCTGCCTCATAGTATCGATATGAGGTCTCATCTTTGGTGCCTGCGCAATTATGGTCGCATCAATGTTCTCAATAAGAAAACTGTTTTCTTCAAGCATCTTGCCAACTTCGCGAAGAAGCATCCTTGAATCTGCACCCTTGTACTTAGGGTCAGTGTCAGGGAAGTGCTTACCTATATCTCCAAGCGCAGCTGCGCCAAGGAGTGCGTCCATTATCGCATGAAGAAGAACATCGGCATCAGAATGTCCCAACAGGCCTTTTTCATATGGTATTTCAACGCCGCCGATTATAAGCTTTCTGTCTTCTACAAGGCGATGAACGTCATATCCCATTCCTAAACGCATATATTGAAATCCTTTCTAATTGAACTAGATATATCAAATACCAGTACAAAATAACTTATATCAAAAATGATTTATATCAAAGATTATCTCATTATAAATCTTCGACATACATAATACATTAATAACCACTTGAATTACAAGAGCCGCTCCGCAAGCACATGCTGCCACCGTCAAAAGATTTTTTCTTAGATATGAAAGAACAAGCGCAGTTACAAGCCCTGCGATGCCTGCCGCAAGACTAAGTCCATCTGACATAAGTATTGCAGGAAAAGTCATAGCCGCAAGTGTTGCAAAGGGCACATAATAAAGAAACGACCTGATAAAAGGACTCTTTATCTCTTTTCTTATAAGAACAAGGGGACAAACTCTGATAAGGTAAGTCACCAAAGCCATGACAATAATATAAACATACACATTCATCATACTTACGCCTCCTTTTCCTTATTATCTATAACATCAGAGTCTCTATCTTCCACAGAGTCAGAACTATTGCCTTCTGCTTCTCCATCTTCTTCTACAACATCAGCATTTTTGTCCTTCTCTTCCCCTACAGGCGCGATTATCGCAGCTGCAACGCTTATAATCAGCGTAACTATAATAATTCTCATGCCTGATGACACGCTCTTAAGAACTGGCGCAAAGGTCATGATACAGGAAAAGAGCATTGCGCTTATCACAACAGCCAGCACTGCCTTGTTATCTCTTGCCGGCGGGATGATTATAGCTATGAACATCCCATAAATAGCCAGACCCAGGCATGCTATAAGAAGCGGAGGCAGTATCTGCCCCGCAAAAGCCCCTAGAAAAGTTCCTAAAACCCAGCCGAAAATTGAAATACTGATAAGGCCATAGGAATACGCAGGCTTAAGTTCACCCTTTCCAAGTACGCTAAGGGCAAAAATCTCATCTGTAACGCCATAAGCAATAGCCATCCTGTGAAGAATTCCCGTTCTTGGAGAGAGTTTTTGCGTTAGTGCCGTAGACATAAGCATATAACGAAGATTGATTATAAGCTGAAGTATTGCCATCTCCACAAGCGATACTCCATCTCTTATAGCATCAAGAGACGCATACTGCCCTGCACTAGTGACATTGGTGATAGACATTATCACCGCCTGAAGCGTAGTAAGCCCCTTATTACTGGCTGCTATTCCAAAGGCAAAAGAAACTGCTATATATCCGGTACAAATTGGTATACCGTGTTTAAGACCTCTGCGATATTCCGATGTATTATCCATGTTATCCCTCGATCTGATCTATAACTTTTCTGATCTCATCTTCTGATGCATCTGCAAGGCTTCCCTGAACCATTTTCTCAGATCCGCCGCCCTTAGCACCGAATTTCTCTCTTAAAGCGCCTGCAACTTTTCTTGCATCACCCTCTGCAATTCCGCTTACGAAGCGGTATCCGCTATCAGTCTTGACAAAAAAGCTGCAAAAACCGCTATGAGTGCTTGTAAGCTCGTTAATAGCATTCTGAACAGACTTATTGTCCATATCATCCACAAAAACAGTTACGTTCTTTTGATCCTGCGGAATCTCCTTGAGCTTATAAGAGGTAAGCTCAGCCCTTGCCTTTTGCAGACTTCCTTTTAATGCATAAAGCTCATTCTGCAGCTTTTCAACCTGCCCGGGGACATTTTCTATAGAAGTAGTAAGGCTTCCCGCAAGATTCTGTATAAGCGTATGTTCACTACCCAGAGTCTTAAGTGCCCTTAATCCGCATTCAATGAAAACCCTGACGCCGCCCTTATAATTCTGACGTCCAAGCACCTTCAAAAAGCCTATCTCGCCGGTCCTTCTAACATGAGGAGCACAGCAGGCACATACGTCAACTCCGGGAATCGTAACAATCCTTACATCTCCGTCAAGTTCCTTTTTACTTCTGTATTCCAGCTTATCAAGCTCATATTTTGAAGGCCATGAAACCAGTATCTCAAGATTCTTTACGATTATCTCGTTAACAGCTCTTTCTATATCAAGCACCTGCTCATCATCAAGAGGCCCGTTAAAATCCATGGTAACGACCTGTCTGCTCAAATGGAATCCAACGTTGTCATATCCGTATTTATTATGAACAGTTCCTGAGAAGATATGCTCGCCAGAGTGCTGCTGCATCTGATCAAAGCGGTGATCCCAGTCGATAACGCCGTGTACACTGTCGCCTTCTTTAAAATCCCCTTTTACCACATGGAAGATAAGCTCTTTGCCGTCTCTCTTTTCAATCTGAACGTCAAGAACTTCCTGCCCGTTCAAAGTTCCAAAGTCAGCTTCCTGACCTCCTTCTTCCGGAAAAAAAAGTGTCTGATCAAGGTAAACCTTGCTAGCCCCCTTAAATTGCCCGTCTTCTATGGGGTCTACACTTGCAACAACTGCATCAAACTCAGTTGCATAAGCATCTTTATCATATAATTTTATTGTTGGAATAAACTTAGAATCTGCCATATAAACTCCCGCAAAAAGTAATTCAACTCTCCCAAAAACTAAATC
>JAEEGF010213225.1_pt1 | contig 12241 bp, 8 predicted proteins | sample 9134171 | NCBI WGS metagenome assembly JAEEGF01 (sample SAMN16246542, study PRJNA631951) | gut metagenome | biome: gut microbiome; feature: rumen; material: AP-attached | host: Bos | place: Iran: Karaj | collected 2018-10 | reverse complement strand
ATCGATATGGGTGATGGCACGGGATACCAGTTCCTTCCGACAGAAACGAAAGACTATCCGTTCCTTCATGCAGATGATACGGCAATCATGGATGCTGTCATCCAACGGTTTGGCAGTCTCCCGAAAGCAGAGATCGTCGAAGCCATGCATCAGGAGGATGCCTATACGGAAACCGCGCCTGGTGATATCATTCAGTTCAAATACGCCAAGACGCTCAGCCTATCATAAAAAGCAGACCGGCTGGAAACTTATCCAGTCGGTCATTTCGTTTACACCGATTCCCGGCTATTCGTTCATACCCATGCAGGCAACCCGTCCACTGTGCCCACCAGGCATTTCGTTCATAGCAAAAAGAGATCATTTGCAGTATATGAATGTGAACGGCTTGTCCGCTCATTCTGTTTACAAAAAAGGGGGTGCAGACTGAACCCCCTGCGCTGGGTGCATTTCTCATATCATCCTAACGAAATGACAGCAGTTTTCCGGATTGAACACCCGTATGCTTCCTTTCCCGTTTATTCATCCTCTTTTCTGAGAATCCTTGTGCCATAAGGCTTTCGTGGCAGTTTCGGCAATATGCATACCCCTGAAAATAGAGCATATCCGATTATCTCCGCTCGCGGTACGACGCTGTCTCCTGTGCTGATGTAGCGGAGATGCTCCATCCGCCCTTGCATGAACCGGAACTGCTCCACCCCCGTGCAGTGGCAGGTATAATAGACGGTTTGGTATGCGTTCAGTTGATCGACATAGGACGCAAGCGTCTCATCCAGCGGGAGTTTGGACAGGTGGAAGCCGCCAATGAGGATATCCGGCTCAAACCAGCGCATGATGTTCAGGATGCCCCGGTGGGAGCAGCCGCTGAACAGGATGCGCTTCCCATTTTCCTCCGCCAGCAGATACTGCTCGTGCCGGAAATCCTCCGGCTGCATAACGCCATCCTGTACCACATTCAGCCCGCAGGAGCCGAAATCCATGACCTTCACCGCGTCCGGCCTGTTATAAAGCGTGAGCCCGGGCGCGATTTCTTTTTCCTCGTCCACATACACGATCCGCCCGGAGGCTTGCAGCGACGGCTCCAGCCCTATGTATTTCTCCGTGCCGTTGTAGTGCGGTTCAAAGGCGTGACGGCTCATGTAGACCGGCGCATGGTCGTTCAGCTTCAGGAAGGTGCTCAGCCCGCCGCCGTGGTCGTAATGCCCATGGGACAGCACGGCAAAGTCTGCCGTGTTCAGGTCGATCCCGAGAGCCACCGCATTCCGGGCGAACAGGTCTGTCTGCCCCATGTCGAACAGGAAACGGCAGGCATCCGTCTCCACAAACAAGCTCAGCCCGTGCTCCACGGGCAGGCCGCAGGCGGAGGTATTTTCCAGTAATGCTGTAATCTTCATTTCAGCAGCCCTTTCAGTGTTTCGACGATCGCCGGGATGTCATAAGGCTTGGCCAGATGCCCATTCATTCCGGCCTGGAGGGCGATCTGACGATCCTCTTCAAAGGCGTTCGCCGTGACGGCCACGATGGGGATACCGGCTTTTGCCTGATCCTCCAGATTCCGGATCTGCTTTGCTGCCTCATATCCGTCCATTCTCGGCATCTGAATGTCCATCAGAATGATGTCGTAGGTCCCGGCGGGGGCCGCCTTCATCTTCTCGACCGCCACAACGCCGTCCCCGGCGATCTCCACGTCGAAGCCGAACTCTGTCAGGATAGCCTGCGCAATCATCTGGTTCATTTCGTTGTCTTCCGCCAGCAGCACGCGCTTTCCGGAGAAGTCAGGCTTTTCCTCCAGGACTTCCGGCTGCGGTTCCTCGCGCTTCGCAAAGGGCTGTGCCAGCAAATTTCTCAGCTCGGACATAAACAGCGGTTTTGTGCAGAAGGCCGTCACGCCAGCTTCCTTTGCTTCCGCCTCAATATCTGCCCAGTCGTATGCGGTCAGGATGATGATGGGCGCACTGTCGCCGATGACCCGGCGGATCCTTCGCACCGTCTCGATGCCGTTCTGGTCCGGCATCAGCCAGTCAATGATATAGACCTGGAAGGCATCAGCCTGATCCATGGCTTCTTTGGCGCGAATCACGGCTTCCTTGCCGTAATTCGTCCAGTCGGGCCGCATGCCGATCTCCCTCAGCATAGCGCAGACGGACAGGCAAGTGTTAGTATCATCGTCCGCTACCAGAGCGCGAAGACCTGTCAACTCCGGCAAGGGCTCGAATTTGGCCGATGCGTCGCTGATTCGGCAAGGCAGATTTACGACGAATTCGCTGCCCTTGCCCGTAGCGGATTGCACGGTAATGGTACCGCCCATCATATCGACGATGTTTTTGGTGATCGCCATGCCCAGGCCAGTGCCCTGGATGCCGCTGACCGTACTGGTCTTTTCACGGGTGAAGGCTTCGAAGATCGTTTTCTGGAATTCCTCGCTCATGCCGATCCCGTTGTCCTTGATGCGGAATTCGAAGCTGGCGAGCCCTTGGGCGGGAGACGGTTTTTCAATCACCCGGAAGCTGATGGTGCCGCCCGGCGGGGTAAACTTGATGGCATTGGTCAGAATGTTCAGCAGCACCTGATTGAGCCGCAGCTTGTCCGTGATGATGTCCTCATGGGTCACGTCCTGTGTGTCGATGAACAGCTCCAGCTGCTTGGAGGTCACATTGGATTGGATGATCGTCCGCAGATCGTGGATCACATCCGGCAGATGCACCTCCGCCTCCTCGATGGTCACCTTGCCGCTTTCGATCCGGCTCATATCCAGAACGTCGTTGATGAGGGACAGCAGATGCTGGCTGGATACCGTGATCTTTCCGAGGTAATCCTGCACCTGTTCCCTGTTGTCGATGTGCGAGGCCGCCAGCGCCGTAAAGCCCACAATGGCGTTCATGGGCGTGCGCATGTCATGGGACATGTTATTGAGGAAGGCGGTCTTTGCGCGGTTGGCGTGCTCCGCCGCAGCCAGCGCGTCAGACAGCGCCTTTTGGCTCTCTGCCAGCTCCCGGTTCTTTTCCTCCAGTTCCAGGCGGGCGCGTTCCTTTTCCTTTACTTCCGCTTTTGTTCGCCGGGTATCACGCACGAGCAGGAAGATGATGAACGCCGCAACGACCAGGACGATGGAGCCTACCAATGCCATATGTTCCAGCACCATATCCAGAAAACCATAGGAATAGAGCTTCCCTGTGTACCGGTAGGAGATATTCTGCGCGTAATCGCTGCCGAGCACATTGATTCCCCGGTTGAGGAGCTTCAGCAGACCCTCGTTGCCGATTTCCACACCGAAACAGCGGTCGTCGCTGTAGCCGGACTGGTGGATGGAAAGGGCCGCATACTTTCTGTTCTTCAGGATCTCGTTGGCTCTCAGACCGTTAAGCGTCGTGCATCCGACCTGACCGGAGGCCACGGAGGACAGGCAGTCCTCGATGGACGGACAGAAAACGATCTCCGCCTCCGGATAATGCGTCCGCACATGGTAATACTGCATGCGGTTATTCTCGTTCACGGCAAAACGGGCCGTCGTCTGTTCACTGAATTCACCCGTATAAATCAGGGCGGTAGGAACCGAAACGACGGGGCTTGACTGGTAGATGCTGTTCTCCTCGGAATAGTACAGGCCGCCGCCCACGGGAAATGCGACATCAATCACACCGGCGTTCATGTCGGCAATCATTGCGTCATAGCTCTGATATCCCCTGTAGGTGACGGTAATGTCCGATATTCCCAAAGATGTCAGCATCTCGGGGATCATTTCCTTCAAAACGCCCGTGACATTCCCATCTGAATCTGTATCACTATAGGGAAGATAGTTTTCCAGATAGCCGATATGCAGTTCGGTATGGGTATTCATCCATTCCCGCTCGGCCTGGGAAAAGGCTCGGCTCGTGACGCTGAGTGAATAATACTTTGCTTTCAGAGAATTCAGGAAATTTGGTTCCTCGACGGCCAGCAGGGTCTGAGCGGTATTCAGTTCCGCCAGCAAGTCGGGGCGATTGATGTTCACGCACAGATAGTAGTCCGAAGCGCCAAAAGAGTTCAGCACTTCAACGTGATCTCTTCCATTTGCGCCATCGCTCTCCGCGGCGATAACATCCACCTCACCGGCATCGAAGGCAGCTACCAGCTGATCAGGGCTGGGAAAACGGACGACCTCCGCCTGTACATGGTGAGAGGTCAGGTATTCCTCCAGCACACTGACGATGGCGCTGTCCAGCACGCCGATCCGGCAGCCATTCAGGGTCTCCGGCTCAGGTGTGATGTGAATATCCGTATCATGCCGGACAAGATAATAGGATTCATTGCCCATGGTGCCTTCCGGATAGGCAATTACATGGGCTCGCTCCTCCCGCCAGGCAAGTCCCGCCAGCAGATCGAGTCCACCGTCAAGAAGCATCTGATACAGATCCGCAAAATCGCCGTACACGTATTCATACTTCCAGCCCGTGTATTCAGAGAGCTTGCGGTAGTACTCGTAGGCATAGCCGGTCTTGACCGCGCCTTCCTGCGCGCCCTCCTGAAAGATCTCGTTTTCGTAATACCCAACGCGGACGGTCTTGGGTTCTGCGTTGGCAAGGGCTGCTGGCGGCAGCAGTGAAAGAACTGCTATGAGTGCGCACAGTACGATTGCAATCTGGCGCAGGCGTAGCGTGATTCCTTTGGGGATGCCTGTTGTCATGCGGACAGTCCTCCTTTCCAGTTCATATCCGGCGCAGCGGAGCCAATAGCTTTACGCTCATCCTTAAAGCAACTTTTCTTTCCATTCCTCTTCTTTAAACCCTGTTAGTACAAAGCCGTCGCCGACCACCAGCGGACGCTTGACCAGCATGCCGTCGGTGGCCAGCAGGGCCAGCTGTTCATCCTCGCTCATGGACGGCAGTTTTTTCGAGAGTTCCATCTCCCGGTAAGGGATACCACTAGTATTGAAGAAGCGCTTCAATGGCAGACCGCTCGTGGCGTAGTATTTTCGGAGGGTGTCCTTATCCGGATGCTGAGCCTTGATGTCGATCACTTCGTGTGCGACTCCATTATCCTCCAGCCATTTCAAGGCCTTCTTGCAGGTGGTGCAGCGGTTGTAGCAATACACTTTCAGCATAGAATAATCCTCCTAACGAATCTCTCTCTGCTCGTCCAGTATCTCTGCTTCCGTATTCATTTCCACGAATGTGGAGATTTCGTCCATCAGATGGTCCGCTATGGCGTTATGCGGCACGATTGCCGCCGCACCGATCACAATGATCTGATGTGTATCCTGTTCGTCTATTTCCGCAGCGGAAACATGAAAATGATTCTGCAGTTGGGCAACAATGCTTTTTACTACCATCCGTTTTTCTTTCAAACTGTGAACCCATGGCGCATGCAGTCTGAATGTCATTGCTGCAATAATCATGGCTCTGTATAAGTAGATCACATTCATTTTACTCCCTTTTTCTTTCGCCTGCAACAGCGGGCTGTTTGCTATGCCAATATCCGATCCTGTTTGATCTTGAGCTGATTCGCTTCGATATCAGCCAAGCAGCCGCCCGCGTGCGGGTTTGCCTTGACAGGTTGTGCCTGGCCGGTTACGCTCATGCAGGCGAAGGACGGTATGTTATGTTTGTTTCTGTCCCGATCCCGTCCGTCCTTCGCCGTGATTCCTCGTCAACCGGCCAGGCACGTTCTGTCAAGGACGGCGGTAGGTTACAGTTTTTCTTCATTTTCCCTCTTGACAAACATTAGCAAGATTCGTCTCCACGGCATTTCCATTCGCCTAAAAGGTTGAAATCTGCCTCGCAATTTGATATAATACACATGGCACATGCCATGAGGTCATTGCGAAGCAGGTCCGCCAAGACACGCAGCTCGCAATGACCTTTCCTTTCGTCGCTTTTTGTCATTATAGCGAGCAATTCCGTGTCAGTCAAGCAGAGCAGTTTTCGGACGGCCTATGCGGGCAGAAACAGCCTGGATATACGCACAATATTACTAATGTGTCGAAGACAGAGAATCTTGTGACGGTAATGTGGGCAAATGAGATCTTTGATCCAGCACATCCGGACACATATCTTGAATTAGTTTAATAAAAAATAAGGCAAGCTAACAATCAGGCCTCTTCCATTTAGAAGAGGCCTGATGCGTTTTGGAACAAAGAATGAGGTCAAGCTTTCGTTTCTTCTCGCTTTCGACTAATGGCGATGAGGGCCATGCTAACCATGAAGCCGATGGCCATGATGGGACCTGCAGTCATGATGACTTTCTTAATGAACGCACCGGATAGAAGAGCTGGCGTCTTATAGACGTATTTCGTAACGGTCACGGTCAGCTCATTGATCTTCTGGCTGGAGTATGCTTGAAGCATGGCTTTGAACTCGGCAAGGATGGCATCGCTTTCCGTGACGAGAGAATGGATGGCCGCCTCAAGTTGTACTTGTCTGGTTTCTCTCTTGCGCTCAGCGGCAGCCAAATCTTCTTCAGAGATGGTTATGACAGGAACGGAAACAGAGTCCACGATATCATTTTGGCCTTCGCCTCCTTCAGCTGCAGACTCAACGGTGGCATCAACGCTCGGCATGGACTTTCCTGTCACATCATCGCTTTCTCCCAACAGATCGGAAAGACGCAGTTGGTAAAGGTTGATCTGATAGTTGATGTTCGTGATATCGTTGGCCAGTGATTTGCGACGGGCCATCAGTATGTCATAGGTTTCGGAGGAGTTGCCGTCGATCTTGGTGAGGGATTCACTGGTGCTCAGATACAGCACTTCGTTCTTTTCATAGGATGCAATCAGCTTGTCCAGTTTGGCCAGTGCGATATTCTGCTTGTCCAACTGATTGTTCAGGTTGCGCAGCTCAAATTGATACTGGGTCAACAAACGTTCCGGGTTTTTTGTTAATGCGTTGATCGTCAGGTCTGCGTCCAACCGTGTGATGTTGCTGTCGATCAGCGTGTTCAGTTGGACGCTGATATCGTTGAACCCCTTGCCATTCCACCGAAAAGCAGGTTCCTTTTCATAAAGCTCCTGGGCATAGCTGGAGACCGTTGTCAAGCGTTCCTCAAGGATCTGCAGCTGCTGCGGATAATCATACTCATCCAAGGAGAAGAGGGTGAGGTCAGTATCGAGGTTATAGGCGTAAACCTGGGAGAAGTAGGTACGATATGCGTCCATGATCCCTTGCAACAGAGCCATCAGATCTGTCTTAGGGATGGACTTATCGAAGTCGTTATACAGCGCGATATTAAAGGTGGTGGGATGGTAGTCCCCAATGGTCAACTCTCGGCTGGCGGTAAAGTTCAGCAGCGATTCATAGTGCATGATCTGTTCGGCCATGTCCTCTGGATATACGCCGCGGGCCACCAAACTGGGACGGATCTGCTCCGGCGTGTATCGCCCATCCATGGAGGCATTTTTCAACCCCTGGGACAAGACCTCATCCCGCAGGATATCCCTCAGATCGAAGGCGGTGCCGTTGGGGGCTATGCCCGTGGTGGCACCATCAAAGGTGAACACAAGTGTGGCGGAGGCGTAGGTGGGGGAGGGCTTTCCGAAGAAGAGCATGGCGCTCAGCACCAGACCGACTATTCCGCAGGCCAACAATATGAGCAGGGTGTTCCGCAGCCAGTGGGTTTTCTTCATCTGTTTCATCACTCAGCCACCTCCTTTCGGATCGATTCATCCTCTTTTTTGAGTCGAAATTCCGGTGCGATCCCACTGAGGAACCAGAAACCGCAGGCGATGAAAAGTCCGGCAAAGCCGCCGAGAGCAATCTTCTTGGCAGCGGAGAAGAGGCCTTTGCTTTCGCCTTGAGCGACAGAGTGGTCGGCATAAGTGGTGAAGGACGGGCTGTCGATGATCTCCTGGAACTGCTCGCTGATTTGGTCATAGGCTCGACGGCAGATGTCGATGACCGAGGAGAGCTCCGCCTCGGCTTTTGCCGGGTCAATTACTAAGGATGTGTCCGTTTTCGAGGCATCCAGCTTTTCGAGCTTATCTTCAATATCGGCAATTTGCTCTTCCAACTTGGCAGCTGCATTGAAGTTGTCCGCCTGCTCGATGATCAGGCTGTTGTAATAATCGGTGGTCGTCTTGGTGGAGCGACTGCTGTCGCTCTCCTGCATAGAAACGAAGATTTCGTCGTTCTTATAGTTATCCAAAATGTTTTGATTGGTGGCGATCTTTTCCTCGATCACGGCCAGCCTGGTCTGCAGATTGCGGAGCTGGTATTGATAGCTGGTCGCTATGGCTTCCCGATCACGAACGAGATCATTTGCGTACACATAGGCATAGAGGTAGTTCACGCTCACGTCACGCGCCGTTTGAAGCTCTGCCATAAGGTCGTTCAACGAACGTCCCGTATGCCAGGAGCGGTAGGAACAGATCGCTTCAGGTTCGTTTTCACAATAGGCATATAGATCCTGGACTGCAGTCCGCAGCATATCCAGGCTTTCCTGGATATCCTGGGCCTGGATGTCGATGGCGGCCATGACGTTGTCCGGCAGTTTCAAATCCGCGTAGGTAGTCACCAGATATTCATTGTAGGCGGCCATCACCCGATCCAGTATCAGTCTTAACTCCGAATCCGTCAATGCGACCTTCTTTTGACCAAAACCATTGGTCAGGGAGACCACAAAGCTGTTGATATAGGTGAGATCGATGTTTTGGACCTGGGTATAGGCGCCGTTGTTTTTATCATCGATCATGCGGGAGGCAACCTCCTGCTTGCGGCGGCTGTCCTCCGTTAGGATCCGGTCGATCTGGACGTTGTCCCGTAGCTCTGCCAGCGTCACCGGCTGGGAGAGGGTCAACCCATCCATGGCGGCTTGCAGTACATAGGAGGAAGTGACCTGGGAAAGATCCAGCTCGTTGCCGTCCGGTGCCGTCAGATCCTTCACAGGGGTCCGGGAAATGACTTGCCCGTCGCTGTTGCGCTTTACCACATCGTACTTAAGCGTCACAACGGAGGAAACGGTCAAGGGCTTTTTGCTGACCTGGTATAGCAGCAGCGCGGCGCACACACCAACTGTGAAGCAAAGCAGCATCACCCAGAGGTAGACGCGCAGCTTTTTCTTCATGTTGTGAAAAACGTGGGCGAGATCGATCTCCATCACGCCATCTTCGCTTGGCTGATTGAGGATCAGATTGATCTGCTGGTTTTCTCGCTCCGTGAGAGGAGGCAGATCGCCTTGGCGTTCAAAATTGTCCAATAGATACCTCCTATCCTGCCTTTTCAGGCACAGGAATACATATTTATACAAAATACAATTAATTATAGCATGAAAAGCCTAAAAAAGCAACGGGGCGGTATATATTTACAGCCTGGCCTTTTGCCAGGCTGTATGCTTACGGCAGCCTTCCTTCCCGCTCTGCCTGGACCACGGCGTCGTAATCGAAGAGCTCCGTGGCGATGGGGGGGAAGTTGTCCTCATAGAATCGCCAGAAATAGGGCTTGACCTTGCATTGTTGGTTGGTCCACATGAAGCATTTATGTTTATGGACCCGGCTGATCAGGGGATCGAAGTGGTACCAGCCGGTGCCGATGTTGACGATCAGCCAGTAATGGCGGGTGGCGCCGCCCCGGCGGGTCACGCTCATGTAGGGCACCTGAAGCTCATCCAGCAGGGCGCGGGTCAGAGAATACACGGTGAAGCAATCGCCCCGCCCCTCCTGATTGCCCCGGATGGCCTCCCGGCGCCAGTCCGTCTTGTTGGAGGCTCCGGTGTAATGGACCCGTGCCCGCACGTACTCGAAGACGGCCTTCATTTTTTCGGCGGTGACCATGTCCGGCGTCAGGATCTGGGAGAGAACGGTTTGGGCCATCTTGTGGACCTGTTCCTCGGTCACGGCCGGTTCCACCAGGGTGTAGGTGCAGCTCTTGGAAGCGGTGTTCCCGCTTTGGTCCGTGGCGGAGTAGGTGACGGTATACTTGCCCTTCCGGGACAGGATCACCTGGCTGTCCACCATCATGTCCACCCGTCCATCCACGGCGTCCTCGGCGTAGGCTTCCTGCAGATAGACGATGGGCTCCCCCACATAACCGCTGCGGTCCACCACGCCGTACAGGACGGGAGGCGTGTCGTCCACCAGCAGGGTCAGGGGGAAGGCCACGGTGGTTTCGTTCCCGACGGCGTCCACGGCCCGAACGGTGAAAGTCTGGGGCTGGTCACTGGTTTCGTCGGGGGCCTGGAGGAAGGAAAGGGTCGCGCCCGTCACGTCCTCCGCATCCACCAGCTGCTCCGGTGACAGGGCATGGTGGGTATAGAAGGGGCCCTCCTTCAGGGAGAGGGTGGGCCCGGTGGTGTCCACCAGGGTCACCATGGCGATCTCGGTCGTCTCGCCGAGCTGGACCCGCACGGGGTAGGTCCCCGGCACGTTGGCCATAAAGGGCTCCGGGGACCCCTCGGGATGGCCTAGATCGTCTCCGGTGAGCAGGCCGTTTTTCGCCTCCACGGTCAAGCGCCCCAGGGAGGAATAGAGGACCTGGGCAGGCACGTCCGTTTGGTTGCCGCCGGCATCCATCACCCGGATGAGGATGTCCTGTATCTCCCGGCTGTCAGGATCGGGCGCCACGGCGAAGAGGTAGTTCAGCGCGGTTACGTCATCGGTGTTCGCCAAAAAATCTTCCGGCGGCACGTCTTCCCCCGGCTGAAGGATCAAAAACTGTCCCTCTCCGGAGGGGGGGACCGTATCCTGGACCACCAGGGTGGTGGGGAAGACGCGCCCGTTCTCCGGGCATTCGACCCGCAGACGGTATTCTCCCGGCGTCCGCAGCATCTCCTCCGTGATGGGGTCCAGAAGGCTCCCGTGGAACCCTTCGGTCAAAAAGGGGTCCACCGTGGGGATGGGGCTGCCCGCTTCCACCAGGACCTGGTCCACCGTGGCCCGGATGCGGGCGGTGGAAACCACATCGTTTTGATTGCCGCTGCCGTCCTCCAGATGGATCACCACCGCCTGGGTCCCGGCGGGGGAGAAGTCGTATTCTTCGAAAAAGCTGACGGCCACCCGGTCCGCGTCCTTCAGATCGGCGATGAATTGGTCCGGCGTGGGCTCGTAGCCCGAGGGAAACTCCAGCGTCACCGGATCGGCAACGGGGGCGGTGGTATCCTCCACGATCAACAGACAGGGCACCACCCGGAATCGGGTGACTACCTGCACCACGTGCCGGCCAAGGGTCGTGTCGCTTTCGTCACAAAGCCGCAGGGCCCCCTCGGTCCGACAAAAAGCGGCGGCCGGGGGCACGCCCTCGCCGTATTCTCCATGGACCACGGGGGATACGCCATGGTACATCCAAAGCAAAAACACGCCCAGCACCAACAGCAGGGCCAGCAGGCACAGCAAAACCGTCCGTCCCCTGTTGCGAGGGGCGGCGACTTCCTCTCTATTCGATTGACGCGCATCCATTTCCATGCCCTACATCATAGCACGTTTCGACAGTCGCGGCCATCCCATGGGGAATAGTTCACAATTTCGCAACGGTTTTTATGAAAAAAACGGGACAGCCCGGACTGTCCCGCCAAAAGATGGAGAATGGTCACGCCCGACCGCTGAGGACATCGGGAGCTGCGAGACCCGCTCTGTGGAGCAGGAGGGCGCCGATGAACAGCAGCCCCTCGCCCAGCAGGTTGACGCTTTGGGCCACCCAGTGCATGGAGGCCTGAGCAAAGTCCCGGCTGGACAGGTATCCCATCATCAGAATCAGCACGAAGGAGAGGATGAACAGGGGAACGGCGCTTCGGTTCACCTTCCGGGCGATGTACACCAGGCCGGCGGACATGCCCAAATTTCCCAGCACCATGCCCATGACGAAGACCATGGTGAGGGAATGAACGATCCGGCGCTTGCCGTACATAAAGGCCAGCATGCCCACCCCCAGCAGAACAAAGCCCAGGGACTGGCAGGGGAAGAAGGCCCGGTTGAACAGCTCCACGGGGGAGGCGCCGACGGCGTTCTGCAGCTTCCAGATGGCTTTGAAGAGCCCGGCCAGGAACACCACGGCCGCGCCCAGGGGCAGCAGGAGGCCGGCGCACAGGTCCAGCTTGTTTTTCAGATCCCGATACAGGACCACCCAGGCTGCGCCAAAAAGCAGTACCGGCACAAAGTCCATCAACGCCATAGGTGTCGTCATATGTCCATCCTCCTTGCTTTTCGTTCGATCACAGGGGCATGACCACGGTGCGGAAGAAATCCTCGGCCCCTTCCTTGCCCAAAGTTTTGGTCAGGGCGGCGGTGGAGGGGTTTCCCTCCTCGATCATCCGCCGCTGGAAGGCCTTCAGCCCCTCCCGGTTC
>JAEEGF012064735.1_pt1 | contig 12242 bp, 6 predicted proteins | sample 9134171 | NCBI WGS metagenome assembly JAEEGF01 (sample SAMN16246542, study PRJNA631951) | gut metagenome | biome: gut microbiome; feature: rumen; material: AP-attached | host: Bos | place: Iran: Karaj | collected 2018-10 | reverse complement strand
TAGGCAAGAAAATACGGAGCATTTCATGCGGTTATTGAATGAGTATAACGAGTGGATGGTACAGCAACAGCGGCAGCATGAGGCTGTGATAGAGTTTTTGAGGCAGTATAGAAGCTGAATGTAGTAATCATAGCATCGGTCTAAGACCGTGTCTGGTTGTTGTTAAAGAAAAAACATTTAATTACCGATGAGCAAAGCGAATGGATAAATATGGAACCTGTGTGATTTACATGATTAAACAGAAGCATCGGCTCTAAAAGGTCGCTAGGGTGTGAACGCCTTGAAGTCGCACAAGTCTCTCTACGACCTTGTGGTAGTTGACTCAAAAGGCATTTAGATGGACTTCGCTAATCAGTTGGAATCGCGTAATGAGGTTGCTGTCTACACGAAACTTCCCAATGGCTTCTATATCAATACGCCTGTCGGTCACTATAATCCAGACTTGGCCGTGGTATTCCATGAGGGCAGCGACATCAAGCACATCTACTTTGTGGCTGAAACGAAAGGCTACGACAAGGATAGTCTAAAAGACTACCGTCGAGCCGAAAGCGTGAAGATAGAATGTGCAAGTCGGCACTTCGCCACAATCTCAGATAGTCATGTCACATACGATGTGGTTAAGAACTACGATGAGCTTTGGGATATAATCACTAAGCCATAAGAATTTAACTCAGTTCTGTAATTTTATCTTGGGCGGAAACTGCGATATTTTGCAAGTTTCCGCCCGAATTGTTATACATGGTTTCACCTGTTATAAAACTTCAATTATTATTCCATTAGTCTTGTGAAGTCGCAAATTTTATCGAATCCAACCTTCTTTTTCTCCAGTTATGCACATTTCGGTAAAATATAACATTCAACTGAACATAAAATCACATACCAATGTGGTGTTTCGTTAATAAATTAGCGGAATCTTTTCTTTTTTATGTCTTTCCGCTTGTTTTCTCACGAAAAAGTATTATCTTTGTGGCGAAATTCAAAATTAATGGATGCCATGCTGATTGGTCGAGAAAAAGAAAAACAAGTATTACAGAATGCTCTCAACGAAGAGTACTCTCAGTTTGTTGCAGTGTATGGAAGACGTCGTGTTGGCAAGACTTTTCTAATCAGAGAAGCCTTTGAGAACCGATTCGACTTCCAATTTACCGGTGCTGCAAATTTGACTGCAAGAAAGCAGTTGGTACGCTTCCGTCGTGCCCTCAAAGAACATGGGCAGAAAGATACTCCAGAACTAACCAACTGGGGTGATGCTTTCAGTGAACTCAAACGATTTATCATGAATCTGCCTGAAGGCAAAAAGGTCGTTTTTCTTGACGAGCTTCCATGGATGGATGCTCCACGCTCTGGCTTTTTATCAGAGCTGGAGTCTTTTTGGAATGGATGGGCATCCGCTAGAAAGGACATCGTTTTTGTGGTATGCGGAAGCAGTACCTCATGGATGGTCAAGAAAATCATTAAGAATAAAGGTGGATTACACAATCGTCTGAACCACCGTATTTCTCTCAATCCATTCCCATTGGGATTATGCGAAAAGTTAGCTCAGTCACGAGGGCTTGTGCTGAACCGCAAACAGATACTTGAAGCCTATATGATATTTGGCGGTGTTCCATATTATTGGAGCTTGTTGCAAAAAGGTACAAGCATAACTGCCGAGATTGACAGACTTGTTTTCTCGCCTGACGGAGAACTGCATGACGAATTCGAGATGCTGTATGCTTCCCTGTTCAAAAAGCCTGAACCATACGTTCGTGTTATTGAGTTGTTGGCCAAGAAAAAAATGGGCATGACTCGACAAGGGTTGTTGGCGGCAGGAAGATTTGAAGACAACGGAGCATTCTCTGACATCCTGAAAGATTTGGAGTGGTGTGGCTTTATTCGTAGTTACACTATGATGGGGTATCGGACAAAATCAGATATTTTTCAGTTGATAGACCATTATACATTATTCTATTACGAATACATAGATGGAGTACGCCAAGGTTCAAACTATTGGAGATCAATGTTGGGCACCCCAAAGTATAATACTTGGTGCGGCTTGGCATTTGAGCGCACTTGCCTATGGCATGTTGACCAGATTAAGAAGAAACTTGGTATCAGCGGAATCCTTACAAATGAATATGCATGGCGTTGTCTGCAGGATGAGAGCATCGGTAGACCAGGAGTTCAGATAGACCTGCTTATAGACCGTAGCGATGGAATCATTGATGTGTGCGAAATGAAATACTCAAAGGATTCATACACCATCACTTCCGATTATGCAGATGAACTTGCCCGCAAACGAAATGTTTTCCAGACCGTAACAGGCACCAAAAAAGCCATTCATTCCATCATGGTTACCACCGATGGCCTAACTCGGAATGAATATTGGGGAGACATTCAAGCAGAAATACAACTGGACGATTTGTACGAACTGTAGAAAAACAGTATCTGTATTAGCTCGGTGTGGTTCACGGACTTTTATCATCTAAAAGGAAAGGTTTTCAGACATTAGATTACAATCACATAATATTATAAAAAGGAATATGTATCTTTCAATACTCAGGTTATGGAATTTCAGAAAGTATGGAACTGGGGCAGATAATGCACCTGGACTTGAAGTGTACTTTCATGAGGGTGTGAATGTACTAATTGGAGAAAATGATTCTGGCAAGACAACTATTGTAGATGCTATCCGTTATGCATTGAAAACGCAAAGTGGAGAGTTTATTCAATTTGATGACAAAGATTTTTATCAAGATGTCCAAGGCAACAGGATGGATGAATTCAAAATAGAGTGTGTGTTTGATGGACTAAACGAACAGGATTCTGGTTTGTTTTGGGAATGGTTATCTTGGAACGATGACAAGACAAGATATTTGTTGAAGGTATGGCTTTATGCAAAGAGGAAGGACAATGTTATTATACCAACATTCTCTGCTGGTATAGAAGGATTGGCAGAAAGAATGGATTCCGAGGCAAGGGATTTGCTGAAGGTGGTTTACTTTAAGCCGCTAAGGGATGCCCTTACAGATATGACTCACGGCTATAAGTCTAGGCTAGCTCAGATACTTGGTGCACACGAATTGTTTAAGACACTGAAGGATGAACAGGGAAACAATACAAAGCATAAACTGGAGACCGACTATGAGCATTTGAAAAACGAGATAGAAAACTATTTCAAGGATGGCGGTCGTGGAGCCATTATCACTGGGGATATAAATAATTTTCTAAAAGAGCACTTCTTGCTAAAAGGTGACCCGCGAAATGCCCAGATAAAACTGACAGGAGGGGAGTTGGCAGAGATTTTAAGATTACTCGACCTGATTATGGAGGGTAACAAGTCGGGGCTTGGGACTCTTAATTTGCTTTGTATTGCAGCAGAAATGCTTTTGTTCAACAACCAAAAGAAAGGTTTAAAACTTGCTCTGGTTGAAGAATTAGAAGCTCACCTTCATCCCCAGTATCAGTTACGCTTGATTGATTATATATCCTCTCAACAGAATAACGAGCAATTCATTCTTTCTACACACAGCATCACATTGGCATCGAAGATACGGCTAGAAAACCTTATTGTTATGAAAGACAAGGAGGCATACCCAATGGCTGCAGATTACACGATGATGAATCCCGCAGACTATAAATTTCTGGAGAGGTTCTTGGATGCTACAAAGGCTAATCTTTTCTTTGCAAAAGGCCTTATTATGGTTGAGGGGGATGCTGAAAACCTTTTAATTCCTGCCATTGCTGAACTTTTGAATAAACACCTGCATAAGCATGGCGTCTCTATTGTCAATGTGGGTAGTACGGCATATAAACGGTATGTGAGTATTTTTAAGCGTAAGGATGGAAAGACGTTTGACATGCCAATAGCTGTTGTCTCAGATCTCGATGAAAGGGCGCTTGAGTATTACGATGACAATAGTAAAGACCGTAAGACTCCAAAATATTGGTTGAAAGATACTGTTCTTCAGGATTTAAAAGCTATCACAAATGAAGTGAATTATGACTCTATGGCAAATACTTTTCGTAGTTTGAGTGCTTTTGAAAAAGAGGTGCGAGCAAACAAGACGGATAACTTTGCACCTATCGAAGATACCATCAATCGCATGAAAGCGGTTTTGAATGAGGATAAAAAAACAAAACTGGACGAAGCAATTCTCATGATTATAAGGGATGAAAAGATCAAGCGTTTGGAGAAAGAGATAAATATAGGAAAGACAGAGATATTCTTGCCCAAAGATTGGACTTTGGAATATGAAATTGCTGGGAGCGGTCTTTACAGGCTCCTTGAATTGGCTATAAAGTCTGCTTATATAGAAAAGAACAACCCAGAATCTGAGTTAACAGATGAACGGTTGCTTGAATTGTGGAGCGAAGTAAAGGAAAACTATCATGATGACCATAAACCTTCAAGAGAAGACTCTTATAAGATATTTGCGCCACTTAATGATGGTACTGTTAGCAAGGCAATTACTGCACAATATTTGGCGGGTATGATTACTGGTCAGTTGCCACCAATAAAAGGGAATGATGACTTAAAAAAGAAGGTAAAAGGCATTATTGAGAACGACGAAAGGCTGGAATATATTAAGAAGGCGATAGAACATGTTACTGCATAATCCTTAATAAATGATTGAAGTATGGCGTTTGCTACAGATGAAGAAATAAAAATGGCTCATGAAGTTTTATTGAAAGGGAAAGATCCTTTTGATGAAACGAGGGTAGATATTATCAAGAATGATAGTAGTTGCTATGTTCAGGCCAGCCCAGGAAGCGGCAAGACGACAGCCTTGCTAGCCAAACTCGTTATTCTTGCAAATAAACTTCCTTTGGCCGATGGTAAAGGTGTATGCGTACTGACTCATACTAATGTTGCCATAGATGAGATAAAAGCGAAGGTTGGACCTAAGGCAGAAGCACTTTTCAATTATCCTAATTTCTTCGGAACTATACAAACATTTCTGCATAAGTATGTTGCAGCTGCGGCCCTTCATTATTTCTATGGTAGTAAGATTCAGTATGTGGATAATGATATTGCTATGGCTGTGTTGTTGAAAAAGTATGGTAAGTTAGAGTGGAAAAACAAATTGAAGGGTTTTATCTACCGTCAAATTCAATCGAGGGAGCATATTGCAACGGATGATGAAATAAATGCATGGGGAGGCGTGGATGCTATGATTGCGGCTAAGGTCATTAAAAAGAAAGGCCCCAGGTCAAAAAAATATCTGTTTCAATTAAAAGGCTATGATTTTGCAAATATTGCCACAGATATTCAAAAGACAATTCGCTTGAAGAATAAAAGCATCGTAGATAAGGAGGAAAGAGAACTCATACTTAGCACAAAGATAGATTGGTTTAATAATAAAGTTATTATAAATCAACACGTAATAGGCTTTGTTTCAGAATCCGGCAATGAATTTGTTAAGATTAAAGAGGAAATGTTCAAAGAGGGCATTCTTTCTTTTGAGGATGCATATGACTTGGCATTTCGGTATATTCGAGAAAAAGGACTTGATTTCAGCAACTTCTCAGATAAGAGGTTCAAATACTTGTTTATTGACGAAGTTCAAGATTGTGACAAACAGCAGGTTGAGTTGATAAAGCATTTGTTTTCAGATAATAAAGTTGTTGTTCAGCGGTTTGGGGATTATTGCCAAGCAATTTATGAAGGAGATGGAAGCGATGGGAGCGATATTACTGAATTGAGAGATGAGAATGTACTATACATACATAATAGTAATCGATTCGGAGAGAAAATAGCCCGGCCATTACGTTCTTTGTGCATGGAAGACAATCGTCTTCTTGTTGGAAATGAAGATGTATATTCGGTAAAACCTGTCATCATTACCTATGAAGACCCGTTGACCGTACTACCCAAGTATGCAGAATTACTGAGAACGATAACCATTCCTGAGTTGGATAACATATCAGTGCTGAATTTGGCCAATAAAGAAAAGAGCGAAGACCCATTGCACAGAGTAAATATCAAAGCATGTGGATGGGTGGGTAAGAAAGGAGCCTATGAGCAAAAGAGGTATATAGAATCTTATTATCCATCATTTGAAAAGAAGAATGCTAAAACAAGGATGGTGGCAGAGTCATTTGATGAATTCTTATACAATAATCCTCAAGGAACAGTAAAAGATTGTGCATCATCTATTATACAAGGTGTTATTGAATTCTTAAACTTGTGTAATGTAAATAATGATGCCAAGCGCTATACTAGAACATCACTGTTTGACTATCTGGCATCAACAGACGCTAAGGAATTATTTCTTAGCAACGTGATGAGTTGGGCTATGCTTGCAGCAACAAGAAATAACGCAGAAGATAAACAACATCTAAAAGAGGATATTTATCAGTATTTGTCGAGTACACTTCTGCCTCTATTTGATAAAAATGAGGTGTCAGTGGCAGCTAATACTTTCTTTAATGCCGTTGCAGAAGGGAACCAAGGCGGACAAAATCTTGAGCATGGAAATATTTATAAAGAAGATGACGTTGAGATTGAAGTTGCCACAGTTCATGCTGTGAAAGGTGAAACACATGCTGCAACGTTATACCTTGAAACCTTTTTCAACAAGTATTATGAGTCAGAACGACTAAAAGAACAGTTTAAGGGTATTGCGTACATGGGAACTGATGATGATACACTAAAAAGCCTAAGAGTGGTATATGTAGGCATGAGCAGGCCTCGGTATTTGTTATGTGTCGCCATTCAAAAGGATAGATTTCACACTATAGACTGTCAAGAGTTGAGAGAAATATGGGATGTCGTAGATGCATAAATTTCAATTAGTAGTATAATTTGGCATGAGTTATTCGCCCCCCCAAAAAGATACAAGCGTTAGTACATCTCCATATTATTTGTTACTCTATATGAATTCTTGTAACACTGTACTCATGAATTCGCAATTACTAGCGCATCTATTAAACATTGTCTGGTTATTTGAACAAAACCAAAGGGAAGATTCATAGATTGTACCGTGTTATTAACAAAGTTATTTCTAAAATCTGGAACAAAGCCTTTTAGTGCCATTGCAAACATGTTGGTAAATGTCATCTTTAAAGTATTTGTATCAATCTCTTTATGCGCAAGACTCATACATGCGGTTATGGCAACAGATAATTGAAAAGGATTATTATTCATATTCTGCATTACAGCTACTAATTTATTCGTCTTTCCATTTCTTGCCTTCAGATATTCATTACATATATAATCAGTATCAAGTTCAACACCAACAAAACTATGATCCAGCAAGAACTCAGAATATTCTTTAGAAACTTGTTCGTCATTAAACAACCTCACATATGTTTCTGTTGTTATTATTTTTGCCATTGGTAGCATTGAAGCGATTTTGCTATCGTCAGTAACAAAATAATATTTTTGATCCAAAAGTAATGACAACGAACTAAACAATTGATCTTTCAAAGGAGTGTTATTTCCTTGTTGTAATAATCCTAAAGCCTTATCAGCAATTACATCCGTACAATTAGCATCAGTCCATTCTAACAACTTTTGTATATGTTCCTTAGCATCAACATCCACATATTCGCTATACTTAATAAGATTTCCTCGACTCATTGCCTCATAAAAATCTCCATCAGCAATATGAATTGCCGATTTATTAGCAAATCTAAGATACTCGTGTAGCAATTTTGTAATTGTTTTCTGACCTTTGATTTGATTGCCTGTTTTTGCTGTGAACTCGGCAAATGTTATTATCGTTGGCAAATCCAGTACGAATTGAGTGCCAACAGGTATTTCTGTAATCTTATGTCTTTCCTCCGAACTTATGTTAACATGTACACGGAACGGAGTAAAAAGATACTTGTAGTAACTGGATAACATATTGTTGTCATCGACTAATTGAAGTAGCCCTATCTCCCCTTGTTCATACTTTGCATATGCAACCTTTCGTCTCTCTTCAGGAGTTTGAGTGTCTTTTGACATTTTGCGTATAAAACTCTCTAGACTTTCCAAAGGATGTTCCATATCAATCTCAAAAGGAACAAGACCAGGATTGCTACCGTCCATAGATTCACGCATTATGTCTCCTGCGAGTTTGTAGTATTTATTATATATGCCTATAACTTTTAGTTTTATAGGCTTAAAGCCTATCTCCGTATCAATCTCGTCATCTTTCTTCGCTCCAAGCATTGCTTTTGAAATACTACTGCCGTTGTCTGATGCAAGGTAGAACAAGCGTTGTCCATCTTTATCGCATAGCACATAGTTTCCATCTTCTGCCACATCATACTCCTTTCTAGTAATATTGCTAATCATACCATCAAGAGTCTCATTGTGATAAAAGGTTCTGAGTCCATAGTCATCACTAGCTTTAGCTGCATTGTACAACAATTCTGCAGCGGTCTCAATATAACCATTCTCAGAAAAAGCCCTATACGCCAATTTAACTAACTTTGAATCTGGAATTTTCAAATCCAAAGTAGTCTTCTCATATTGCTTAATCGACTCTGGACATACATGACCTGTAGTAAATATGAAATGGACAAAAATCTCTGTATTTTCTGGATATCTCTCATATAACATAGTAATTGCGGCAAGGGCATTATTGTAGTCTCCAATTTGAGAATCGAGCAGATATTCCTTTTTTAACAAATGATCATCGCAATAGTTGCCTGCTTGTCGATTTTTTATAAGAATACGATACAGCTCTGGTGATTTTTCTTGCATTTTTTCGAGCACAGATAGAAATATATGTCGTTTCAGATCTGGCGTACTTTCGTCAACAATCGGTTTCAGCATATCAAATGCTAATTCCGTATCACCTACAAAGGCAAGTAGGTTAGCTGCATATGCTTTCAACTCGTCACAGAATTCGGACATCGTTTTCTTAATCTGTTCTATTATGACTTCTTTGCCAGAATTGAAATTGGTAAGTTGTATTAAGAGCTCCTTAACGGATTCCTTCTCAAATTCAATATTATCCAATTGTCCTCTTATCAACTCTGCATTTTTCCTTTGCATGGAATGGGCTAAAAGCACAGCTATCTCATCATTTACTTTTATCTCTACCTCCTTCATCCTCCCGAGAACCCAAGCCAAATGCATTATGTTGTTGGTTTGAATAAACAACATAATAGCAACTCGAATAATATTAATATCAAGTTCCGTACTTGCAGATACTAAAGCTGTAAATGCCTCTTCATGTCTTCCTAATAGCACATAAACAGATGTTTCCATCAAATTGAACACAATCTTCTGATCACCGAAATGTGCTCGGTCTATTGATAGAAATGAATCTGCCCATGATTTATCTTGTGTGCATACAAGGTTCCAATAACTATGTAAACAAGCTATCAGAGGAAAACACCCTTTTATCTCAGTTTCTTCAAGTTTCCTCCAAAAGAGGTTAACCGCTTTTCGTGCTGATTTTACATTGTCAATCTGAGGAGCATCAAATGAAAGAGCAATAAAGTCTCCTGTTTCATACCTGATTTTTGAAAGTAAGAATAACCATTGACAGATATTTGATAGTTTTAATGATTCAGGAAGAGCCACATCTTCGCAATCAAACAAAAATGCACAATTCGCATCCTTCTTCACAACAAGACCTTCAAGCACGATTTGACGCACTTCCATGTCTCTCTTAATATTCTTTGGTATTACTGCGAATACAGAAGAACTGTTGTCAGAACTTACTACATCAACAATTGCTTTATACCTTTCGTCTCCTAATTCTTTAGAGAGTTTACTTGCTGTTTCATAATCGCATTTTGTTAAACATCTTCGTATTTCCCTCTGGATATAAATAGGCTCATCTTGACAAATAGCATATGCTTCATGCAATAACTCTATAGCCTTTTGACTTTGAGAGAACAATAAAGTCAAGCCTTTTCTATATGCTATTTCAGACCTTAACGCCTTGTTGTTTTCTATCACAGAAGCAAACTGTTCCTCAATTTCTTCAATGACCCTTCTGCCTGTGGTTAATTTGAGATCTTCAATCAAATCGGCAATACTTCCACGTAAAAGAGCAATAAGTTTCTTTGCTTGATCAATTGTTCCATCTTTTGTTAAGGCTTGCATTTGTGTCCGCAAGAATTCCATCATGTCATCTTGTTTTCTCAACATGCTTTTCTGTTCTTCCGCTATTTTATTAATAGTCGTCTGAATATCGTTCTTCAGTAAGATTAACACATCATTGAGTTTGCAGTTTGCCACATCCTGTTTGTGAGTAATTATGTAATTTGTACAAACCTCGTCGTTCTGCATTTCTTTAATCCACAAACGAAGTAAATCTTTAATCTTAGGATTTATCCCTTTTGCAGGTTCAGATAAAAAGATTGCAAGATCAGGATAGTATTTAAGAGACTCACTATGTAAAATATTACGAGTTTCCTGAGAGACCTCCCATTTATTCAAAGCATTATTAAAGCACTTGTTCATTCTTGCGTCTAAGTCCTTATTGCTTCTGATATCCTCTATCAGATTGTTTACAATGCCTGCTCCGACAGACACAGCAAAACTAATCATTATATCGTCTAATCCCATCATATTATTTTATATTCTCTTGTAAAGTCATCGAACATATAGAAGTTGACTATAGCTCTTGAGTGGTCAATAACTGCGACAGCTGTCGCAGAATTGCATCATATTCGGATTGTTGAATCAGTATGATATCTTCCATGCTTTCAATCTTTGCCCGTTATAAGTTCTCGCTTATCAATGTCAAGTAATGTTGCTATTTTGTCTAATGTGTATAAGTCTGGCTGAGATACGTTGGTACACCACTTACTCACAGTAGCAGGGTTCTTGCCTAATTCCTCAGCAAGCCATTTTGCTGTTCGCTTCTTTTCAACGAGTACCACTTTAATACGATTTAAATCTTTCATTTGCAAATATCTTTAATTTGAACGCAAAGATATACAAAATAATCGATAACAAAAGAACTTTCACTCAACAAATGACACTTATGAATGTTTTTTTGAGATTATTAAGAGTTTTTGTACCTTGTAGGCAAAAAAAGAGCGGATATAGCCAGAGTTCTTCTTTGCGAGAATAACTTCTGTACAGAATTTGCACACCAACTCCATTTTTGTGGTTTACAAAAGTTAAAAACGTTAATTCTTTGTCTTTTTCATCCTCCAGAAAATCCACGTAATCACTTTTCTACCGTTTTAATCGAAACAAATTGGTACACAATGATTTGCAAATACCAAGGCTGTAGTGGTTTAACATCCATAACAATCCCCAACAGTGTAACTTCTATCGGATATGATGCTTTCTCCGGCTGCAGTAGCTTGATCTCTGTTACTATCCCTAACAGCGTGACTTCTATAGGATACGCTGCTTTTCGTGAGTGCAGTAGTTTGACTTCTGTCACGATACCCAACAGTGTGACTTCCATCGAATTCTCTGCTTTCGCCAATTGTAGTGGTTTAACCTCTGTCACGATACCCAACAGCGTGATTTCCATCGGGAACAGTGCTTTCTCTGGTTGCAGCGCATTGACCTCTATCACGATACCCAACATCGTGACTTCCATCGAAAGCTTTGCTTTCGCTTTCTGTAATAGCTTGACCTCTGTCTTGATTCCAAACAGCGTAACTTCCATCGGGAACAGTGCTTTCCAAGGCTGTAGTGGTTTGACCGCTGTCACGTGTTATGCAAACAATGTGCCAACCACGAGGAGTGATGCCTTTTATGACTCCCATATCGAATACGCAACATTACATGTTCCGGCAGCATCCATAGATGTGTATAAGGAAACAATTCCCTGGAAGAACTTCAAGCAGATTGTGGCGATAGATGGTGAAACACCTACTAGCCAAAAATGTGCTACCCCTACCATCTGTTATTCAAATAAAAAACTGTCATTCAGTTGTGAGACAGAAGGAGCAGAGTTCGTTTATGAGGTAACCGATTCTGACATTAAGAAAGGGTATGAGAGTAGTGTGGATCTATCTGCTACTTATGAGATAAGCGTATATGCCACAAAGTCAGGATATGATAACAGTGATGTGGCTACCGCCACATTGGTGTGGACGGATGCCGTATTCACAGCCAATATTACAACCAGTGCAAAGCCGATGAGTCTCCGGCCATTACTTATCCAAGCGAATAATGGAAACATCAGCATCCAAGGTGCCGATGATGGCGAGCGTATCAGCATTTATTCCACCAACGGCATTCGGCAAGGATCTAGCACAAGTCATAATGGCATCGCCACTATCAACACCCTTCTCCATACTGGCGATATTGCTATCGTGAAGGTTGGTAGTAAAGCGATTAAGGT
>JAEEGF010430205.1_pt1 | contig 12242 bp, 9 predicted proteins | sample 9134171 | NCBI WGS metagenome assembly JAEEGF01 (sample SAMN16246542, study PRJNA631951) | gut metagenome | biome: gut microbiome; feature: rumen; material: AP-attached | host: Bos | place: Iran: Karaj | collected 2018-10 | reverse complement strand
GGAATCTTAACTACCATGTTCTTGTGAAGCTTAGCAATCTCACGTCCCTCAGCGATCATGCCCTCAGCATCTGTAGTTGTAGCTTTTACCTCACCACTGATTGGTCCGTCTACAATTGAAGCAATCTCTTTAACTACTTCATAGACATCGCGTCCCTCCTTTGCGATAAGTGAAGGGTTTGTGGTAACACCACAGATTACACCCATCTCATTGGCTTTTCTGATCTCATCAATATTAGCTGTGTCGATAAAGAATTTCATTTTTCCACTCCTTTTGTTTTTCTGAATTTGGGCTATTATCCTTCTTATAATCCATTAATTACATTTCCCTTTTAAAGGCATTTTATCCTATCATATATTGCTCTACTTCTCATAATACTTTCGTCATATTCAAGGAAGGCTTACTTAAGAAAATCCTTTACTGATGCGTAAACACCATCTGCATCAAGACCATACTTGTGCACCAGCTCGCTTGCTGTACCAGACTCACCAAATCTATCCTGCATCCCAAGCTTTTTAACAGGTGTGGGGCAGAGCTCTGATAACGCATCACACACCGCGCTTCCAAGGCCGCCTATGACAGAATGTTCCTCAACGGTTACTACCTTTCCCGTCTTCTTTGCCGACGCTGCTACAAGCTCTTTATCAAGGGGCTTTATTGTGCAGATATTGATAACTTCAGCATCTATTCCATCTTCTGCAAGCTTATTTGCCGCTCCGATCGCTGAGTCTACACAGATACCTGTGGCGATGATTGTTACATCTTTTCCTTCCCTTACGACAGAACCTTTGCCAATCTCAAATCTGTAATCAGGTCTGTCGTTTATAACTGTGCATGCTGCACGCCCAAATCTGATATATACAGGTCCTTCATGCAAAAGTGCAGCCCTCACACATGCCTTTGCTTCTACATCATCAGCAGGACACATTACAACCATGCCGGGAATGACACTCATAAGGGCGAAATCTTCATTACACTGATGGCTTGCTCCATCTTCACCAACTGTAATGCCTGCATGGGTTCCTCCTATCTTAACATTCAGGTGCGGATATGCAACTGAATTCCTAACCTGCTCGAAAGCCCTTCCTGCCGCAAACATTGCAAAAGAACTGACAAAGGGAATCTTGCCCGTGGTAGCTAGTCCCGCTGCAATCCCCATCATGTTACACTCTGCTATGCCACAGTCAATATGCCTATTAGGGAATTTTTTCTGAAACACTGCTGTCTTGGTGGATGCGGCAAGGTCAGCATCAAGTACAACCAGATTCGGGAACTCTTCTCCAAGCTCTGCAAGTGCATTGCCATAACTCTCTCTTGTCGCTATCTTCTTTACTTCACTCATAATGCTGCACCTGTCCTTTCCAGCTCTTCCATAGCGGCCTTGAACTCCTCATCATTAGGAGCCTTCCCATGCCATCCAACCTGATTTTCCATGAAGGATACACCCTTGCCCTTCGTACTGTGGGAAATGATGGCTGTAGGCATCCCCTTTGTCTTTTTTGCTTCGTCTAAAGCCATCCGTATCGCTTCAAAATCATGGCCGTCAATATTTATCACATGAAAATTGAATGCCTTGAATTTCTCATCAATAGGGTATGGTGAACATACCTTGTCTACAGGGCCATCAATCTGAAGTCCATTATTGTCTACGATAACACAGAGATTGTCAAGTTTCCTGAATCCGGCAAACATAGCTGCTTCCCAGACCTGTCCTTCTTCGAGTTCTCCGTCTCCAAGCACTGTGTAGACGCGGAAGCTCTTGTTATCCAGCTTTGCTGACAGGGCCATTCCGCATGCAGCAGATATTCCCTGTCCAAGAGAGCCACTGGACATGTCAATTCCCTTAAGATACTGCATACTTGGATGCCCCTGAAGTCTTGAGCCAAGCTTACGAAGAGTGGTGAGCTCTTCTTTGGGAAAATATCCTCTCTCTGCCATTACTGAGTAAAGTCCGGGAGCACAGTGACCTTTAGAAAGTACAAACCTGTCTCTATCCGGATCATCAGTTTTTTCAGGATCAATGTTCATTTCCTCAAAATAAAGATAAGTAAAAATGTCTGCCGCAGAAAGAGATCCGCCAGGATGTCCTGCACCTGCTGCGTGAAGCGCTGTGATTATGTCTTTGCGGACTTCATTTGCGGTCTTCTGCAATTCTTTGTTGGTCATAATACTAATTCCTTTCTAAAATGTATACCTCTTGCCCATAATATGCGTTTGCGCCGTGCTTTCTGTAGTAGTGCTTGTCCTGGAGCTCCTGCGGTGCAGGCTGTACCCTCTGGTTTATCACCTCGCACCTGTAGGCCATCTTGGCAACTTCCTCGCAGACAACGGCGTTGTGTACTGCCTCATGAGCATCCTTTCCCCAGGTAAATACCCCGTGGTTCTTGCACAGAACTGCAGGAACTGCTACCGGGTCTTTTCCCATGCGCTCAAACTCATTTACGATAAGATGACCTGTGTTCTCCTCATATGCGCTCTCTATCTCTTCCTTTGTAAGACATCTTACGCAGGGGATCTCACCATAGAAATAGTCAGCATGTGTAGTGCCGTAGCAGGGAATGCTCCTTCCTGCCTGAGCCCAGCTTGTTGCATAGGATGAGTGAGTGTGTACTACGCCTCCCACTTCCTTAAATGCCTTATAGATCTCAACGTGGGTTGGTGTGTCCGATGATGGATTGAGTTTTCCCTCAACTTTGTTGCCATTCAGGTCCATGACAACCATATCATCCGGTGTCATGGTATCATAATCAACACCACTTGGTTTTATCACAAAATATCCGCTCTCTCTGTCAATCTCGCTGACATTTCCCCAGGTGAAAGTAACCAGGGAATATTTGGGAAGCAGGATATTTGCTTCATATACTTTTTTCTTAAGTTCTTCTAACATATTCTTGCTCCAATTTTCATATCTTTTTAGGGAAAATCACTTAAGTGAATCTACAGCTGCTCTCTCGACAGCAAGGCCTGCGTTGTAGTCCTTCATGAACGTGTCAAAGCCTTCCACATCTGCCTTTACAGGATCGCAGACTTCAACCTTTCCGCCGACAAACACTTTGTCAGAGAGGTACTTCTCGAGAGTCTCGCCGTCCTCCTTCTGGCACATGAAGCCTGCCAGGATTGCCTGTCCCCATGGCCCGCCTTCTCCGGCTGTCTCCATGAGCTTAATGGGTGTGTCGAGCGCAGCAGCCATAACCCTGTCGCCAACGCCGCGAACCATGAAGAATCCGCCCTGACCAAAGAAGAAATCTGCCTTTACATTTTCCTCTTTCATGAGGATGTCATTTCCTGCCTTGAGTGCGCCAAGGGCAGTATAAAGATGTGTTCTCATGAAGTTTGACAGATTGAATTTATCATCAGGTCTTCTGACGAAAAGAGGTCTTCCTTCATTAAAGCCTGTAATGCTCTCACCTGAGAAATAGTTGTAGGCCAGGAGTCCGCCACAGTCAGCATCTCCTTCCATAGCCTTGCGATAAAGTGTTCCATACAGCGTATCGTCATCAATATCCTTTCCAATCGCACCTGCAAACTCCCTGAATAGTCCTACCCAGGCGTTGAGGTCTGAAGTGCAGTTGTTGCAATGTACCATGGCAACCTGCTCTCCTGATGGAGTTGTTACCAGATCAAGCTCAGGATATGCCTTTGAAAGATCATGCTCAAGAACGACCATTGAGAAAACTGAGGTACCTGCTGAGATATTACCTGTCCTTACGCCTACAGAATTAGTAGCGACCATTCCTGTACCAGCATCTCCCTCAGGAGGACATACCGGGATACCGCCCTTTAATGTGCCTGTAGGATCAAGCTTCTTAGCTCCTTCATCAGTAAGTGTTCCTGCTTTTGCCCCTGCGGGAAGAGACTTAGGAAGGATATCCCGTATCTTCCATCCAAGGTTCTTAGGCAATATAAGCTCATCGAACTGATTCAGCATCTTCTCATTATAGTTACAGGTTGAAGAATCAATTGGGAACATTCCTGAGGCGTCGCCCACACCAAGCACTTTCTCTCCCGTAAGCTGCCAGTGAACATATCCCGCAAGTGTTGTAAAGAAATCAATTTTGGAAATATGCTCCTCACCATTAAGAATTGCCTGATATAAGTGTGCAATACTCCATCTCTGCGGAATGTGGTAACCAAAAAGATCTGTCAGTTTTTCTGAAGCCTCTTCAGTTATAGTATTTCTCCAGGTCCTGAAGGGAACAAGGAGTTCACCCTCTTTGTCAAATGCCATATAACCGTGCATCATTGCAGAAAAGCCCATGGCTCCAACTGTAGTCAGCTTTTCTCCATATTGTGACTCTACATCCTTTGCAAGATTTTTGTAGCAGTCTGTAAGTCCATTCCACACATCATCAAGAGTGTAGGTCCAGACACCATTGTCCAGCCTGTTCTCCCAGCTGTGGGATCCGCAAGCTATCGGATTGTAATCAGTATCTGTTAGTACCGCCTTTATCCTGGTTGAACCAAATTCAATCCCAAGATAAGTCTTTCCTTCAGCTATTGCCTTTTTTGCATCTCCCAAAATATGCCTCCATTCTGTCAGACCAGTGATTTGGCCATACCTATATATTATCTGTATGAAATACTATTCCAGCGAAGCTCATTCTTGAGACCTCTGATAGTTGTATCTTTATCAATAACAACACTCTCAATTCCCATTGCATCAGCCCAATCAACCATCTGTTGTGATGTGAGATCATAAGAGAATGATGTGTGATGGGCACCGCCGGCAAGTATCCATGCTGCTGCACCAGTCTTAAGATCTGGCTTTGGTGTCCAGAATGCAGTGGCTACTGGAAGGTTTGGCATATCCTTCTCAACCTTCTTGCAGTCTACTTCAGCAATTATCAGTCTGAACCTGTTGCCCAGGTCTATAAGTGAACATGCAATGCCGGGACCTGTCTTTGATGTGAATACAAGTCTTGCAGGATCCTCACGGTTGCCCATTGAAAGAGGCTGAACCTTTATTGAAATTGGTCCCTCTGCTATAGCCGGGTCAACTTCCAGCATGTGGGCTTCAAGTATTCCCTCTTTACCCTTAACAAGATTGTATGTATAGTCCTCCATGAAGGCTGTACCCTTGGCATCCTTTTTGCCTGCAGTCATGAGCTTCATAAGGCGGACCATTGCGGCTGTTTTCCAGTCTCCTTCTGCACCAAAGCCATAACCTTCCTGAGTTAGCCTTTGGATTGCAAGGCCGGGAAGCTGTTTGAGGCCACCGAGCATTCCAAAATGCGTTACTACTGCATGATAATCTCTTTCTTCAAGAAATCTTCTCAGTGCGATTTCCTGAGCAGCCTGTACATCAACATGTCTGCGGAATTCATCCTCATTTCTGCCTTCAAGAAGTATCTGATATGTACTGTAGTACTCATCAGTAAGTGTTTTTATTTCAGCATCGGTAACGCAGTCAACATACTCTACAAGATCATTTACATTATAATGGTCTATTTCCCATCCAAACCTGATCTGGGCTTCAACCTTGTCGCCCTCAGTTACTGCAACATTGTTCATGTTGTCGCCAAAACGGCATACCCTTACGTGTGAGGACTCCATAATTCCAAGGGCTGTTGTCATCCACGCAGCTATCTCTTCCACAACATCAGGGTCACTAAAGTGTCCGACAATGACCTTGCGCTCAATTCCCATTCTTGAAACGATGTGTCCAAACTCCCTGTCCCCGTGAGCAGACTGGTTCTCATTCATAAAATCCATGTCGATGGTATCGTATGGGATTTCTTCATTGAACTGTGTGTGAAGATGGCACAGAGGTTTTTTATACTCTTGAAGTCCGATTATCCACATCTTTGCCGGAGAAAAAGTGTGCATCCAGGTGATAACTCCAGCACAGTCGGGATCGTTATTTGCTTCATTAAAAGTTTTCCTGATTGAAGCCTGATCGATAAGTGTTGGCTTCCACACAATTTCAAAAGGAAGTTTTCCTGTTTTGTTAAGTGATTCAACTATTATTTTGGAATGCTCCGCAACCTTTTGAAGACACTTTTCTCCATAAAGATCCTGAGATCCTGTCGCGAACCATATTTTGTAGCTTTTAGTCTGTTTCATTTTTTCTGTGTATCTCCTTTAACCCTATTGTCATGATTTTATTTAATTCTGATCTCAACCACGCTTGCAGCCGGAATATCTAAAATGAATTTATTTTCACTGACTTTGCTGCATCCTTCATATGTTCTTTCAACAACATTGTCAGGATTTTCAAACGTATTGTAATCATGTGGATCAGTTCCACCGACAATAGAAGCCTCAACAACTTCATAGTTTTTATTTTCAGCAAGCTGAACATCCAGTGTCTTGGAATCTGAAACAGAGAGGTTACATAATGTTATCGTGATAACACCATCCTTTACTGACACTGATTCAGTGATCTCCGGCACCTTATCCTCTCCACTTTCTATCATCCCTGTTCCTGATAATGCACTCTCAAGCAGCTGCGCGCCCTGATGATGACGGTACATATGGAATACGTGATAGGTCGGTGTACGGAGCATCTTCTCTCCATCCGTAAGAATTACAGACTGAAGAACGTTTACCATCTGGGCAAGACATGCCATTTTCACCCTGTCACAGTGCTTGTTGAAGATATTGAGGGTAATTCCAGCAACAATCGCATCACGTACTGTATTCTGCTGATATAAAAATCCTGGATTGGTTCCGGGTTCAACCTTGAACCAAGTCCCCCACTCATCCACTGACATTCCAATCTTTTTGCCAGGATCATACTGATCCATTATCGCACTGTGGCGGGAAACAAGCTCTTCCATGCGGTACGCCTGTTTCATTGTCTTGTAGTATAGATCATCGTCAAACTCTGTTGCGCTTACTTTGGGTTCCCATCCGAGCGGATGTACATAATAATGAAGCGACAAAAGATCCATGAATCCATGCAGGAATTCAGGCGAATGGTCAAAGCATGTCTTAAGCACACCTTCAGTCCAATGATAGTCATCCACATTTGCGCCGCAGCAGACTTTTTTGACCGGCTTTGCATCATCATACTGCCGTACATAAGTCTGGTAACGACGGTACTCATTTGCATAGAACTCGGGAGTCATGTTTCCGCCACAGCCCCAGTTCTCGTTACCTACGCCAAAGTAATCAACCTTCCATGACTTCTCTGAACCATTGGCTCTTCTGAGATTTGACATGGGCGATTCACCATCAAAGGTCATATACTCAACCCACTCACTCATCTCCTGAACAGTTCCGCTTCCGAGGTTCCCATTTACATAAGTCTTGCATCCCAGCTGTTCACAGAGCTCCATGAACTCATGAGTACCGAAGCTGTTATCCTCTGTCACTCCGCCCCAATGTGTGTTAACCATTTTCTTGCGGTTCTTTTTATCACCGATTCCATCCTTCCAGTGATATTCATCCGCAAAACATCCACCTGGCCATCTGAGCACCGGAACCTTTATCTCTTTTAACGCATCAACAACATCCTTACGCATGCCTTTTATATTAGGAATATCAGAATCCTCACCAACATACAGACCCTCATATATGCATCTGCCAAGATGTTCGGAAAAATGCCCGTATATCTCAGGAGCAATTTCTCCCATTGTCTTAGTTTCGTTGATAACCAGCCTTGCCATTTTTGTTCCATCCTTTCTTTTCATTCTTCATTCATATAGTGGACGCACCATATTGAATGATTATTGTCTCCAACAGCACTTATGCAAAAAGTATTATTTCCAGCTTCGTCCTTCATATTGATCATAATACCTTTGTACACTACATCACCTGCGTTTATTGTTATAAAATTGCTTCCGTCTGCAACGGTATAAGTTCCGCTGATTTCACCGCTTATTTTTCCATCTCTGAAGGTACAGGCGAGGGGTTTGTTCACATTTGCATCCACGGAGAGTCCATGATCAAGGAAATAGAATGTTCCTATCGGGTCACTTTGCTTGTACCCCTGTGATAGAAGCGACTCCCCATTCGTTGCAAACGGGAAGATACACGGCCACCCATCCTCATTCATGGCAAACTGATGAACTCTTACATTGTGGGTCTCTCCCCTGTCAGCATACCGTTGATGATATACTATATAGTATTTCCCGTCACTGTCTCTGAAGGTCGACTGCCCTCCCGGTGCCATATAGGTCACGTCAAGGCTGGGAAGTGTGTAATTACCCATGAGCTTTACTCCATAGTCAGCAAAGGAGTCCAGATCTCCGTCTACGCCAAGACTCATTCCCCTTGCATCTACATATGGGCCTTCTGGGTATTTGGATCTTAGTACCCTTATCTGGTATCCTCCGTCCGCCTGAAGATTACCATATGACAAAAAGAGGTAATAAAAACCTGAATCTTCATCGTACTGGATATAAGGGCCTTCAATAGCATGGTGCCCTCCTCCTATGAGTCTTTTTCCAAAATACCTGTCAACAGCATTGGCGTCATCTGTTTCCGGGTGGATTATATCACCCGTTGCAGGATCAAGTTCAAGAAGAAAAATACCTCCCGACCATGAACCATAAACCATCCATAACCTGTCATCCTTATCATAGAACATGGCCGGATCTATGGCATTGGGCCAGAGCTGATTATTATATCCTGCTGCGGTTATATACCTGTCACGTGTTGCCTTGTCCTCATCCATCACCTCATAGTAATCAGTCTTTGTAAGAACCGGTTTGGTAAAACCTGAATAGAGGACTGTCTTCTCGTAATGGTAAGGACCACCAATGTCATCCGATACAGCCAGTGTAATATTGGATTTAATATAAGAAGACGTTGTGCAGAAATACATCATGTACTTGTCTGTCGCCTTATTGTAGATTACGCTTGGTGCCCATACAGAATAGCTTCTTTCACTATTCTTACCAACATATGAAAATGCATCAAAGGGCTCTGCCAGCAGATTGTCAAATATCTTATTGGCCTTTGTAACTCCATCAGCCCAGCTCCTCCAGGTAATGAGATCATTTGATGTGGCAGCCGTCATATGTGTTCCATAGCAGTAATAAGTGCCATCGTTTGCCACGATGATCTGGGGATCGTGAAGGGACCCTTTAGTCAGTACTGAGCCCTTTTTTATATCTTCTTCCTTTAGCTGATCTGGCAGTACTGATGGCTCACCTTTAGTCATAACGCATCCCCCAATCATAGTGCATATTAGAAATCCGGCTGTCACAGCCCAAATTATTTTCTTTATTTTCTTCTCATCCAAACCAACATTTCTCCTTCGCCTCTATTGTTCCAGTATGCGTATGGTATAAGCCTCATCCTGGCTGGAACTTCCCTGGGTGGCGTAATTCCATAAAGACTTTCTCTGCCTGTATCCTCGTTTTCACTTCTTGTACCCGATACCTCGAGAACCATACATCCGCCAAACAGCTCTTCGTCCCAAACTTCTGTTATCCCACCCTTAGTATCTACTGCAAATGAGGGAAGGTTGGCGCCATTGTCCGCTTCTTCCATGGTATAGACTATAGCTCCCTTTGTAATTGCCACTTTTCCTGCATCAGCTCGTACATTGCTATTTGCATAGACAAATCTTGCCGGGATATCAAAATCCAGCTTAATATCACAAGCATAACTGTTATCCGCATCTATTCTGACCCGGATGCTCAGATATCCTTTGTCTATGACCGATGCGGTCTCTTTACCATTTATCATGGCTTTTACACTCTCTTTATCTGCATATTCAGGAATCCTTAGCATGAGGTAAAAACATACAGTCTTGTCAGAACTGATTGTTATCCTGTTATATCCCTTAAACGGCATATGAGTTTTAAGCCTGAGATTTACTTGTGCGCCATGGATGTTCACATCAAACTTTTCACCCATGTACATATTTACCCAAACACTGTCATCTCCAGTAAATACTGCATATTCTCCAAGGGAAGCCAGTGTCCTTGCTATATTGGGAGGACAACAGGCACATCCAAACCACTTCTGTCTTACCGGCTTAACATGTGACATGGATGTATATGGCAAAAGATTGCCCGGCCACACTTCCAACGGATTGACATAAAAGAAGCTCCTGCCATCCATTGCTATACCGGCTATCACAGTGTTGATAAGCGCTCTCTCCATGGTATCAACATACTTAGCATCATGAGTAATCTGAGCCATTCTCCTGCAAAACAAAGCCAAACCAATAGATGCGCAGGTTTCCGCATAGTTCCTGTCATTAGGAAGATCATAATCAACTGTGAACCTCTCATAGATTCCGCTCTGACCGATTCCTCCGGTTATATACATCTGCCTGCTTACAATATCCTCATATAATCTTTCACAGGCCAACATCAGTTCTTTATCGTCGTACTCATAGGCAAGGTCAGCCATAGCTGTGTACATATACACAGCCCTTACTGCATGCCCCCTTGCAGTCTTTTGGATCCTTACCGGCTCGTCGCACTGGGAATATTCAGGAATAAAGGGGTCCGGATTATGGAACACATCCTTCCAGTCCTCCCTTTTGCGTTCTTCTTCAAGGTGATTAGGCTTATGGCCTCTTCTGTCTATAAAGGCCTTGGCCAGATCAAGATATTTCCTGGTTCCGGTAGCCTGGTACAATTTAATAAGGCCAATCTCAACCTCCTGATGCCCCGGAATAGCGTATTTATACCGCTCTGTGTAAAATGTATCACACAGAAGGTCAGCCATTTTGCACATTACTTTAAGGAACTTATCCTTTCCTGTTACGTTGTAATATGCAACAGCCGCCTCCATCATATGCCCGGCAGTATACAGTTCATGCCCCTCAGAGAGATTTGTGAATCTCCCCTCCGGCTCTTTTATCGTAAAATATGTGTTGATATAGCCATCGGGGCACTGAGCATCGGCAATGAGATCAATAGCTCCATCCACGATTTCAATGAGTTTTGAATCCTCATTGTAAGCAAGGGAATAAGCAGCCGCCTCTATCCATTTCGCAAGATCGGTATCCTGAAAAACAAAGCCATAGAAGTCTCCAGACGCCCTTCCTGCCGCTATTTCAAAATTTTTTATGCAATGACTTGGCTCTGCATCCTCAACCCTGTCGTTAAGAACCTCCCACTGATATGGCAGGATTTTGGCTGTGACCAGATCTGTATACCTATTCCAAAACTCATCCTTAATCCTAATATTGTTAAGTTTTATAGAAGCTAGTCTTTTATCCATGATCATTATCCCTTAAGCAAAGGAAAACACTGGCCTTCCCTGTTCATCCCATTCAACCGGCATAAGACACGCATGGCGATTTGGATTGTAGAGCGGGTCTCCTTTTATCTCCTCCTCGCTCCTTGCGTGGTATACACATATATCTCTGCCTTCTTCATCTTTGGTAAAAGAGTTATGACCAGGGCCATATATTCCAAGCACATCATCAGATTTAAGAACCGGATATCTTTCTTTTGTCCAGGACTTGGGGTCAAGAAGATCAGAATCTTTATCTGCTGTCAGCATTCCCATACAATATGCCTTACCGGTCTCGCTGGCAGAATATGTCAAAAAGATCTTGTCGCCATGCTTGATTACCGCAGGTCCTTCATTCACCCAGAATCCTACTCTCTCCCAGTCATAATCAGGAGTTGTGAGCATGACCTGCACAGTCTCCAGCTTGTCCGGTGCCGCCATCCTGGCTATGTAGAGATTACTTATCTGTTTGCCGACGCCCACTTTCTCTGCCCACACGTAGTAGTGGCTGCCCTTGTTCTCAAATACCGTTGCATCAAGTGAAAAGGCCTCAAAAGAAAATTCGTCGTCATCGGCTCTCTTCATCTTGCCAAGTTCTGTCCACTTACCGGTTATTGGATCTTCTTCCTCACACCTAAGCACATAAGGTCTTATGTCCCAGATTGCATCCTTGTCACCACCTGCGTAATAGATGTACCATGCCCCCTGCAGGTAGTGAAGCTCCGGAGCCCAGATATGTATGCTCATGGGGCCCTCTTCGTGTTTGTGCCAGATCTCTGTCTCAGGCGCATCCGCAAGCTCTTCAAGGCTGTCTGCCCTCCTTAAGACAATTCCGTCATAGGCAGGAACGGATGCAGTAAAATAGTATTTCCCATCGATGTGCCTGTAGACATAAGGGTCCGCCCTCTGAAGGATCCACGGCTCATTAAACTTCAGTTCTTTTGTTGTATCCATAATTATCTTTCACCCCTCAGATCATCCCTTTACAGCACCTGCTGTCATACCATCAATGATGTACTTCTGGAAAAGCAGGAATATTACAAATATGGGAAGAATTCCGAACATTGACCCCGCAATAAGCACATCATAGTTGTTAC
>JAEEGF012178760.1_pt1 | contig 12243 bp, 8 predicted proteins | sample 9134171 | NCBI WGS metagenome assembly JAEEGF01 (sample SAMN16246542, study PRJNA631951) | gut metagenome | biome: gut microbiome; feature: rumen; material: AP-attached | host: Bos | place: Iran: Karaj | collected 2018-10 | reverse complement strand
TTGTTAAATTTTTCGCAATCCGCCCGTTTTGGCGTGAAAGATTGTTAAAATATTAGCAATAAAAAAATGAGACGGGGGGACGGGGTCAGAGTCTCAAAATGACTGTTGGTCATTTTGAGACTCTGACCCCGTCCCCCCGTCTCATTTTTGCATTGCTAATTTTTTAACAAACTTTCACGCATAAAAGAGTAGATTGCTAATATTTTAACAATCTTTCGCACCAAAACGGGCGGATTGCGAAAAATTTAACAAAGTTGTCCCTAAAAAGCCTTAAAAATGTGTAAAATTGTCAAATTGTATGCAAATTAGTACTTTTAATGTTTCGCCATTCCTTTTATAATGGTTGCATAAACTTGGAAAGTGTCAGCTCATATGGAAACTACAGAGCAAAAAACAAACTACATAAGGAGGGCGTTTCATGAGTAATACGGAAGATCAGTCCGGAAACGGCACGCAGATGGTTGCATTTGTTGCCTGTGCGGGGTGCGCTGCAGGCAAGGCAAGATTTGCAGGAAATGTATCAAGCTGCGAAGAGGCATTGGAAAAAGGTTTTGCCCGGGGCGAGTGCAAGGACGGCTGCGTTGGCGCAGGCTCTTGCATTAAAGTCTGCAAGCAGGGGGCAATGAGTATAGAGGATGGAAGGGTGGTCATAGACCGCGAAAAGTGCAACGGCTGCGGCGACTGTGCGGCAAAGGGCGTATGCCCGCAGAATCTTATCCGCATGATCCCGGCAGATGCGACAAACTTCATCCCTTGCTCAAATACGGATGATGATGAAGATTCGGTAAGAAAGACCTGCGGTTTCGGCTGCATAGCCTGTGGCGAATGCGAAAGGTCATGCCCCGAAGGCGCGGTATCCATCGTCAACAACCATGCGGTTATAGATTATGACAAGTGCGTGGGCTGCTCGACATGTACCGTAAGATGTAAAAAGAAGATAATAGTCGACACGCTTCACGACCTTACAAAGCTTAAGGATAAGGTGGCATTTGTTCGCTGCAGCGGCGGCAGCAAGGCCAAGGCAAAGTATGACGAGATGGGCATAACAGACTGCGCTGCAGCTGCAAAGCTTGACGCAAGGTCGATGAATCTTTGTACCACGGGCTGCTGCGGACTTGGAAACTGCACGAAGGTCTGCCGTTACGGAGCAATTTCCGTAGTAAACGGAACCGCTGTGGTAGATCCCGACAAGTGCGTAGGCTGCCGGGACTGTACATTTGCATGCCCCAAGGGCCTTATCACCATCATTCCTTACAAAGGAACCAAGCTTGTGCCCTGTATGAGCACGGATGATTATGCCGACAAGGCGGCTGTATGCGACTCGGCCTGCATTGCCTGCGAAGACTGCGTAAGAAACTGCCCCAACGGCGCAATATACATGGAAGAAAAACATGCCATAATAGATACATGCCTGTGCGAAGACTGCAACATGTGTCAGTATGTCTGCAGAAGAAATATCATAAAACAGCAGCAGGTTCCGGAATACATCTATGCGCAGCATGAAGCAATGAAAGACGAAGAAGAAGGAGGGCGCGAATAATGAGAAAACTTAAGACAATGGACGGAAATACGGCTGCAGCTCACGTAGCATACGCGTTTTCCGAAGTATCGGCGATCTACCCCATAACCCCTTCTTCCCCCATGGCCGAAAGCATGGATGAATGGGAATCCACAGGCAGAAAGAATATTTTCGGCGAGCCCGTAAAGATAATAGAGATGGAATCCGAAGGCGGCGCAGCGGGTGCGGTTCACGGCGCGATAACGGCCGGCGCATACACCACAACATTCACCGCCTCACAGGGCCTTCTTCTGATGATCCCCAACATGTACAAGCTTGCGGGCGAGCAGACCCCCACGGTCTTTCATGTTGCCGCGCGCGCCCTTGCATCCCACGCTCTTTCGATCTTCGGAGACCATTCGGATGTCATGAGCTGCCGTCAGACAGGCTTTGCGATGCTCTGCTCCAACAATGTTCAGCAGGTAATGGACCTTGCGGCAGTTGCACATCTGTCCACAATAGACGGCCGTCTCCCCATGATGCATTTCTTTGACGGCTTCCGTACCTCGCACGAATATCAGAAAATAAAGATATGGGACTACGAAGAATTAAAGGAGATGGTAAACTGGGATGCCGTAAAGGCTTTCAGGCAGAATGCTCTTAATCCCAACCACCCGCACCTTCTCGGAAGCGCCGAACAGCCGGAGACCTTCTTCCAGCACCGCGAGGCTTCAAACCCCGCATACAACGCTACTCCCGATATAGTCGCAAAATATATGGATATGGTCAATGCCCGCATAGGCACGGACTATAAGCCTTTCAATTACTACGGCGCTCCCGATGCAACGGAAGTGCTTGTTTCCATGGGCTCGGTGTGCGATGCGGCAGAAGAGGTGATAGATTACCTTAACGCTAAAGGAAAGAAGGTCGGCATCATAGAGGTACACCTTTACAGACCTTTCTCTGTAAAATATCTCACCGCCGTTATCCCGGATTCCGTACAAAAGATAGCTGTCCTTGACCGTACCAAGGAGCCCGGAAGTATAGGCGAGCCCTTATTCCTTGATATCTGCTCCGCACTCCGCGGCACAAAGTGGGAAAACTGCCTCATAGTCGGCGGCCGCTACGGCCTCGGTTCAAAGGATGTTCAGCCGGGAGATATCCTGGCCGCATACGAAAACCTTTGGAGCGATTCTCCAAAGAGAGAGTTTACTCTTTCAATAAATGATGATGTGACCCATCTTTCGCTTCCCGTAACGGAAAATCCCGACGTTGCGCCTGCAGGCACAAGCTCATGCAAGTTCTGGGGCCTCGGCGCTGACGGTACGGTCGGCGCAAACAAGAACTCCGTAAAGATCATAGGCGACCACACCGACAAATATGTTCAGGCATATTTCCAGTATGATTCAAAGAAATCGGGCGGCGTTACCATATCGCACCTTCGCTTCGGCGACCATCCGATCAAGTCTTCTTACTACGTAAAGCAGGCCGATTTCGTTGCATGCCACAACAGCGCATATCTCACAAAGTACGACATGGTAGAGGATGTCAAGCCAGGCGGATATTTCCTGCTTAACTGTGTATGGTCCGATGCCGAGCTTGAAGAGCATCTTCCCGGCAAGGTAAAGAGATATATCGCGAATAATGATATCAAATTTTACACCTGCGATGCTGTGGATCTGGCCAAGAAGGTCGGCCTAGGCGCAAGGCGTACCAATTCCGTTCTTCAGGCTGCATTCTTCAAGCTTGCCGAGATCATTCCCATAGATGATGCGGTCGGCTACATGAAGGATGCCATCATCCATACCTATGCCAAAAAAGGACAGAACATCGTAGATATGAACTGTGCAGCAGTCGATGCCGGCGTTCAGAGCGTCCACAAGGTAGTTGTCCCCGAACATTGGAAGACAGCCGCAGATGATCCCGCACCCGCAAAGCTTGTGGGCAGGGATGATTTCCACACAAATTACCTTAATGATATTCTGGTTCCCACAAATTCCCTTGCGGGCGATAACTGCCCCGTATCGGTATTTGTCGAGACCGCAAACGGCATGCTGCCTTCGGGCACGGCCGCATATGAAAAGCGCGGTATCGCGGCAGATCTTCCGCACTGGTGCTCAGGCAACTGCATGGAATGCAATATGTGCGCCCTTGTCTGCCCTCACGGCGTAATTCGTCCCTTTGTGCTTACTGCCGAAGAGGCAAAGGATTACCCGGACGCAAAACCCATGAAAGGGATGAAGGACAAGTATTTCGTACTTGGCTTTTCCGCAAAAGACTGTACGGGATGCGGATCCTGCGCACAGGTATGCCCTGCCAGAAAGAAAGCCATCGAAATGGCGGCAACGGACACCGATTTCATGGAAAAAGAGCAGGCTAAGTTTGACAGACTCTTTGCCACCGTACACAACGAAGACAGGAACGTTCCTTTCGACAAGACCACGGTAAAGGGCTCGCAGTTCGTTCAGCCTCTTATGGAATTTTCCGGCGCATGCCCCGGCTGCGGCGAATCGCCTTACGCAAAGCTTGTTACACAGCTTTTCGGCGACCGCATGTTTGTTGCAAACGCAACGGGCTGCAGCATGATCTGGGGATGCTCCGCACCCTCAACGCCTTACACCGTAAACAAAGAGGGCAAAGGCCCCGCATGGGCAAACTCTCTGTTTGAAGACAACGCCGAATTCGGCTACGGCATGGCAACATCCGTAAACGCAAGAAGAGGTGGCCTTAAGACTGCGGTAGAGCAGCTTAAAGGAATAACGGGCGGCGCTGCAGAAAACTGGCTTGACTGCATGAACGACGGCGAAAAGTCAAGGACGGCGGGCGAGGCACTTCTTGCAAAGTGCAGGGAAATTGGAGATGCTAACGCATCTGCAAGATATGTTATAGACAACGCGGACCTTCTCACCAAGCCTTCCATGTGGATATTCGGCGGCGACGGCTGGGCGTACGACATCGGATACGGCGGCCTCGACCACGTGCTTGCATCGGGCGAAAACGTAAACGTGCTTGTGTTTGATACAGAGGTCTATTCCAACACCGGCGGCCAGTCATCAAAGGCTACGCCCATAGGCGCTGTGGCAAAATTCGCCGCATCCGGAAAAAGAGTCAAGAAGAAGGACCTTGCCCAGATCGCCATGGCATACGGCTATATCTATGTCGCCCAGGTCGCAATGGGTGCAAACCCCGAACAGACCCTCCGCGCATTCAGAGAAGCCGAGCAGTACGACGGCCCTTCACTCATCATCGCATACGCGCCCTGCATCAACCATGGTGTAAAGGCAGGCATGAACAAGTCCATGCTCGAAATGAGAAATGCCGTTCGCGCAGGCTACTGGAATCTTTTAAGATACAATCCCGACCTTGCGGAAAAGGGCGAGAACCCGCTTATCATCGACAGCGGAAAGCCTACGGAAGATTTCAGAAGCTTCCTTATGGGCGAGGTGCGTTACAACTCATTAAAGCTCAAGTTCCCGGAGGTTGCCGAAAAGCTGTTTGAAAAGGCAGAAGAGACTGCGCTGGGCCGCTACGACGCTTTGGTGGAACGCGCAAAAGGATAAAGGAGGATACTGCAGATGTTAAACATGTCAAATAACAAAACAAAAATGCCCGAGCAGGATCCTCAGATACGCGTACATAATTTTGACGAATCCTCAACAGGCTATACCGAGCAGATGGCCATCCGCGAGGCCATGAGATGCTTAAAATGCCGCAAGCACCCCTGCATGACTGCGGGGTGCCCGGTACATAATCACATTCCGGAATTTATTGAAAAGATCACGGAAGGCGACTTTGAGGGTGCTTATCAGGTGCTTTCACTTACCACAGGCCTTCCCGCTGTGTGCGGCCGTGTCTGCCCCCAGTACCTTCAGTGCGAAGGAAGCTGCGTTCGTGCAAAGAAAGGTCAGGCCGTCGCAATAGGCGCGCTTGAGCGCTTTGTCGCAGATTATCACAGGAAGCACGCAGGTTCTGATGCCGCATCCGCTCCCGAAAAGAACGGCAAAAAGGTTGCGGTTATAGGCTCCGGCCCCGCAGGCATTGCATGCGCCGGCGACCTTGCTAGTGGCGGCTTTGAAGTCACGATTTTTGAAAAGGAAGAGACCTTAGGCGGCGTTCTGGCATACGGAATCCCGGCATTTCGTCTTCCAAAAGAAATTCTTGCTTCCGAAATAGAAGGCCTTAAAAACAAGGGTGTTAAGTTTGAAACAGGTAAAGAAGTGGGAAAGGATATCTCGCTTGAAGAACTTAAGAGCAAGGAAGGCTTTGACGCGGTGTTTGTCTGCAACGGCGCCGGAAAAGCCATGGCACTTGGCGTGCCGGGCTCAGACCTTGAAGGCGTAGTCAGCGCACTTGATGTGCTTGCCGATGTAAATGTTTCCGGCAGGCTTCCCGAATATAAGCAGATAGCCATCGTCGGCGGCGGAAACGTTGCCATGGATGCATGCCGCGCTGCGGTTCGCTTCCCGAACGCCGAAAAGGTTTACGTCGTATACCGCCGCTCGCAGGCCGAAATGCCCGCAGACCCCGCAGAGGTAGCGGAAGCTGTGGCAGAGGGCGTTGAATTCATGTATCTTACCGCGCCGCTTGAAGTAGTGGGCGAAGCAGGCAAAGTCATCGGCCTTAAGTGCATCAAAAACTCGCTTTCAGACCCCGATGAATCCGGCCGCAGACGCCCCGTTGCGATTCCAGGTTCGGAATTTGTCCTCCCCGCAGGCTGCATCATAGAAGCCATCGGCAGCGGAAGCGACAATGCTGCCCTCGGCGGCATCACACTCTCCGATAAAAAAGGTCTTATCGTTGTAAACGAAGACCTTTCAACTTCCATGGATGGCGTCTTTGCCGGCGGTGACACCGTCACCGGCCCTAAGACCGTCATCGCCGCCATGGGCGCCGGCAAAAAAGCCGCCGCATCCATCGCATCTTACCTGATTGGGTAAGGTATCAGGTTATTTATACTCCTCTTCTGTACGCTTCAAAGCATTCAGAAGGGGAGTATGTTTGTTTTTTGCTTTAACAATATGCTGGAAAAAAACGGCAAAATCTGCTATGATTAATGTTGGCAAAAATTGATATATGCAAGAAAAGGCACGGTAAAAATCATGAACGAACTCTCTTTAAAAAGAATAAACGGAAGATATTTTATCTATATGGAAGGGCAGCTGATCCACATAACAGATGAAGAAGCGTCCCTCATCATGGCGGATCACAGCCGCGTATACGACATCGTGGTCGCAAAAAAGCGCAAGTTCCACTTCAATACCGCCGAAGACCGCCCCGACAATCTTTACCGCAGCCTTTGAAAAAAATGACACCCGGGGACGGATACCCGGTGTCATTAAAGTTGTATCATTCCATACTCGAAAAAGGAGATAAGGGACATGAAAAAAACAAGACAGCCAAAATGGCTTGAAACAGCAGTTTTCTATGAGATATACCCGCAGTCGTTTTACGATTCAAATGCGGACGGAATAGGTGACATAGAGGGAATTATCGAAAAGCTTGATTACATAAAGACCCTTGGATGCAACGCCATATGGATGAATCCGTGTTTTACATCACCCTTTCTCGATGCGGGATATGACATATCGGATTATTACACCGTTGCGCCCCGTTACGGCACAAATGCCGACATAAAAAGACTTTTTGAGGAAGTGCACAAAAGAGATATGCACATCCTGTTAGACCTTGTTCCGGGACATACGTCCTGGGATCACCCATGGTTTAAAGAGTCGTGCAGGGCGGCTAAAAATGAGTTCACTGACAGATACATCTGGACGGACAGCGTCTGGGAAGGCCCGGAAAACATGGGAAGTCTTCACGGCATATCCGAAAGATGCGGCTCCGTGGGTGTAAATTTCTTTTCACATCAGCCCGCGTTAAACTACGGCTATTACAAGACAAAAAAGCCGTGGGAGCAGAAGATGACCGACGAAGGCCCCAAAAAGACTCTTGAGGCGATGATCGATGTTATGCGTTTCTGGCTTAAGATGGGCTGCGACGGCTTCAGGTGCGATATGGCGCATTCTCTTGTTAAAAGGGATGAAAACTCAAAGGGCACTATATCAACCTGGAACAAGATAAGAAAATTCATGGATACGGAATTTCCAAATGCCGCCATCCTTTCCGAATGGGGAGAGCCGGACAAGTCGCTCGCGGGCGGCTTTCATATGGATTTTCTGCTGCACTTCGGCCCGTCGCACTACAACGACCTTTTCAGGTGTGAAAAGCCCTATTTTTCGCCGGAGGGGGCAGGCAGCGCAAAGCAGTTTGTAAAAACTTACAAGGCCAACTACGAAAAGACGGATGGCAAAGGCCTCATGTGCATCCCGTCCGGCAACCACGACATGAGCAGGCTTTCTTATCAGCTTAAGGAAAGCGAGCTGCCTTTGGCCTTTGCATTCATCCTTTCTATGCCCGGCGCGCCCTTCATCTACTACGGAGATGAAATAGGCATGAGATATCTTGCAGGCATCCCTTCCGTGGAAGGGGGATATGAAAGAACGGGCTCGCGCTCGCCAATGCAGTGGGATAAAAGTGTCAATGCAGGCTTTTCTGCGGCACCGGGGGAAAAGCTGTACATCATGACGGACCCGGATGAAAACAGGCCGGATGCGGCAACTCAGATCAATGACCCCTCATCGCTTTACAGCTGCGTGAAAAAGCTTATTGCCTTCAGGCAGGCTCACAGTGCCCTCGGCAGCACGGCTGAGATAGAATTTGTCTCGGACGGCTATCCGCTGGTCTACAGAAGAAAAGATAAAAATGAAAGTATTCTTGTTGTGATCCAGCCCTCGGCTAAAACGGCCGAAATAAAAGCTGCAGGGGAGGTCATCTGCAGCATAGGCAAAGGCGGCTTTTTGTCCGACGGTACACTGAGCCTTAGCGGCGAAAGCGCCGTGTTCATTCTGGAAAAATAAATAATACGGCTTGGCAGAGCAGGTTCCGGAAAGGTTTTTGGGGCGCGGCGGCATCAAGCTTTATGAATTCAAAAAGAGGTAAATGTTTCATGATAAAAAAACTGTTTAAGGAAATGTTGCTCACGCAGATACTTTCAGCCATGACAGTCACTGTCTGCATGCTGATAGACAGCATTATGATAGGCCGCTTTCTGGGCATGGATGCCATGACGGCATACGGCCTTTCGGCGCCCGTGCTTTTGGTCTTTGCGGCGCTTGGAAGCATGGCCGCGGCCGGCGTTCAGGTGCTTTGCGGAAAGACCATGGGCGCGGGTGACAAAAAAGGAACCGACGCCTGCTATACCGCGGCAGTCATGCTTGTCATCATCATATCGGGCATAGGTCTTATCGTTTCCTTTGTATTTACAGATCCTATATGCGTAGCGCTCGGCGCCGCCAAAAACGGCAAAGACTCGCCTGTTTTCAAGCTCACCGCAGATTACCTTAGGGGCTTCATCATCGGCGCACCCGCATTCCTTGCGGCGCAGATTCTTGTTCCCTTCATGCAGATGTCCGGAAAGCGCGTGCTCATGATAGCCGCTGTGCTCACCATGACTGTCGGCGATATAGTTTTCGATATTTTGACGGTATTCGTGTTTGACGGCGGCACCTTCGGCATGGGTATGGCATCATCTCTCAGCTATTACCTTGCGATCATCATAGGTCTTGTTTATTTCCTCAGCAAGGACTGCATCTTCAAGTTCAGGGCAAAGCTTCTTAAGGCAGAAGTGTTCAAAAATCTTTTAAGAAACGGCGTCCCCACGCTTATCAACCAGATAAGCCTTGTTCTGCTCACATATGTATTGAACAGGATTTTGTTAAGGGTGGAAGGAAACCTCGGCGTTGCGGCATATTCGGTCATCAACACCGCCGGGAATGTCTGCTATTCCTTCAGCTCGGGCGTGGCATCGGTGGCACTTATGCTGTCGGCCATCTTCTATGCCGATGAAGACAAGACCGCGCTGAAAGATCTTGTCAGGATCATGTGTATAAACGGCCTGATGCTGTGTCTTATAGTCACGGCAACAGTTCTTGTTGCGGCATCGCCCCTTGTTTCACTGTTTATCGACGACCCTGCAAAGGGAGTTGAAACAAAAGGACTTGCGACAGGCGGTATGAGGCTGTTCATACTCTCGCTCATGCCCTGCGCGATGAATACCTGCTTTAAAAACTATTATCAGGGCATCGGAAGGATACACCTTTCCGAGACTATCTCCATCTTCCAGAACTTTGTTCTGACAGCCGTTGCTGCAGTTGTTTTAAGCGGCTTTTTAGGCACGACCGGTGTCTGGCTCGCATTTGTATGCGGCGAGACGACAACTTTGTTATTTATTGCGCTGCATGTATTTCATTACAATAAAAAAGCAAAATTCAGCGCAGAGGCATTTTCCATGCTGCCAAAGGACTTTGGCGTAAAGGATGAAGACTGCCTCGAAATGACTTTGCTTGCGGCAGATGAGGTCGTTCCGGCATCCGAAAAGGCCACACAGTTCTGCAACGACCACGGCATGGACAAAAAGACGGGCACCCTTATAGGTCTTTGTATAGAAGAGCTTTCAAACAACATCATAGAGCACGGCTTTTCACATGACAGGAGACAGCACAGCATAGATATCCGTATCGCGCTTACCAAGGACGGGGCAGTCCTTCGTTTCCGCGACAACTGCTTCAATTTCGACCCCGTTCAGTACATGGAAATGCACTTAGAGGGCGAAGAGGACAATGTTTCGCACATCGGCCTCCGCATGGTCATGAAGCTTACAAAGTCGGCAAACTACATCAATTCACTCGGATTAAACAACCTGACTCTTTGTCTGTAAAGAGCCATATCACGTAAAGGAGAATCACATGAAGGATCAGTTAAAAGGCATACTTTGCATTCTTTTGGCCGCCATGTGCTTCTCCTTTATGACTTTTTTTGTCCGTCTTGCGGGCGACCTGCCCACAATGGAAAAAGCGTTTTTCCGTAACGTTTTTGCTCTGTTTATAGCAGTGGGCACCATGATCGCAAAAAGAGAAAAGTTTGGCATACCGGTGGGCTGCCGTAAGGACATTTTTTTGAGATGCCTTTTCGGTACGACGGGGCTTATAGCAAATTTCTATGCCATAGACCGGCTGGACCTTGCCGACGCAAACATGCTAAACAAGCTTTCGCCCTTTTTTGCGATCATCATTTCCATCCCCGTGCTTAAAGAAAAGCCTTCAAGGATGGATATCATCGCGACAATTACCGCTTTTGTCGGCGCTCTCTTCATCATCCGCCCAAGCGGCAGCAACGTGCTTTTGGTGCCCGCCCTTGCGGGGCTTTACGGCGGCTTCGGCGCCGGAACAGCGTATGTTTTTTTAAGAAGGGCGACAAAAAACGGCGCAAAGCCCACAGTCATAGTCACCTGCTTTTCGGCCTTTTCGTGCCTTTTAACGCTGCCGTTCCTTTTGTTTGGATACGTACATATGACCGGGCAGCAGCTCATGTTCATGATACTTGCCGGGCTTTCGGCCGCGGTCGCGCAGTTTGCCATAACAAACGCATACCGGTTTGCTCCCGCAAAAAAACTGTCCGTATTCGATTATACCCAGGTCATTTTTGCGGCGCTGTGGGGGATCCTTTTCCTGGGTGAAATACCCGAGGCACTGAGCATAGCGGGCTATGTCATCATCATAGGCGTAGCGGTCATCAGATGGAACAGGGCAAGAAAGGCGTCAGACTGACGCGATCTACATACACAAGGAGGAGAATTACGATGAAAGTAGGAATACTCGGAGCAGGCGGCATAGCCCGCAAAATGGCAGCAACCTTAAACGGCATGACCGACGTCACGGCCTATGCCATAGCATCAAGGGATATAGAAAAGTCCCGCGCCTTTGCCGCAGAGTTCGGCATAGAAAAAGCCTACGGCTCGTATGAAGAAATGCTGTCTGACGACCGGGTAGATCTGGTCTACATCGCCGTGCCCCATTCTCACCACCATGAATGGACCATAAAAGCCCTTAAGGCCGGCCGAAACGTCCTCTGCGAAAAGGCATTTGCCGCAAACGCTGCCCAGGCAGAGGAGATGATCGCCCTGTCCGAGGAAAAAGGCCTTTTGCTTGCCGAAGCCATATGGACAAGATACATGCCCTCCCGCAGGATGATAGAATCGATCATAAAAAGCGGCGAGATAGGCGAAGTAAAGTGCATTGATTCAAACCTCGGCTATCGCATCGCACAGAACAAACGCTTAACAGACCCTGCCCTTGCAGGCGGCTGCCTGTTGGACCTCGGCGTATACAACTTAAATTTCTCATCCATGGTAACGGATGCCGCCGTAGCTACGGTAGATGCCCGCATGGTGCCCACCGAAACCGGTGTTGACGGCCAAGGCTCAATAACACTTACATATGAAAACGGCATCATCTCCACCATGTTCAACACAATGTATGCCCTGACAGACAGAAGAGGCCTCATCACCGGAACGGACGGCTTTATAGTGGTCGAAAATATCAACGACCCCGAAAGAATAAGGGGTTACGGCCCCGGCGGCGAGCTCAAAAAAGACCTCACACCCCCGCCCCAGATCACCGGCTTCGAATACCAGGTCCTTGCCTGCAAAAAAGCCATCGAAGAAAAAAAGACCGAATGCGAAGACATGCCGCATTCGGAGATATTAAAGATCATGCGCCTTATGGACCGCATAAGACAGATATACGGAGTAAGATTCCCGTTTGAGTAGGGCGAAAGTGAGACTGGGGGACGGGGTCAGAGTCTCATTTTTGAAGCAAAAATGAGACTCTGACCCCGTCCCCCAGTCT
>JAEEGF012231376.1_pt1 | contig 12245 bp, 10 predicted proteins | sample 9134171 | NCBI WGS metagenome assembly JAEEGF01 (sample SAMN16246542, study PRJNA631951) | gut metagenome | biome: gut microbiome; feature: rumen; material: AP-attached | host: Bos | place: Iran: Karaj | collected 2018-10 | reverse complement strand
GAAGTCACTGTCGACATCGGAGGTCAGTGCTGTGACGTGATACTGAACAGCGAAAAGGATCTGAATAGAATGAAGGAGATCCCTTTCGATTTTGTCAGGCTGGACTATGGCTACGATGCCAAGCAGATCCAGAGGCTGTATGAGGAACTGGATCTTTCCGGTTTCGTCCTCAATGCTTCGATGTTTGACAAAGAAGAGATCCTAAGGCAGGTCAAAATATTAAAACAGATCGATCCGAAGATGGAGATCAGAACCTGCCACAATTTCTATCCGAGAAAGGACACGGGACTTGATGAAGTCTTTGCGATCAGGCAGGATTCTTATTTCAGGGATCTCGGTATCCCGGTCTATTACTGCGTCCCGACTCATTCCAATCCCCGCGGTCCGCTTTATGAAGGCCTGTGCACGCTGGAAAAGCACCGCTACGCTCCATTGAGAGAGATCCTCTGTGATCTTTATCTGGATCATCACATAGAAGCACTGATGATGTCTGATGAATGGCTCAGCGAAGAGGAGTTCATGGAAGTGGATAGGACGCTTTCTCTTTTGAGTGAGCCTTTAAATGAAACTATTGAAATCGGAGTTCTTCTTGCCGGGACTATCACTGGTAAAGAGAAGGAGATCGTCCTGCAGGAACATGCCTTCCGTTATGATTCGGGCCTGGCAATCCTGAGATCCCGGTCATCCAGACAGATGGCTGAATTCGCAAGTGCGATCGAAAAGAACGATGCTGTTGAGCGGGAAGCGGGAGCCATCACGATCGATAACAGCCTGTATAAGAGATATTCGGGAGAACTGCAGGTCGTGCTGAAAAAGCAGGATGCTGACGAAAGGGTGAACGTGATCGGAAAAGTGAAGGATTCGGACGATCTGATCAGACTTGCAAGATTCAGAGAGGGGATCAGATACGTGTTTGTCGAGGCAGAGGAATAGCGGAAAAGAACGTTCGGTCGTTTATTGCGATATGCTGTGAAAAACGGTATTTTATGCGTCCCATCCGTGATCTGTCAAGGTCACATTATAATAAACTGATTGAGTAAATATCTTCTTTTTTAAAAATGGAGTGCATGTATGAAACATCAGTCAAAAATCATTTTGCTTGGTTTCTTGCTTCTGCTGCTTTTGAGCGGATGCGTCAAAGGGAGCGGACCTGCCTTCAGATATGACCTGAAGGAAGCACATCGCGTTGCGGGAAGACAGGGTGTGTGCACAGAAAACGGGTATTATTGGGTGAGCGGTTCCAGGACGCTCACAAAATATGACAGCGATTGGAACGTTGTTGCAGAGAATCAGGATCCTTTTGAAGGCTATGCCCTTGAGGTCAATCATATCGGCGACATCGATGTGTATGGCAATGAGCTGTATCTGGGCGTGGAACACTTCATGGATGGCGAAGGCAAGAACATACAGGTCGCCGTCTATGATGGGGATACACTGAAGCTCAAGAGAGTCTTTCCGTTCCGTTCCGATACAGGCCAGTTGGAATGCAGCGGGATCGCGGTGGATCCGGATTCCCGGACCATCTATATGACTTCGTGGGTCGATGATCCATCCAGCGAATTCCTCTACATGTATGACCTGGATTCAGGAGACTACAAGGGCAGGCTGAAGATGGAGCCGGCTCCCAGGTGGCTGCAGGGCATCGCTTACTATGAAGGCGGGCTTTATGTGACGGGTGACGACGGGGATGCCAATGATGATGCGCCGGACCATATGTACAGGATCGATGTTTCAGAAGACAGAGAGAGGGGAAAGGCCATTCTGGAGAAGACTTTTGATGATGTCACCAGGCAGGGAGAGATCGAAGGCCTGACTTTCGATCAGAAACAGAGACGATTCCTGCTTCTGTATAACAGGGGAGCGAGGATCATTGCCGGAATGCCAAGCGGTTTCTATGAAGGCTATGATGAGGAGATCAGCGAGGTATTCGTTTACGATATCAGGGATGGCAGATAAAGGATAAACTGTCTATGAGAGCTTCCACATCGCGGGAAGCTCTTTTAATTTTGAAGATTTTTTTAAAAATACTGTTGCATTCATAAAAAAATGTGTATAATATAAGTATAAGGTCATATGACCATATAATGAGTTAATTAGAACTCATAGATCAGATCTTAAATCGAATCGTCGTTAACCCTGACGTGAGCGGAAAGTTGGTGCAATTTGGTTTGAAGGTAGGATTTATGATTTTTCACATATAAAGATCTGTACATCGCCTTCAGACCTCAATGAAGGAGGAAAAACAATGATTAGAGTACAGAAGAAATGGATTTTTATCGTAACAGCAGTCATTTGCACGGCGCTGCTGAGCCTCTTGTGTGTGGTAAAGGTGCCGACCGGTCATACCGGCGTCATCGTGACCTTCGGTAAAGTCGGAGATCATACCCTCGATTCAGGCATTCACTTCAAGGCTCCGTGGCAGTCAGTCATCAAGATGGACAACCGGATCCAGAAGGAAACTGTGGCGTTGAGCGCGTTCTCAAAGGATATCCAGGAGGTCAACATGATCTATACTGTGAACTATCAGATATCCAAGAATGAGGCCATGACGATCTACTCTACGATCGGCAAGGAATACTATTCAACAGTCATTTCACCGAGCGTGATGGAGGCTGTCAAGACGGTTTCGGCAAAGTATACGGCTGAAGAGCTGATCACCGACCGGACCAGACTGGCGATGGGTATCGAGGATGAATTAAGCAATTCACTGTCCAAATACAACATCGAACTGGTCTCCACTTCCATCGAAGATATCGACTTCACGGATGCGTTCACGGATGCGGTAGAGGCAAAACAGGTCGCTCAGCAGAATAAGCTGAGGGCTGAGACGGAAGCTGAGACCAAGATCATCGAGGCCAATGCGGAAGCGGAGGTCAGAAGGATCGAAGCGGATGCGGAGGCATATGTCAATGAGACGACTTCCGAGAGCCTGACGGATCAGATCCTGCAGAAGATGTACTATGAGAAATGGAATGGCGTCCTGCCTGAGATCGTCAGCGATGGTTCGATGATCCTGTCTCCGAGAAATGAATAAAGGAATGCTGCCTCAGGGCAGCATTCCTGCTTTTTAGGATATATTGAATGGAATGCTATTGTCTGTTCTTTATGCCTTTCTTCAAACCGTAGAACCACACCCAGGAGAGGCGGTTGTTGAGTTTGATCAGCAGCATTCCTATGATATAGCCGATTGCGTAGATGCCGATCCCGCAGGCCAGAACGAAGGGGATCGAACTGTCCCGCAGATTCAGGAATGAATACGGGGCTTTCTCAGGGGGCAGGATGCCGAAGGCGAAGACGATGGTCATGACGACCGCATAGACCGTGATGTACCAGGTCCCCTGCAGAGGCTCATACCATTTTATTTTTCCGATGGGCGCATCATTGAAGATGAAACACAGCAGTGTGGCCGCCGGAATGACGATGTGCATGATGAGCCCGGTGTAGGTGACGATATCCGGCTGGTCGGGAACCAGCGGTGTCAGTCCGAACATGACGACCGCAAAGATGACGAATTCCGTCACCGCCGAGGACAGGCGCATGAAATAGACGAAGCGGCTCGTGTTCTCGATCTCGTAGACAGCTTCGATCATGCATGTGACGGTGAAGATCGCGGAGATGATGGTCGTAAAGATCGTTCCGTCAAAAGTCATATATCTGAGTCGGTCGATCAGGTTTGAGCCATGGACATAAACGGAATAAAGGATCGAAGTGACTCCGCAGAATGTGATGAAACAGCTCATCACCAGATTGACTGTTTTCTTCAGAATGTATCTGCGCCGGAAATCCAGCTGAAACTTTTCGAGATCGATCTTCTTTTCTTCACTCATCTTCTTCTCCTTGTCCAGGTTCAATGCTTCTTTTTTCATTTTAATTCATATGGGCTTTCTGCAGATACACTTTTGTTTCGTATCGCGCAGATTTGATCGGGCCTATCAGATACGGACCTCTGAAATATATTAAAATAGATAAGGATCACAGCCATTCTGTTATGGCTCCATAAGTTTTATAATTGTTATGTGGGGGAAAAAACCGAAATGAAAAAACTATCGATCTTATTGTTCGTGCTGCTGATTGGTCTTGCCGTGTCGGGCTGCCAGAAGAATATCACTGCTACGATCAACTTTATAGAAGGAGAAGGCAAAGAGAGCGGCATGATGGCGGAACTGAAAGAAAAGTCTGTGCTCAGAGATCTCTTTGATGCGTTTGCCAAAGGCGGGACGTTTACTTATGAGTTGGATGATGAGGGCTATATCGTTTCCATCAACGGCAAGGAAAATGGCGAATCCGGTTACTGGGAAGTGCTGCTGAATGGCGAACTGCTGGATGATGTGATCACAAAGACGGTCCTGAATGATGAGGATGTCTGCGATGTCACTTATATCCCGAATGAAGATAATCCGATCGTCGGCGGCTGGGAGATCGCTGAAGTGGCCAGAGAGGATCTTGATGAGAATGAAAAGGAGATCTTTGAAAAGGCCATGGAGCCGATCCTGGGTGAGGATTACGAGCCGGTCTGTGTTCTGGCGACACAGCTGGTCAGCGGGACCAACTACGCTTATCTGGCGCGCGGCACGACAGTGACGGCTGAGCCTGTGAGCAATTTCTGCATCATCAAGGTGTACAGGGATCTGGAAGGCAATGTCGAACTGAGATCGATCGCCGATATCGAGATTTTGGATATCAAGACGCGCGAGGATACGGATGATGCGATCCTAGGCGGCTGGGAAGTGAAGGACAGTGGCAGACCGGGAACGCTTGGTTCTGCGCAAGCGCAGGCAAGTTTTGACAAGGCTACGGCGGAGCTGGTCGGTGTCGGCTACAATCCGATCCAGCTGCTCGCAAGACAGCTCGTCAATGGAAACAACTACATCGCTCTTGTCAGAGGCAGAGCTCTCAGCGTCGATGACAAACCAGAACTTTATGTCATGGGCTGGTATGAGGATCTCGATGGCAACAGCACGGTGACGGATATCAGGAAATTCGATCTGAATCACTACGTTGAGTAAAAAATGAGAAGGAGCCGTAAGAGGATTTGCGGCTTCCTTCTTTTTCTTATGTGACTTTTTTGATAGGGCCAAAGGAGACTGCAATGGAAAAGACCGCTCTGGAGACATCGATCGGAACTTTCATCGGCAATATGTATGAAGAAGCACGCGAGTTTTTGGGCATCCCTTATGCCAGGGCGGGACGCTTTGAGTACGGCGAGCGGATCGATCGCTATGAGGATGTTTTTGATGCGACTAAGATGGGAAACGCCTGTCCGCAGTACAGGCAGTACTACCAGAACCTCCGGAGTCCCGAGCGTCTGTTCTACTACAGGGAGTTCAGAGAGGGGATCGAATTCAGATACGATGAAGACTGTTTAAATCTGAATATCTACACTCCGAAAAGCACTTTCGGCTGTCCGGTCATCCTCTTTTTCCATGGCGGCGGTTTCAATTCCGGATCCAATGCCGAAGAACCGTTCAGAGCTTTTGAACTGGCGAAAAGAGGGATCGTCACCGTCTTCGCCAATTACAGGGTCGGTGTGCTGGGTTACTTCTGTCATGAGGAGATAGAAAAGAAGTATCATCGAAACGGCAACTTCGGTCTTGATGACCAGCTGCAGGCGATCCGCTGGGTCAGAGATCATATCAGGGAATTCGGAGGCGATGATCAGAATATCACGATCATGGGACAGAGCGCAGGCGCAATCAGCGTTCAGTACCATTGTCTGAATCATGACAATGCAGGCCTGTTCAACAGGGCGTTCATGATGTCGGGCGGCGGATGTTTTCCGGGTTTTGCCCTTCCGAAAAAGGCGTCCGAGACATACGGATATTGGCTGGAGCTGATGGATATCGCGGGATGCAGGAACTTTGAGGAACTGCGGGATGCGGATATCCGGGTGATACATGATGCCTATGAAGCGATCAGAAAAAGAAGGAAAGACAATGTGTACAATACGATGCCGGTCATCGATGGATACCTTCTGAAAGACGGCGTCGATAAACTGATCCGCGATCCTTTGAAAGTGGATTATATGATCGGTTATACGAACAGCGACATGTATGCGCCGATGATGGCTTACATCGGCAACAGATTCGCCAGAGACAATGGCGCATATGTCTATTTCTTTGATATCGATCAGCCGGGGGATGAGAACGGGGCTTTTCATTCCAGCGATCTGCGATACGTGTTCGGCCGTCTGGGAAGTTCCTGGCGTCCGTTCAGGGACAGAGACTATGAGGTATCCGGGCAGATGATGGATCTTCTGGCGAATTTTGCTGAAAAAGGAGATCCCAACGGCAATGGACTTCCTGTCTGGGATAAAACGGACAGGCATCAAAGCAAAGTGCTGTGTATCAGACTGAAGGATGTGAGGATGGGAAGGCCGTCCTATTTCAAAATGGTCAGGAATATGTTGCAGAAAGGAGAGCCCAAGGCGTGAAGTTCGATCATCATTTCAAGCTGTATGAGGCCAATGATCATACGCGTCAGTACCGTTGTGACGGTGTCACCATGCGCATCGACTTCATCAGGGACATGTTCAGGGTGGCTCTGATCAGGAAGGAAGATCTTCTTCCGACTTTCAGCATCGATCCCGGCCATACAGGCCTGGGAAACGAAGGCCGGGACAAGCTGTCGCTGGAAGGTTTCGATCTGTGTTCTCCACGGATCTTTGAGGATGAGGATACTGTCTGTTTCAGGCACTGCGGTCTTGATTTCCGGATCGGGCTGAAGAACTTCCGCATCACCATCCGCAATGACGAAGGGATCGTCTATCAGGACCGCAACGGTCTGGCCTACAATTTTGACGGGGAACTGGGAGATGGTTCCGTTCATTACACCCGAAGAGAAGAAGGTCAGCGTATCTATGGCCTGGGAGACAAGGCCGGCGGGGTCAACAAGGATCATCAGCGTTACAGGCTCGATACCGATGATGCCATGGGCTTCAGGGCCGCATACAGTGATCCGCTCTACAAATATCTGCCTTTCTATATCTGTGAGAACAAGGCAGGTTGCTATGGCATCTACTATGATACCTACAGCGAGGGCGAGATCGACCTGGGCAGGGAACATGACAACTACTATGAGGCGTTCAATTCGATCAGGTATGAGGAAGAGGATATGGTCTTCTATCTCATCTTCGGAGATCCTGGTGAGATAGTCAGAAGATTCATCCATATGTGCGGCGGCATCGGTGAGGTACCGGAATGGGCTTTCCGATACTGCGGTTCGACCATGGAGTATACGGATGCGCCTAATGCCGATGAACGTTTGATGTCCTTCATCGAAGACTGCGACAGATATGGCATCAGGGCCGGGGGCTTCTATATGTCCAGCGGCTATACGCAGATCGGGGAGAAGCGCTACGTCTTCCACTGGAATCGGAACAAGATCCATGATCCCAAGGACCTTTCTGAGCAGTTCCGGAACAGGGGGCTGAGGATCATTCCGAACGTCAAGCCGGCCTTTCTGGATGATCATCCGCTCTACGGGCGGATCGCTGAAAACGGCTGGTTCCTGCACGACAAGGACGGAAAGCCTGCCGTCTTCCCTTTCTGGGGAGGCAAGGCCAGCTATCTGGATTTCACGCATCCGGGTGCCTACGCGTTCTGGAAGAGATGCGTGAAAGAGGTCCTGGTCGATCAGGGTTATGACGACATCTGGAACGACAACAACGAGTATGACATCCACGACAAGGATGTCTATGCCTATGGTTTCGGAAAAGAGGTCCCGGCAAGGCTGATCAAACCGCTGTTTTCCTACCTCATGAGCAAGGCGAGCAGGGAAGCCTGCGAGGAGGTGAATGTGGATCCTTTCATCGTGAGCCGCTGCGCCATCGCCGGAACGCAGCGCATCGCCACGACGTGGACGGGAGACAACTATACCTCTTTCGAAGATCTCAGATACAACCATTACCAGGCGATGACCATGTCGCTTTCCGGTTTCTGTTTCTTCGGTCCCGATATCGGCGGTTTCGCCGGACCGAAGCCGGGAAAGGAACTGTTCATGCGCTGGCTCCAGTATGGAGTTTTCCTGCCGAGGTTCGTCCTGCATTCCTGGAAGGAGAATGAGGCTTCAACGATGCCGTGGCTCTATCCGGATATGATGGATGCGGTGAAGGCCATCTTCGATCTGCGGGAAAGGCTGGTCCCTTATCTGGCAGATCAGATGAGGAAATGCATCGAAAACGACAGTCCGCTGATCACGCCCGTCTTTTTGAGAGACAGGGACTATGAGCGGGGATCGGACTGTTTCATGTGCGGAGAGCGGATACTGGTCTGTCCGGTGTTCGATGAAGGCGCGAAAGAAGTGAACGTTCTTCTGCCGAAAAGCAGCACCGGTTTCAGACTGAGAGGAGAAGGTCCTCTGATCAAAGGGGAGACTTTTATCCAGGTGAGCTGCAGGATGGATGAACTTCCTGTATGGTTCTGCGAAGAAAAATAGAAAAGACTGCATATAGAAAGGAACACATATGAAAGAAGAAAAAGGATCATTGAAACTGAAACACAAGATCGGCTACGGACTGGGAGATGCCGGAGGCGTCATGACCTTCGCTCTCATGAGCAGTACCTTTTCCATGTACTGCACGGACGCTTTGGGGATCAGCCCGGGCATGATCGGTATCCTGCTGCTGATATGGAACATTTGGGATTTTATCAACGATCCTCTCATGGGAGCTTTCATTGACAAGGCTTATGCGCGAAACAGCGATCCGAAGGGGAAGTTCCGTCCCTGGATACTGAGGTCCGCTCCGCTGCTTTGCGTCTCTTTCATTGCCCTGTGGTCTGTGCCGAGCCTCTTTGAGGGGCTGGCGAGGCTCTGTCTGCTTTTTGGCCTGAAGATCCTCTATGAGGGATCCTACACGATGTTCAACATCCCGATGGGTTCACTGCTGTCGGCGATGGCGGACAACGATGAGGAGAGGGCTGCCCTTTCTTCTGCCAGAGGCATAGGAAGCGCCGCCGCCACGCTGATCTCTCTGTTTATCATGCCGCTCTTCCTGAAAAAGTACGGCGAGAGCAATGCGATCGGTTACGCCCTCGGTGCCGGTGTCTGCGCACTGATCGGTTTCGCGATGTGTCTGGGACATCATGCGCTGACCTTTGAAAGGAATGACGTGCAAAACAGTCCGGAAGATGGCGACAACATCAAGGTCACCGACATCCTTCAGGTCATCAAGGTCAACCGTCCTTTCGTGGCTCTTTGTGTCCATGGTCTTTTCATCTGCATGATGCAGTATGTCGGCAACACCTTGAGCAATTACATGTATGCCGATGTCCTGGGTGACATCTCGATCGCGGCGTATGGCACGCTTCTGAGCGCACCGGCCATGATCATCATCTTCATCACCGGGCCAATGATCGCCCGGAAGTTCGGACTGGAAAAGCTGATCCGCTATGGTCTTCTGATCAGCTGTGTGCTGTATCTGCTGCTTTTTGCGGCGCTGATGGTCTTCGATGTGAATCCGTGGGTCTATGCGGTCTGCAGCAACACGGCGATGGGTTTTGCCTTCATCTCCATCTACATGCAGTGGGGACTGGTCGGCGAGGCGATCGACTACAACGAGATGATCACCGGCAAGAGGACGGAGGGTTCGATCTACGGCACTTTCAATCTCAGCCGCAGAGTCGGTCAGACGATCGGCAATTCCGCTGCGATGCTGCTGCTGGGACTGGTCGGCTATAACGGCGCTCTGGCGGCTCAGTCGGCGGCAACGGTCAATGGCATCAAGGCGTTGTGCAACCTGCTGCCGGGCATCCTGGTCCTGGGATCATGGGCTTCGTTCAGGTTCCTCTGGAACATGGATGATGAGATGCGCGCCAGAGTGGATGCGTATAAAGCCGGAAAAAAGACAGGAAGCAGATCGATGGAAAGTGAAGAGTTGTAATACTTGATATGAAGATCGTATTTATCAGACATGCGGAACCAAACTATGAGCTTGATGCCCTGACTGAAAAGGGGGTCAGGGAAGCGGAAGCCCTGATCCCACGCATGGAAAAGATCGCTGCTGACTTCTATTACGTCTCCCCGCTGGGACGGGCGAAACAGACGGCAAAGATCGCCATGAAGAACATCGATCAGGAAGCGGTCGTTTTGGACTGGCTGAGAGAATTTCCGCCGGTGATCAGACACATCTGCGAGCCGGATCCAGGACCTCAGTGCTGGGACTGGATGCCTTCCGATTGGGCAAGTGATCCCAGATTCTATGATATCGTTTCCTTCTCTGAACATCCGGTCATGAAGGAAGGCCATGTCGGGGAGATCTATGAAGATGTCATCAGGAACTTCGATGAGCTGCTGACAAGGCATGGCTATCGGAAAAACGGCAAGACATTTGAAGTCCTGAATGAGAATCATGACACCCTGTGCTTCTTCTGCCACTTCGGGATCGAATGCGTCCTTTTGTCCCATCTGCTCAATGTTTCACCGATGATCCTCTGGCACGGCTTTGTCTGCACCCCTTCCTCGGTGACGATCGTCAATACGGAAGAAAGACAAAAAGGCATCGCCAGTTTCAGGGTGAGCCACTTTGGCGATACCTCGCATCTCTATGTAAGGGATATGGAGCCGGCTTTTGCGGCGCGCTTCTGCGAATGTTTCAGCGATGACGCAAGACATTGAGAAGCGAAAGAGAGAAATGTGAATGGGAAGGTCTCCGGTCTTGATCCGGGACCTTTTTATAGCCGAAGCAAAAGACCGGGCAGGGTCTGCGGAAGCCATCCCGTTTGAGGCTGTGCGATCTTCTTAGACCTGTTCCGGATCGTTTTTGATGTATGCCCACAGCTGGCTGACGGTGGGAAACTGATCTGATATTTCGCTGGGGATCGTGATGTCGAATGTGTCTTCGATCTCCATCAGCAGTTCAGCGAATCCTATCAGATCACAGTGATCGCTGATGCGCGTCTCCGGTCTGATGTTTTCGGCATCGATATTCATGTATCTGAGAAGTATTTGCAGATAATCGTTAAACATATGCTTTGCATCCTTTCTTTTGCACAGATGATCAGGAAATATCCTGACTGATACTATTATTGCAGAATGATCCGAAAGATGGTCCATAAAGCATTCACAAAACATCACACATTTATAATGTTAAAATGTTGCATGATATTACTGTATAATGAATATCATAAAAATGTATGGCCACTTTGGCAGAAAGGAGCTGATAATGAAAAAGTTATCACTTATTCTTGTTTCTTTGCTGATGCTTGTGTGTCTGTTTGGCTGTGCAACGAATGATGCAGCAGTACCTGAAAATGTTCAAACGATCGATGTGAGCGAACCGGTCGAAAGCGACGATCCTTTTGCCCGTGCGATCAGTGAAAAAGAGAATTCAACTGAACTGAATAGAGGCACATTCACCCCTTATATGCTTTCCGGAAACGAAGTGAACTGGTCTGATTTTGATTTCCTGGAGGAATGGATGTATACCGGTTTTCCTGAGGATGCCTATTATCCTTATGCCAGCTACATGCCCGGTGAATGGAAATTCAGGATCTACTATCTGAATGATAATTCTAACGACGGTTTCGTCTTCAATGAGATCGGTTTGGCTGATATCGACATCGATTATGATAATGCGATATTCTATATCGATCTGCATCCGCGTCTCGCTTCCTTCAATGACGATGTTTTTGAAGAGAGCGATGAGGATGTCGGCTATTCGACTTTTGCCGGCGGTTTTGAAGGCGATGGCATAAAGCTCGTCGATGAAGAGGGCGAACTGATCATCTATGTCTATTCCTACTTCGCGTATGAAGGAAGAGAATACATCTATTCGACGATGTACATGTCGGAAGAAGACTACTGCATGCTGGTGTTCACCAGAGGCCAGAATTAAGCTTAAGAGCAGCAGTAATGGAGTCTGTAAGGAGATAAAGCGGGGATCCGCCTTATCTCCTTTTTATTTTTTTCAAAAGCAGAGAGATCTGATCCTGAAGGTGGAAACAAACGTGAGGAAAACAATTGATGAAAGAGAAATACAGACATCCTGCTTTCAGATTGGGATGAAACTGAAAATACTATTAACAGCGCTGTTCAGAAGGATGGCGTCTTTTGTTTTGATGGTTTATAGTATCGACGATGCCTTTAGAAACATTATCATAGTATTCGTGGTCCAAGGTTATTTTCCAGCAAAGCTTATGATCTCCGCCCATGGGCAGAGTTCTCTGTACTTGCTGTCGATCGCCTCATCAAAGCCCGGCGTATTTCTGTCGAATGCCGATATGTACAGCATCTTTCCGCCATCTCTGATC
>JAEEGF012307810.1_pt1 | contig 12248 bp, 10 predicted proteins | sample 9134171 | NCBI WGS metagenome assembly JAEEGF01 (sample SAMN16246542, study PRJNA631951) | gut metagenome | biome: gut microbiome; feature: rumen; material: AP-attached | host: Bos | place: Iran: Karaj | collected 2018-10 | reverse complement strand
GAGTATATGGTAAGCCGCCACAGAAAATGTTATTTGAAAAAATATGAGAGATAAATTATCAGCCAGTGGTAAAAAGAAAATAAACAAAGTGTTAATGCCGCAGGTTTACACAAGACTGAAAAATTACAGCAACGACATCGTTCAAGTGTTCAAATGTGGATTTGCTCAGGATTCTTTTGATGATTGGCGGAAAGAAGTTGAAAAAATAGCAGGAAAGAAAACTGATTCAAAACATTTATTAAGTACGCCTCAATTAGGTGTCGTTAAAAACATTTTAGACGAAATAGAAGCAAATCTTCATCATTAAAGAAAACCTAAACAAAAAACTCATAAATAGAATGTAAACCTCTGAAAAATTATGAGGTTTCATTTTTTATGAGGTTTTGAATGATTGATGAAGCGTTATTGAAAGAATTTAAGGACTTTGAAAACCGTTCCCACGATTATTTCAGCGATTTCTACGACAGAATAAAAGACGATAGGCTGTTTCTTGGCGGTTCACATTTTGATGAAACCGACAATAAGCGTTTTGGTAAATCTCGCCTTAAAATGCCTGTGGATGTTATATCAAACACCATTAGAGCCATCGTCAATCAGTATTCGTCAGCACCTTATTCTTGGCTCACGACTGACGAAGCATTGAATGATTTATCCAACAGATTTTTAAACACCACCGCCGTCAAAGCATCCATATATCAGGCTTTGCGAAATTCTACACGGCTATGGTTTGGGCTTTCTTAATCTTTCCATAGATTACGACAAAGACGGAAATGCTGTTCCCGTTCTTTATTCCATTCCCGATGTGACGAAAGTCTATTACGACCCCGATTCAATCGAGATCGATGGCTCTGACGCAAATCAAGCCATAATCATAGACATAAAATCAAAGGCGTGGATTAAGAAAACCTATGGTGAAAATTTCGTGACAGAAAAGGGCGACAAGCCCCTGATTGACATTTCCGAAAGTTATGACGAACAATCCATGCCATTAATCACTTATTATGTCAGGTCAAATGGTGGCGTGACCGTTTACAAGCTATTGAACAAGGATTTGTTAGAAGACCCAATAACGCTAAACATCGATAGATTACCAATCATCCCCGTATATGGCGAAGAGATTTTTGTAGATGACAAGTTAAGCCATCGTGGTATTGTTTCCCAATCAAAACCCATTCAAAAACTTATAGATTACAGCTATTCGCAATTATGCGAACGCTTGGCGAAATCTCCAAAGAACGCCTTAATTATCACGAAAGAAGCATTAGAAGGAAATGATGAGTATTACAAGAACTTTGACAAGTCTATAAATCAGGTTCTTCCATATAACAAATACGATGACAGAAAAGACAAAAACGAACCGCCTACACGCATAGACATGACGATTCAATACAACGACTTGACAACAGTTCTTCAAAATTCTCTCGCCATGCTCCAATCAATTACAGGCGTGGAGTCTATCGGAATACCCGACCAAAAAGTGGAAATGACCGCAACGGAAGCACTTCTCAATGCGAAAACATACACGAACAATGTCCGCAATTATTTCGACAATCTAAAAGAATCGTTTAAGTCCGCTGGTCACATTTTCTTTCAGTTGCTTGGCTACGATGTAGAAGTTTCTGTGGAACAGGGGCCCGAAGACCAAATGGAACGACAAGTGGCTAGAGCCGAATTAATTCAGTTGGCTCAACTTGTTCCAGACGATAAGCGAATGGATTTGGTTGGGGCTATTACAGCCACATTAGATGACAACCAATTTATAAGGCGATTTAATCAAGCTGTTTTCGGTGGTGTTTCTCCAGAAGTTATGCGATTACAGCAACAACTTCAACAACAGCAATTACAGTTCCAAAATCAATTACAACAAATGGCACAAGCCTATCAGGAACTCAAAAATCAAAACCAGCAACTCAATGTTCAGTTGGTCGCTATGGAACAAAACAACAGAAACGCCCTTGTTGTCGCTCAAATGGATAACCAGACAGAATTACAGAAAGAAGCCATGAGACTTCAAGCTCAATCCGAAAATCAAGATGCCGAAAGAGCGACAGAACTTCAAAAAGAAGCGTTTAGACAGAATAACGAAAACGCCCGATTGGTCGCAAAGATAGAACAGAAAAACAATGAACAAATTATAAATCAGTTGGGGGCTTAAAATGTTTGCTTTCGATAAAGACCAAAGATTAGATGTGAACGGAAAACCATTATACGGTAGAATTTCGTTCTATCAAAAAGACACCAATCAACTTGATGAAATTTTTGTCTATGACGAAAACGACCAACTTGTTCCTTGTGAAAACCCTGTATATACTGACATAAATGGTTTTCTGGAATACGATGTAATTCTTGAAAATAAAATTTATACAGTTCATCAAGAAAAGTATCTGGGCGATTATAGCGACCCGAAGACGGACACACGCCCCCAAATGTGGGCTGACGATAGAACCTATTATACAGGGCTTGAAATCTCAAACGGAAGTCAAGATTCCGTCGTTTATGGCTATGAATCTATAGCGGACGCAGATACTTCTTTGGGATCGATTACAGTTGTTGGCTACCATACAAACGATGACTGCGGAGCCAGAACTTATGTTTGGGATGAAAACTCAAACGATGCCATAGATAACGGACAGGTGTTCGGCTCACGACTTCAATCGGGGGGGCGTTGGTTGCTTGTTCATTCGCTCCCATACATTCCATCGGAGTATTATGGCGTATATGAAGGACATTTAGAAAACATGTCAGCTCTATTTGGTGCTTCATACGAATACGGAACCGACAATAGGATAATTTCACCCAAAGTCATCAAGATGAAAAGGGGTGATTACAACATACAAGCGAATTATTCTACAGGGCGAACATTGCTTTTGGAAGACCAAGTCGATTTCGGTTCTGCCCACACGATAACATGTAAGAACATTCAGTTCGCTGGTGCTAGAAATTCAAAACCCATTGGAAACTTCCATTTTAACGGAGGATATGTAGAAGTTGATTCTCTCATATTCTACGACCTTTTCGAAATGCTCTATTCTGGAGCAAAGACAATCCACATTTACAATAAGTTGGCTTCACAAACGAACGCAAAGACCGGCAACATCACTTGTTCAAACATCACTTTTATTGGTCACGGTCAAATAGAATACACAAACAACGCATACCATATAACATTTGACGGATGCCATTTTATAGGCGACCATTTCTTAAAACCTGGCTATACATTCTATCAGAGAAATATGGTCGTTTCCGACAAGCCATTCTTTCGGTTCTTTTGACCATACAGGCGTGGATATAGCGACCTGTACATTGGATATAGACAATTTTGAGAGCGTAGATACTTTCGTTTTAACAGCTCGTTCATGTGGTTTCACCACAATAGACTTAAATGGAAGAAGTCTATATTCAAGACCTGATGTTTCCACATTACTTATTGGTAGCGGATTAACTTATATAAACGGTTCATTGGGGAACATTTCCATTCAGGAAAACACATATTTCAACAACTGTAAAATAGACAAGATTAGACTGATTGGTGCGTCAGAAGTTGGCTTTGTGAGCTGTAGAATAGGAACACTTGTTCACGAATCACAAGATACAGTCATTACGCTTATAGATTCTTGGGTGGCTGAACTCCAGCACAACAAAAATTTGAACTGTATATTGGGTGCGACAAAATCCGTTTTCCATTCGTCAATAGGAAGTGGACTTACACAAGGTGCTGTTGGCGACAATACAAACCCATTTGTAGGTGGAATAACCCTTTTAGATTGTTCCGTATATGGCGACATCGTTATAAGGGGTGCGTTGGATATACAGAACACGACAGTTTCGGGTTCTGTTTGGACGCAAGATTTTCTATTAAATGGAACTGAAAATTTCATTTATAGCGTTATGAGAAATTGCGTAATAGGTGGCAGACATTTATTACAACATTATCAACCTTATAGAACAGGCGTGAAATCTACTTGTTTTTGGATTGGAAATCTTTTTTTGAATACAGAAAAGAATCCAATCTATCCTGAATCGTGGTCTGACCCACTTGGGGAAGGAACATTCACACGAAACGACTGTTCAACGCTCTATCTTGACCCATATCCCGCACACCATACTTGGCTTTATAAGAGCAATAGCGGGCCGAAAGTTATTCCCGATTATCCAATGGGAAATTTCACAAGCATTATAAATGTTGCCGATCCCCACGGTGTTGAAGGCTATGCGACAATTCAAGAAGTTCCTTATGTTGCCCCCGGTCATTCTGTAAAGGCTGTCCACGATGGCGAAGACGAAAGAATGGATTATGAAGACTTATATATGAACGATTTAAAAGTAAATCTTCGTTTTTATAGGGAAATGTATTGGACGGGAAGTCACGCAACAAGACACCGCCCCGATTATCTTGGAAATTCTGCTGTCGTTCATTCGTTCGCAACAAATAAAGATTATGAATTTGACGGTGGCTATCATTGGACTTGTAGACCGCGAAAAACAACTGCTTTTTGGGAAAATTCTTCTGAAGCATATTTCAGGATTATGTTCTCGATAGATTCAGATAATCACGATTGGGGCAATATGGAAGAATACGGAAGTCTTGACATTCTGCCTTATACAAGCGTAAAATATACAGGTTAATTTTTGAGGTTTGAAAATGATTCAGTTATTATTTGACCCAAACATTCAATTCATGTTGAAGAATGGAACAATAAACACAGCACGGAATCTTGAATGTTTACCACGATAGCGACACGAACGGAAAGTATCCTGTTCAAACATTCAAGGATCCCGACGGTTCGACATTAAACCCCAAAGACATAATTTTAGACAACAATGGAAGGGCTGTTGTCTATGTCAATAACGATTACCGATATAGATTGGAAGTTTTCGACAAGGACAAAAATCTTTTATGGACGACTGACAGCATCCAACCTTCAAACGGTGTGGCGATTGAAGGAACTTATGTTTTATCCATAAGGGGTGACGAATATATTTCAGTAAATTCTGAAACAGTTGGTCAATGTGTCAATTATGACTTGTCTTTGTCACCAACGGCAAAGGGGGCTATAGATGGCTTCTACGATTCCGTAAGTGGCAACGAAGCCCTTTATAATGCCATTCAAACAGAAATTCAGAATAGAAGCGACAACGACAACCAAATTTATAATACGCTCAATGCTTCTATAACAAATGTTCAGGGTTCTTTGATTTCTGAAACAATGAACCGACAAATGGCAGACAATGAACTGAGAACGCAAATAGCAGCCGCCAAAACAGAAGTGAAGAATACAGATGGCACCATAAGCGTTCAGGAAGCCACAGCGTCTGATGGTCATACAATCTATACCATCGCTGGCATTGGGCAAGCACCGAATGTTTCTGTTCAATCTAGCGACCAATCTATAACCGTAACGGAAACGACACAAGTCGATAGCAAAATTTTTGACTTGTCTATAGCTTCACAATCAAACGAATACGGCAAATTTTATTCAAACAATGGAGCTACATGGACGAAAGTTTCTGGAAATATAAGCGTTTCAAATTCCAACATAGCATTAAAACAGGGTGGCGTTTATCATATTACGGCAATAGCTACACTTTCAAATTCTGTTGCTACCGAAGATTATTACAACTTTGACATTTACACAGGCGATTCATTACATACAGTTTCTCATGTGGACTGTTCAATCGTTGGAACTCACATTTATGAATTAAGTTGGGATCAAAACGCACCAGCAACTTTTATAACAAGTGTTAATTTGCCAAACCAGAATTTCACCATAACTTCTTTATTCTTCCACATTCACAGGGTCGATAAACAAGTTGGCGGTGGTGGCGGTGGCTCTACGAATAACGACCAAGTAGCGGTGGACGCAAATTCTACGGCTGGCTATTTGGAAGATGTTTTAAAAGCGACAGAAAATTCAGACATTCAAATAAGCAAATCCAATGGAAAACTTTATCTTGATGTTTTGACACCCGACACATCCGACCCTAAACTTTCCGTTTCGACCATTGACCTTGTGGACACGGCAAACGATGGAACAAATCCTTGGAATGTTCACGATGTCACCCCTGGAAATACAGATAACCATAACTGCTACATATACAAACGATTGGCGGACGCTAAAGGTCAAGTGACCAAAGTCGATTTTGCCGTTGGAACAGTCCAATTATACGGCTGTATTCAAATTGGAATTTTCGATTTGAACGGAAATAAACTTGGCGAAACCGCATATACGAATTTGACACAAGGTTCAAATCGTCATTACACACTTCCACTTATAGAAACAAGTGAGGGTTCTCTTTATCTACAAAGAAACACCTTGTATTATGTGGAAGTCGTATATAAGGGGCTTGAAATCATTGGGCAAACACATACAGCATATTATTTATTTGATTACACGATGGCTTATAACCGTTATGGCTATTGTGGTGAAGGTCGTTTGTATGACCCAACTGATATGTCATTCAATAACGCAGCAAACATTCTTTATTTCCTTCAATTTTCTGGAGATTAAATCATGTCCAAAATAAATAAGGTTCTATACAACATTTCACAGTCTTTAAACGACAACGAAAAACTTCAAGCGAGAACGAACATCGGAGCACACGCCACAGACGATTTTAATACTTATGCTTCCAATACAGCCGCAACGCTCATAAACTTACAAAGAACAATGAACTCAAAACAAGACATTTTAACAGCACGGAAATAACATTACAATTTCAAACAATGTAATTTCAGCAAATGTTCCTTCCGCATCAAATGATGTCGGTGTTTATGAATGTTATGTGACAAGGGTGCTTGACGGAACAGATACAGAACTGTGGAATCCAAAACAATTAAGCGTTAATGATTTTACTTTGACCCACATTTACACGAACTGTACACAATCCACTTGCCCTGTAAGGATAGATTATAATTCGTCCGAAGACGCTCGTTTGAGAGTTTCTTTAAACGCCAGCTTAAATTCCATCGTTTGTTCGTCCATCGTGTTCGTGAGTAATAACGCAAACTTCGCCAATGAACTTGCGTGTTGGGGTTATGACAGTTCAAGATGCCAAATTGTTGCTGGAATGAACAGAATGTGGCACCTTCAACATGGCGACCTTCTAGACCAGAACGGCGTTCGCTCTCTTACAAGCTCACTCAAACAGGGAACTTTGACAATCTCGTTTACATTCTCATTCAATGTATAGAAGGTTAATATGGAAGAAATCGTAAGCACCCTTTTAAATTCAAATAACGCTATTTCTGTAATATGCGGAACTGTGGTTTATTTGATTATCCACATTCAAAGAAAGAACACTCGGAACACATAGGGACAACGAACACAACCAATTAAAGACGGAATGTGCTTTGCTCAAACAAAGAATAAAATCCATAGAAGACCAAACGCAAACATTGACCAATAAACTTGATGAAATCGTCTCGGGAATAAATGCGTTAAATGTCAATGTAGCGAAACTTACAGAAAGAATGAACATGAAATAAACCGCACAATCGCTTAAAACAAAAACGACTTCAAAACCACCAAAAAGCGTTTCACCATTCCAAACGACAAAACCCCATTAAATCGACATTCCAGAAAAACAGAACCTAACGACCAATCAAAGACAAGGATCCATTTTGGTGTGTGTGGTTTCTGTTTGGGTGATTGTTTGGAGCATTTCGGAAAACCACAAACACTTATATAAAATGTGTCGGTCCCCCTTGGCGATGTAGCACTTTGGTGTTGAAGTAGCCCCAAGTGTTTAAAATTTTAAACAGAAGGCGTTTTTAATCGTCTTTTTAGCCCCGAAAAGCTATCGACTTATCCACAACACGAAAGTCCTACTTTCCCAAAAAACACTTGCTTTTTTGAGCACTAATTGTTATATTAGTGAACAAAAGTGCATTTAAACAGGTGTGTATCATGGATTTGCGTCAAAAATTGAACATCCTAGGCGAGGCGGCCAAGTACGACGTGTCGTGTTCCTCAAGTGGATCAAGCCGTCGTGCGCCCAATGGCGGGCTCGGGAGCGGCTGCAGTGCTGGCATTTGCCACACGTGGTCGGCCGACGGGCGGTGCATCTCGCTTTTGAAGGTGCTGCTCAGCAACGCTTGCAAGTACGACTGCGCCTACTGCATCAACCGCCGTAGCAACGATGTTCCTCGTGCGACCTTTACACCCAGGGAACTCATCGATCTCACGCTCGAATTCTACCGCCGTAACTACATCGAGGGGCTCTTCCTGAGCTCGGCGGTCATCGGCTCGCCCGACAACACCATGGTACTCCTGGTCCGCGTGGCGAAGGAGTTGCGTACGATGCATCGCTTTGGCGGCTACATTCACCTCAAGGCGATTCCCGGTGCGAGCGACCGGCTCTTGTACGAGGCGGGCCTCTACGCTGACCGCAGCAGCGTGAATATAGAGATTCCGTCCGATAGGCAGCTGCAGTACCTGGCTCCCGAAAAAAACTTCGCCTCCATTTACCGGCCCATGAATTTTTTGGCCGAGCGTAAGATCGAGTACAAAACGGAGCGCTCCAATGGTTCTAGGTTCGCACCCAAGTTCCTGCCCGCGGGTCAAAGCACCCAGATGATTGTCGGGGCGTCGGGGGAGACAGACCTCCAGATACTGACGCTCTCGGCAGGCTTTTACAGGCAGCAGCAAATGAAGCGCGTCTACTTTTCGGGCTACGTTCCCATCAATGCCGACAAGCGCTTGCCCGCCCTCACCACCAAGACGCCCCTTTTGCGCGAGCACCGCCTTTACCAGGCGGACTGGCTTATGCGTTTTTACAAGTTCAACTACGACGAAATCCTGGACGCGAAGAACCCGAACCTCGATCTGGATCTGGACCCGAAGGCGATGTGGGCGTTGCGCCATCCGGAGTTCTTCCCGATAGATTTGCAGACCGCCGATTACGAGATGATTCTGCGCGTGCCGGGAATCGGCGTCAAGTCGGCACAGCTTATCGTGAACGGGCGTCGCTTTTGCACCATTCGCATGGAGCAGCTCAAGAAGATGGGGGTCGTGCTCAAGCGCGCCAAATACTTCATCTACAATCCCGACGTGCCTGCGAACTTGCGCAGGCTCTATCCCGAGATGTTGCGCCCGATGCTGATTGCGCGTCCGAGACCCGCCCAGCTTGATTTTTTCAGCCAGTTGCAGACGCCCGCGCTCCCGGCCCCTGCGCAACTCCGCGTCGCCGGCTAACCCCACATCCCACATGTCTCTCCTCATCTCATACGATTCTTCGTTCGACGGTTTCCTGAGCGCGGTATTCGAAATCTACCGCCAGCGTCTCGATGTAGGCGATTTCTTGCCGGAACGCCCGTACGATCCGGAATCATCGTCGACTTTCGACTTGTTCCTGCAGCCATTTCACGTGGAGACCGTCGCGGATTCCGCCCGCAGGCTCCGTCGCGCCATCGTCAACATGGCGGGCGCCGATATATTGGACCTGCTCGAGACGGCCTTCCGCTCCGAGGAACGCGGCGTGGAAATGAAGATTTTTGCCTACCTGCGCAAGCTTTTCGCCGGCGATGAGCCCGGCTTTAACCGCAATCCCACTAGCAAGGAGATGCTCCCGCTTTTCTTGCTTGCCCGCGCCGTACGTCACGAAGCTGGCGGCATGCTCGGGATGGTACGCTTTAACAAGGCGCCCGACGGCTTGTACGTTGCCGAGATAGAGCCGAAGTACGACATCCTCGAGATGATTGTCGGGCATTTCCGCGGACGCTTCCCGACGGGCCGCTGGGCCATCGTCGATGTGCTACGCTGTTATGGCGTGTTCTACAATGGCCAGCATACGGAATACCTGGAATTCACCGATTCCGATACGATTTCCCGCACCATCGCGCAGAATGCACCTCCCGACGAGTTCACGCGCATGTGGAAGTCTTATTACGATACGATGGCCATCAAGGAGCGCCTGAACCCGCGACTCCTCAGGCGTTGCTTGCCCGTACGTTACTGGAAGCACCTGCCGGAACGCCAGCAGAACCTGGCTAGTCCGGTGAGCCGCCCCATGAGCAATCCGGCGAGTCGTCCCACGGTTTGAGGGATTTTCGCTTTTATCATTAGGCGCTGCGTTTCGTTTTAATGTATATTTCGGGAGAGAGGAACTCCCTATGCGTAAAATCTTGACCGGTTGTATCTTGACTGCCTTGCTTGCCTCTTGCTCAGGCGAGGATGACTCCATTACACTCGAAGACCCGCTGTCCAAGGAAGTCAATACCATTTACGACTTGGGCAAATGTACCGATTCGCGTAAGGGCGAGTTTGTCTATGTCGTGGAAGATGAGGTGGACTATTTCTGTTATTCCGGGAAATGGATCCGCGAAGACGAACTGGGGAAGGAATCGTCTTCTTCGGAGAAAGTGTCGTCGGACTCCGATGACGATGAATCTTCTTCGAGCAAGGAATCGTCGAGTTTCGCAGACGACGAATCTTCTTCAAGCAAGGAATCGTCGAGTTCCGCAGACGACGAATCTTCTTCGAGCAAGGTGTCGTCGAGTTCCGCAGACGACGAATCTTCTTCGAGCAAGGTGTCGTCGAGTTCCGCAGGCGACAAGTCTTCTTCAAGCAAAGAATCGTCGAGTTCCGCAGACGACAAATCTTCTTCGTCGGCGAAATCGTCCAGCAGTTCCAAGACGCACGATAGCAAGACTTTCGTGGATTCGCGTGACGGCAAAACGTACCGCATGGTGACTATCGGTTCGCAGACCTGGTTCGCAGAAAATCTTAACTACTATGGCGATGACGTGACCGGCTTCTGCCATTCCGGCAAGCCCGAGAATTGCGAGAAGTACGGGATGCTCTACGATTGGGACGATGCCAAGAGGGCTTGCCCGACCGGGACTCATCTGCCGACAATCGAAGAATTGCGGGAATTGATTGACTTTGTCGGGGAAGACAGCTCTGCGGTGGTGCTCATGGCCGATACCGGCTGGACAAGGGACGACGGCTTCCTGGGTACGGATGAATACGGGTTTGCGATGCTCCCAGGCAGCTACAAGGCGGGGAGGAGTTACGGTTCATCGTTGGGATGGTGCTCTAATATGTGGACCGCATCGGATAGCGCCGGCCTAGTATACGCGGCGTATCTAGGATGGAACCTGTCGAATGTCTCCATCGGGTTGTACAATCTGACTGATGGGTGGGGAATGTCTATCCGCTGCGTCGAGGGCGAGGCAAAACTGTCGAGCTCCAGCAGCACTCCGGCTTCTTCCTCGTCAAGCTCTAGTGAAAAGAGCTCATGGAAATTCCTGAACCCGGCATTTTCGTACGGACAGATGACCGACAGCCGTGATGGGCAGGTTTACAAGACGATCGTTGTCGATACGCTCACATGGATGGCCGAAAACCTGAACTATGAAACCGTCAACAGCTATTGTTTCAATGATACGGCTAAATATTGCGCTACATATGGACGCATGTATACATGGCCGGCTGCATTGAACGCTTGTCCCGAAGGTTGGCATTTGCCGACTTATAGCGAATTGAGCTACCTTGTTAAAGGGAAAGGCGGTGACAATCTTAGATCCAAGGCGGGGTGGATTATAGTGAACGATGAAGATAGACCTGGTCTCGATGCGTATGGATTTTCGGCGAGTCCCGGTGGGAGACGGATATCAGCAGGGCGATATTTTGCTTTAGGTACGGAGGTAGGTTATTGGTCTGCTACCGAACATGAAGAGCACGACGACCGCGCTTGGAGTGTGGAATTTCATCAGAATGACCCGTACAGTATGTTAACGACAGAATTTAAGGATTGGGCCTATTCTGTTCGCTGTGTGAAAGGCGCGAAGTAGGCTCGATTGCTTGCATAAAAAATGACATTTTGTTATATTTTAATCAACTTCTAATAACATCGGGGGTGATTTCTGTTCTTCGAACAGAATCACCCGCGGTTCGGTCATGCCGACAAGCAAGCTTGCCGGCGCGACACTCACCTGGGGGTGCTCTGGTTTGCCTCGCCTAACGCTATTCGCGTTACGCTCGCCCTTTGGGCCTTTCGCTCACTTCGTGAGCTCAAGGGCCTAAATGCTCGCTAGCTCGCATTTAGTCGACAGGCCTGTCTCAACCAGATCATCGCTGGAAAATAACATTGGGGGTGATCTGGTTTCGACAGGGTCGCTGAAGTGTTAGTTGCAAGCCGAGGTCTCAGACGGGGGCACTCGTTAAAAAGTCTGAAAAAAAATAAGTGCTGACGAAAACTACGCACTCGCTGCCTAATTAACGGCAACGCCGGGCCTCATTCCGCTC
>JAEEGF012027846.1_pt1 | contig 12248 bp, 14 predicted proteins | sample 9134171 | NCBI WGS metagenome assembly JAEEGF01 (sample SAMN16246542, study PRJNA631951) | gut metagenome | biome: gut microbiome; feature: rumen; material: AP-attached | host: Bos | place: Iran: Karaj | collected 2018-10 | reverse complement strand
AAGATGTTTTGAGGATAATCGTTGAAATGGAAGTGGAAAGAACCGAAGGATTACCGGCTGCTGTTTTAAAAGATATTACAGATTTTATTTCAAGGTTGGAGAATGATCCGTTTGATGTTAACACACTAATCAACTATGGAGTAACTACAGAAGAGGTTGCAGGAAGACTTTCTGCTATATTTATCTAAGAGTAAGAGAGTGATGTGGGAGGGTAGATGATACGCAATGAGTAAGGTTTTTGTAATCCCGGATGTCCATTTGAAGCCCTGGATGTTCGACAAAGCAGAAGAACTCCTTTCTCGAAGTGAATATGATAGAATCGTCTGTCTGGGAGATCTCGTAGATGACTGGGATCAGGAAAAGAACCTGGGATTGTATTCGGAGACATTTGATGCGCTTGAGAGATTCATAAATCGTCATCCGAACTTTCTACTATGCTATGGAAATCATGATGTGAGTTACATCTGGGAGGCTCACGAGTCAGGCTATTCTGACTATGCGAGACCGGTAGTGCTTGAAAGAATATCAAAACTTGAAAAGCTTATTCCGGCAGAGAATATAGCGTATATTCATCGGATAGATAATGTTCTCTTCAGTCATGCAGGATTGATTGAAGTGTTTGTTTCTCATTTTCTTCCGGATTTCAGTGGTGGTATAGATGAACTTCTTGAAAAGATTAATGGTTTCCGAAGAGATGAACTGTGGTGCGATGCATCTCCGATTTGGGCCAGACCGCAGGAGGCCAGGATCGAAATGTACCCCAAAGGATATCTTCAGGTTGTGGGACACACACCGGTTCGGAAAACAGATTACTTTGGAGAAGTTGTCACTGTAGATAATTTCTCTACTTATAGCAATGGAGATCCTATCGGAGATCAACGCTTTATCTGGGTAGATACGGTAACAAAGCAGTGGGGATTTGCAGATGGTGACGGAGCACCGGAGAAACTGCCTGATCCCAAAATGGATATCCGCAATTATATGGTTGGTGATCATGTTAAGTTCAAGATCAGATATCATGGCTCTGACAAGGAAGAAATCTTCGATGGTATTGTTGAAATCATAGATCATTATCCCGGAGGTCATTCGTCAATTGATGTTATGAGCGGAGATACTTTGTATAAGCATCTTACTTTGGATGATGTACTTGAGCACAATAAAGAGGGTTAAGAAAACCACGTACGGAACTGAGCTTCTTTCGCCTGAGAACGCTGCCGGACAGCTTGACCGGATTGAAAAAAGAATCCTTTCCTTGGGAGAGTATCCGGAGAAGTTCCGGCAATATGAAAGGGAGCCCTGGAAGAGTCGAAATACACGAGTTGTGCCTGTTGATAATTATGTTATTTTCTATATCCCTGATAAGACAAAGAAATTGGTTACAGTGATTCGGGTATGTATTCCGGAAGAGATTTAGATGAGCAGCTTGATGAATTTACAAAGTTATAATCATAAAGCCTACGAGGCGTATGAGACATTTGGTTTCATACGTCTTTTCTTTTTTGCTTTTTTGAGTTGACTACCGGTCAACAGAAGTTGACCGTTTGACGAACGATTTATTCCGTGGCGTTCCGTAGAATGACATATGTAAGCAAGAGGTGACGCAAGCAGGAGCTTTTACAAGGACAAAACCAGGGAAGAAGGCCTAGCCATGAATAATAATATATTCACAAAGGTACTATATAAAATCGTAAATAATTATGGTACAGTTTCTTTAGAACTTAAAATTGTCTTTTAGAAAAGGAGAGTACCATGAAAAAGAATATAAGAATCGTTCTGGTAGGAGAAATTGTATTATTAGTTGTGTTGTTTTTGCTTGTCCTTATATTAAGTGCAGGAAATCCCGGAACTGTTATTGCTTGGTTTTTTGATATACCATCTTTGCTGTTCATTTTACTGATGTTAATTCCCGGTTTGCTTATTATGGGAGAGTGGAAGGACTTTATTAAGTCATTTTCTGTAGGTATTAAACCTTATAGTTTACTCGAATTAAAAAACATAATCGAGGCAGTCGGGGCAGCACAGAAACTGACGGTATACGGGGCGCTTCTCGCAATTATTACATCGGGCATATTGTTGATGGGGAAATTAGGTGAGCTTTCAACGATAGGCCCAAATCTGGCGGTATGTTTTTTGGCCGGTTTTTATGCAGTCATTGTGGAGTTTTTGCTTTTACCTTTAAGATTAAATGCTGAACGTAAAATGAACGAGGAAATGGATTTGGAAGATGGAGAAGATTGAGATAACAAAAGAACAATATCTCATGATTGCCGGGAAATACGACTTCACGAAACGTGAATTGGAACTCGGCTTTTTAAAGTTGTCGGGTTTTTCAAATCGAAGGATTGCATACATGTTTGGAATTGCAGAACAAACCGTTAAGAATCATTTTACGCACATATATGAAAAAGCCTGGGTTCCCGGTAGAAAAGAATTTAGGGAGTTGTTTTTGAATGAGAATAGCTTGGATTCTTAGGAGAATTCAAAGCATTGGAATAATCAATTTGTACAAAACTCAACTCTAATATTTTTAATGAATGGAGGAAACCTTAGACTATGTTGACTATTCGCGTTAATAATAGTATTATGACACCTAATAAGTCCATGAATGATAATCACGGGCTTAATTCAGTGTACGCGATAAGGTCAGTCAATATAGTGAATTCATAGTCTAGAGGGATTCATATAAGTTCAAGATTAAAGACCTTATCAAGCAAAAGTTTGATGAGGTCTCTTTTTTTAGGAGGGGAATAGAATCACATGAAAAAGCTTTGCTTTTGGGATTTGATATCTTAAGAGAATATAATTGATGAATATAATGACTAAAGAAGACCGGGAATATTTACGTAACCCACAAGAATAGAGTATAATAGAGATAAATATATTGAGGGAAATCGTAATTATGTTGAATCAGTTTTCAAGAACCGAGCTTCTATTGGGAGCTGAAGCAATGGAAGCATTGCACAATAAAAGAGTAGCGGTCTTCGGAATAGGCGGAGTCGGTGGATATGTATGTGAAGCGCTTGTTCGTAGTGGGATAGGCGCTTTTGACCTTATAGACGATGATAAGGTGTGCCTTACAAACTTAAATCGCCAGATTATCGCGACAAGAAAGACCGTCGGACAGTATAAAGTTGATGTTATGCGAGACAGGATGCTTGATATCAATCCTGATGTGAAGATTAATACATATAAGTGCTTCTTTTTGCCGGAGAATGCGGATGAATTTCCGTTCTCCGAATATGATTATGTAGTTGATGCGGTAGATACCGTAACAGCGAAGATTGAGCTTATTATGAGGGCGCAGAAGGAAGGCGTTCCGATTATAAGTGCTATGGGAGCAGGTAACAAGCTTGATGCAGGCAAGTTTAAGGTTGCAGATATATATGATACCAAGGTTTGCCCGCTTGCGAGAGTTATGCGACGCGAGTTAAAAAAGCGCAACGTTAAAAAGCTCAAAGTCGTATATTCTGAAGAAGAGCCGATAACTCCATTAGAGGATAATGCTACCTGCAAAGATATTAAAAGTGATTCTTCTGTAGAAACTGAAACTATGCACACAGGACGAAGAAGTGTTCCGGGGAGCACTGCATTTGTACCTGCAGTTGCGGGCTTAATGATTGCAGGCGAGATAGTAAAGGATTTAACTAAGAATGAAAGATAATGTTAATAACGAAATGGAAGAGACATCCAAAAGCGCTGAGAACGAGAAGCAAAGCAGGGCAGAAGAAAGCATCCGTAAGAAGTTTCATAAGCAGCTTTTTTCACCGTTCGCGAGAGCTTGTAAAGAGTATAAGCTCATTGAAGACGGAGACCATATTGCGGTATGTATATCGGGCGGTAAGGATTCAATGCTTATGGCCAAGCTTTTTCAGGAGATTAAGCGCCATAGAAAAGTAGATTTCGAGCTTACATTTATTGTAATGGATCCGGGATATAACAGAGAGAATAGAGAACTGATTGAAAGTAATGCAGCAGCACTCGGAATTCCTATAACGGTTTTCGAAAGTACGATATTTGATGCAGTAGATACCATAGAAAAAAGTCCTTGCTATCTATGTGCAAGGATGCGTAGGGGTTATCTGTACAGTAAGGCAAAGGAGATGGGATGTAATAAAATCGCGCTGGGACATCATTATGATGATGTTATAGAGACGATACTGATGGGTATGCTCTACGGCGCCCAGGTACAGACCATGATGCCGAAATTACACAGTACGAATTTTGAAGGGATGGAGCTTATAAGACCACTGTACCTGATTCGTGAGAGTGACATCTGCGCATGGCGCGATTATAATGATCTTCGATTTTTACGGTGTGCATGCCATTTTACGGAAGCAAGTTCATCAAATCACGGCGATACGGAATTAAGTAAGCGACTTGAGACCAAGAAGCTTATCGCAGAGCTTAAGAAGAATAATCCTTTTGTGGAATCCAATATATTCAGAAGCGTAGAGAATGTTAATGTCGATACCGTAATCTGTTATAAGAAGCATGGTATTAGACATAATTTCTTGGATGAGTATGATAAATCGGTTTCGGATACGGACGAAGATCAGTAAAGTCCGTATTATATAGGAGTAGAGATATGACGCAATACATAGTAACAGGAATGACGTGCGCGGCATGTCAGGCAAGGGTTGAAAAGGCAGTAAGTAAACTTGACAAAGTTACATCTGTCAGTGTTTCTCTTCTTACCAATTCAATGGGTGTAGAAGGAGATGCGAAAAGTGCCGACGTTATAAAAGCGGTTGAAGATGCGGGATACGGTGCAAAGCTTAAAGATGAATCCGCTACAAAGGGACAGGCCGGTAAAAGCGCATCATCGCTTCTTGCTGCAGAGGAGGAAGCATTAAAAGATCACGAGACACCGAAGCTTGTTAAGCGTCTTATATGGTCGATAGGTTTTCTTTTGATCCTTATGTACATAACTATGGGTCATAACATGCTTAATTTCCCAATTCCGGGATTCTTAAATCATAATCACATCGGTCTTGCCTTAACGCAGATGGTTCTTGCAATCATCGTAATGTATATTAACAGAGCTTTTTTCATATCAGGGTTCAAGACGCTTTTCCACTTAAGTCCGAATATGGATGCGCTCGTAGCACTCGGTTCATCGGTGTCATTCGGATGGTCCTTATATGTCGTATATAGAATGACAATAATGATTACCGAAGGTGTATCTAACATGGACCTAATGGATATGTATCATAATCAGCTCTATTTCGAGTCTGCGGCAATGATACCCGCGCTTATCACAGTAGGTAAGACTTTAGAATCGCTTTCCAAGGGACGAACAACGGATGCACTTAAGAATCTAATGAAGATGGCACCGAAGACCGCAACGGTTGAGCGTGACGGAAAAGCTCTAACGGTAGATATCGATGAAGTGCGCTTCGGCGATATATTCATTGTTAAGCCGGGTGAAGCAATACCTGTTGACGGAACGATTATAGAAGGTGACACGGCGGTTGATGAATCGGCGCTTACAGGAGAGTCAATCCCTGTAGATAAGACAGTCGGAGATCAGGTAAGTGCGGCAACGATCAATCAGTCGGGATTTATTAAGGCAAGAGCAAATCGAGTCGGAGAAGACACCACATTTTCACAGATTATTAAGATGGTCAGCGATGCAGCAGCCACTAAAGCTCCAATCGCAAGAATTGCAGATAAAGTATCGGGAGTATTTGTTCCTGCGGTTATAGCGATAGCGATTGTTGTATTTATTATATGGATGGTACAAGGCGGTGGAGTGGTATTCGCGTTAGAACGCGCAATATCTGTACTTGTTATAAGCTGCCCGTGTGCATTGGGACTTGCAACCCCTGTTGCCATAATGGTCGGTAACGGTATGGGTGCTAAGAACGGAATCTTATTTAAGACGAGTGAGTCTTTGGAATCTGCAGGAAAAGTTCAGATTGTAGCGCTTGATAAGACCGGTACAATTACTGCGGGAAAGCCTGAAGTTACGGATGTTGTTCCGGTTATCGGAGTAACGGAAGCAGAACTTGTTGAAACGGCATATTTAATGGAAGCCAGAAGCGAGCATCCGCTTGCCGGGGCGATTGTAGATTTTGTAGACAGTCCGATATGTCCGGTAAAACCTATTATTAATTGGAAGGCATTACCCGGTAACGGATTATCGGCTGAACAAGGCGGAGAGGCGCTATATGCGGGCTCGGGAAAGTTCATCCGTAGTGTATGCAGTATTAATCCGGATATGGAGCAGGTAGAAAAGCGCCTGTCGGAAGAAGGTAAGACGCCACTTTTCTTTGCAAGAGACGGTAAGCTTCTCGGAATAGTAGCAGTTGCGGATGTTATCAAGATAGACTCCGCACATGCAATAAAAGAGCTTCAAAATATGGGTATCGAAGTCGTAATGCTTACCGGAGATAATGTAAGAACCGCCAATGCCATAGGACTTCAGGCCGGAGTGAATAGAGTATATGCCGAGGTTTTGCCGGACGGAAAAGAATCGGTTATAAAAGAGCTTCAGAAATACGGTAAAGTCGCAATGGTAGGTGACGGAATTAACGATTCACCGGCATTGACTCGTGCGGACATAGGAATTGCAATCGGTGCAGGAGCTGATGTTGCGGTAGATTCAGCCGATGTGGTTCTTATGAATTCCAAGCTTTCCGATGTATCGGCAGCAGTAAGACTAAGTCGCGCGACTTTAAGGAATATATACGAGAATCTGTTTTGGGCTTTTGCATATAATATTATTCTTATACCGATGGCAGCAGGACTTTATTCCGGAATCAGAATGAATCCTATGTGGGGCGCAGCAGCGATGTCGATTTCAAGTTTCACGGTATGTATGAATGCATTAAGGCTTAACCTTTTTAAGGTACATAATGCAAGTCGCGATCATAAATTAAGACACCGGGTTTCTTTGGAGGACATTACAGTTAACACTGTTAATAATGATAATGCAAATGATTCAAATAAGGAGGAAGGAAAAATGAAAAAGACACTGAAGGTAGAAGGAATGATGTGTGAACATTGCGAAGCACGTGTAAAGAAGGCACTTGAAGCAGTAGACGGCGTAGAAAGTGCAGTAGCAGATCATAATGCAAATACTGCAGTAGTAACGCTTTCTGCAGACGTCGCAGACGACATACTTAAGAAAGCCGTAGAAGACCAGGATTATAAGGTGCTCGGAATAGAATAGGCGAAAAAAGAGGAATGAGTAATCTCATTCCTCTTTCCTTTAACAGCTTATTTAAAGTATCTGTCAAGTAAGCCCTTGAAAGCCTTTCCGTGTCTTGCCTCATCACGAGCCATCTCATGAACAGTATCATGAATTGCATCAAGATTAAGCTCTTTTGCCTTCTTAGCAAGCTCTGTCTTACCTGCTGTAGCACCGTTCTCGGCTTCTACACGAACCTGAAGATTGTGCTTGGTTGAATCCGTAAGAACTTCGCCGAGAAGCTCTGCGAACTTAGCAGCATGCTCAGCCTCTTCAAAAGCAGCTTTCGCATAGTAATCACCGATCTCAGGATATCCTTCACGATATGCCTGACGGGACATTGCAAGATACATACCGACTTCTGTGCACTCACCGTTAAAGTTAGCGCGAAGTCCTTCTATAATCTCAGCAGGAGCACCCTTTGCAACACCAACAACATGCTCTGCAGCCCATGTCATATTACCGTCCTGCTTATTGAACTTATCAGCAGGTGCATGGCAGATTGGGCATTCTGCCGGAGCTTCATCACCTTCGTGAACATAACCGCATACTGAACAAACGTATTTCATATTCCTACCTCCGTTAATAATATCCTCGCTTGTAATCGAGGAAGTATAGTATCTTTATTCTATATTAAAAGCGCGTTATTATCAAGGTTAAAGGCGGTTTCTTTTTGCATTTTATCATACAAAAAAGAAGCACTATAATAGTGCTTCTCCTATGGTAACGGGTATTTCGCCGTCTATTCTTTCTCTTGTTTTTAACTTTGCTTTAAGCCTAACCTTATGGTCAAGAAGAACTATTATCGTTGAGCCGCCGAATTCGAAATGGCCCTTTTCGGTATTAATTATAGCGTCGCAATTATTAAGTTCATCATTGGCAATCTTTCCGACAAGCAGTGCTCCTACTTCCATCTGAACGACCGTTCCGAGCTTTTTCGAAGAGATGCTTATGTATTCTCTTGAATTCTCGGTAAATACAGGGTAGCGCTCTAATGCTATCGGGCGTACACAGTGAAGAATACCGTCAATTCTTACGTTATGACTTGCCGGTCCATCTACGCAGTAATTGTATCTGTGGTAATGTGTCGGAGTTAAGCGGAAGATAAGCGCCGTACCGCCGACAAAGCGCTTTGCAAGTTCGTCATCTTTAAGTAAGCGAGCCAAATCATATTTGCAATGCTTAATTCGAAAGACCGAAGAATCGTCGATCGCTTTAACGGTAAGCAATCCGTCGCACGGCGAGCAAAGAATGCCTTCTTCCGTATGAAGATATTCATCCTTCATCTTTCTCATAAAAAATTCGTTAAACGAATAATAGCCGCCAAATGGCCTAACGAACTTCTCCGTATCTATATTGTTCTTTTTAACAAAGTACGGAATATAAAGCGCGGAAAGCTTATTGTTAAGTGCTGTGGCAGCTAATTTTGATATTGAAGGGGCAGTAAGTGCTTTTAATACGATACGGCCCGGTATTGTATTGTAGAGAAATCTTACACTACCTGATTCTTTCATATTACATGGCTCCTCTTGCAACGGTGAAAAGTCCGATAATCTCAAGAAGTCCTATGAAGAAAAGCACAGCTTTAAGAACTCCGTGAGGTTTCTTGATTTCAAATGAAGAGATAAAGCCCATGCCGCATATTACAAGAAGAATCATGTAAGGTGCGCCGTTATGTAAATTCAATTTGGTTTCAAGAGTAAATAACAGCGGAAGAAGAAGTGCAATCGAAGTAACAGGAAGACCTGTAAATGATTCGCGTCTCTCGTCTGTTTCGTCCTGGCGCATCTCTTCCATTACGTTGAAATATGATAAACGGATAAGTGCAGCCAATGTATAGAAAGCACAGAAGAAACCAACCTTAGGATTGCATTCCGAAATCATATATACGAAGATAGCCGGCATAACACCGAAGGAGATAAGATCGCTTAAAGAATCGATCTGAATTCCGAAGCGCTTCTCTTCAGGGGTACGAAGCTTGGTTGAAGCAACTGCACCGTCAAACATGTCGCATACACCGGATCCCATAAGGCACACCAGAGCCTCGAAGAATCTGGCATTTATCGACATCATAATGCCGAAGAATGCGAACAGCATGCCGCAATATGTAAGTACTACCGTATAGTCATAGAAACCTAATAATTTCTCCTGTTTCATTAATTACTCCTTTTTTTACCGGCTCTTATCTTAAGAACGATGTAACCTGTAAGAACGATAAGGCCCGTGACAATTGTACAGATGTAGAACGAGATGCTTCTCGATATTGTCTCGAGAATAAACGTGTAATCCTCGTCGAATAAAAGTGCGAAACCGTCAAGCATGATGTAATCGGTTGCGCCCATACCGCCCGGAATCGGAACACAGTAGGAACCGACCTGGGAGAATGCCTGCAATATCCACAAGTTAAAGCCTTGCGCGAAATCCGGCTTCTTAAATGCGAAGTTTAATAACGGAGTTACCGAAATCTGTGATATTTTCTGTCCTAAGTTAAGCAAAAAAGCTAAAGCTAAGACCTTCGCGTTGCCGCTTAATGCATCAGAGCAAAGCGTGTAATCGTACACCACATGGTCAAGCCTTGATAACCAATGCTCTTTGCGATGCATAAGATGTATTCTGCAAAGGAAATTGATAAGCTTTATTCCGAGGCTGTGAAGCTTGGCACCGCGTCGTAAAAGCGCGATGAAAAGAATCGTCAGCACCGTCATAACCGTCATACCGAGAAGAATAAGTATCTTCGAAGGAACGGTAAGGCTCATAAGAAGGTTCGGTCTTGCTATTATACAGAAAAGGCCGATAACCACTGTGGATGTGGTATACATTATTAAGTTGATAAGCAAAGCTACGGTTATAGTCGCTGTAGGGATTCCGTTGGCGCCCATAAAAAGTGCACTTGCAGGTTGTCCACCTGTTGCAGACGGCGTAATTGCCGAGAAAAACTGGTCGGACGCTGCATATAAAAGTCCCTGCATTGGTCTGACCTTAATGTTAGCGCTTTTTAAAATATGCTTTAATGCAAATCCCTCGAAAGCTATAAAGCCAAGCATACAGATAACAGTACCTATAAGCCAGCCCGGCTTTGCATCGTTTAATGTTTTAAATAAAGCCCATATGGATAAATCCTTATTGGCTGCAAAGACAGCTCTTATTGTGAGCGCTGCGATTATAAGGGTTATAAACGGCCATAAGGCTTTGCGATTGAATTGAAATTTACGCTTTGCCATTTTTAACCCTGCCTTTGTCAAAGAGTCTCTGCCAAAAACCGTCAAAACCGGTTTTCTTTGTGAATCTGAAAGCAAATTCCGCAAGAAGCACACCTGCCAGCACATCAATCAAAACATGCTGTTTCGTTGTAAGAGTGGAGATGTAGATCATCACCGCAAATATATGCGAGAAAATCTTGTACCATTTTGGAATTCGTTCATTATTCCTTACTGCTATGCAGCAAAAGTGGCTGGTTAAGCAGTGAATCGACGGAAGCAAGTTATCCGCAGGATCCATAGAATAAATGAATAAAAGCACCTTATCAAAAAAGCCTGTAGCGGATATTTCCGGGCGAATGTTGGTCGTCGGTATCGCTAAGAATATGATAAGACAGCAAAATTTCGCAAAAAAATCAGAACTCAAGAAATGGTAAGCCACTTTCTTGTTCTGCATTATTCCAATAGCATAATTGATTATCCAAAACAGAAAGCTTGCAAGATAGACTGTTGCGGTCCACGAAATTACAGGAATAGCATTGTCCAATTCAGTCGTAAGATCCATATGATATCGACCGCTCGTCCAGATTCTTGTGATGTTGTAAGTAAAAAAGTTAAGTGCCAGTGTCGCAAGAAGCGGAAGGCACAATCTATCACGAAACAATCTGCGGAAAATGTCAGATATTAAATTAGATTTCATAATATAGCTCCCCAAATATACTTTTAATATTTTACCATTTTTTAAAACAATTTAAAACCATTAATTTTTAATAGGAAGCAATTAATGGCCGTCTTCATTAAAATTAACGATGCAAAAGCGCAAAAGTCTTCAAATTTTCATATTTTCAACAAAATACATTGATACACTCATAGTAATACTGACCGACCGGAGGGACGATTATGAACGAGAATTTGATCATGGTAATAGGGGAAAGAGAGACTTTTTTAATAAGGGTTCTTGTTAAAAAGCTCAATGACGCCGGTTTTAGAGCAGAATTTGTTCCGGAGAATATTGATATTATAAATGGAAAATGGCAGGAGACGAGCCTTATAACTTATTATAACGATAACGCGGAGGGTTTTAAGGAAGACGTCGTAAGATTCTTGGCTGATAAGATGATTGATGACGGTAAGCAGATTATCGCGATTGCAGAAAAAGAGAATCTTGACAGGATAGTTGATAATATTCCGAGCGATAATATTTACAAGACATTTTCGAGACCGCTTGATAATGAAGTGTTCATGTGCACCGTGTCAGAGCTTCTTCGTAAGATGGAGTCGGGTGATTTTAAGAAGACGATTCTCATCGTTGACGATGATCCTACCTACCTAGGCCTTGTAAGAGAATGGCTTAAGAGCAAGTATAAGATTGCAATGGCAACATCCGGTCTTCAGGCAATTAAGTGGCTTGGTAAGAATAAAGCTGATCTTATCTTGCTTGATTACGAGATGCCGGTAACTTCGGGTCCGCAGGTACTTGAGATGCTTCGAAGCGAAGAAGAGACCAAGAATATTCCGGTAATCTTCTTAACGGGCAAGGGTGATAAGCAGAGTGTAATCGCAGTTGTAGAACTTAAGCCTGAAGGATATTTCCTTAAGAATATAGAGCGTGCCGAATTGCTTAACAACCTCGAGGAGTTTTTCTTAAGAAGAAGATAATTATGAACAATTTGTAAATATATGACAAAAATGTAAACAAATCATTGACTATATATTCGTTCCATTGTATTCTAACTTTAGGAGGGTGGCAATATGAAAAAGATAATTGCAGTGATATTGGTGGGTTTGACAGTTTTTGTTTTGGCTACTTCTGCAAAGTCAAGTGAGACTGAAGAAGTAGATGTTCTTGATCTTATTAA
>JAEEGF010123289.1_pt1 | contig 12249 bp, 6 predicted proteins | sample 9134171 | NCBI WGS metagenome assembly JAEEGF01 (sample SAMN16246542, study PRJNA631951) | gut metagenome | biome: gut microbiome; feature: rumen; material: AP-attached | host: Bos | place: Iran: Karaj | collected 2018-10 | reverse complement strand
AAATAGCTTCATTGACATTCCTTGATCCGGCCTGTGGCAGTGGCAACTTCTTGACCGAAACCTATCTTTCCTTGCGCCGGTTGGAGAACGAGGTCATCCGCGAACGCTATCATGGCTACAAAATGTGGGGTGCAGCCTTCGACGATCCCATTAAGGTGAGCATCCGGCAATTCTACGGCATCGAGATTAACGACTTCGCCGTCGCTGTGGCTACCACTGCCCTGTGGATAAGTGAATCACAAATGCTGACGGAAACAGAGCGCATCATTCATCAGGACATTGATTTCTTACCATTGAAGTCGTATACCAACATCGTTGAAGGCAATGCTCTGAGAGTTGATTGGGAAAGTGTCGTGCCTAAGGATAAGTTGAACTACATCTTCGGTAATCCGCCGTTTGTTGGTGCACGGTTAATGAAGGAAGACCAAAAGCAAGATGTTGTAAACATCTTTGGCTCAAAGTGGAAGAATGTGGGAAATTTAGACTATGTATGTTGCTGGTACAAGAAAGTCTGTGAAATGATGCTATCAACGAGGATACATGCAGCATTGGTTTCGACTAACAGCATTTGTCAGGGTGAACAAGTGGCAAACTTATGGAAACCATTACAAGAAACGTTCGGTATTCAAATTGACTTTGCCCACCGTACCTTTCGTTGGGACAGCGAGGCATCACTCAAAGCCCATGTGCATTGCGTCATCATCGGCTTCTCATGCAATGATGACTTCCCCTCTAAGATAGGGGGGAGAGCGCGTCTTATCTTTGATAATGACAAAGTCATCGAGGCAAGTCATATCAATGCCTATTTGATGGATGCTCCCGACGTGTTCATTGAAAGCAGGAACAAACCGCTGTGTGATGTGCCCGAAATTGGTATAGGTAACAAACCCATTGACGGCGGCAATTACTTGTTTGAAAAAGAGGAAAAGGAAGAATTTATCAAACTGGAACCAAAGTCGGCTGCCTATTTCAAGCCTTGGTTTGGTGCAGAGGAATTTATTCATCAAAAGCCACGCTATTGTCTATGGCTTGGTAATTGCTCGCCGGCAGAACTCAGGCAAATGCCACATTGTATGAGACGTATCGAAGCCGTTAGACAACTAAGATTGAACAGTAAAAGTGCCGGAACACGCAAACTGGCAGACTGTCCGACGCACTTTCATGTGGAGAACATGCCGAAAGGGAATTTTATTATTATACCAAGGGTATCATCGGAACGTCGTCGTTATATTCCGATGGGATTTATGTCTCCGGAAGCTTTAGGTAGCGATGCTGTGCATCTAATCCCCGACGCGACGCTTTACCATTTCGGTGTGCTTGAGAGCAACGTCCACATGGCATGGATGCGTGCGGTTTGTGGTAGATTAGAAATGCGCTATCGTTATTCAAAAGATATTGTTTACAATAACTTCCCATGGCCCATTCCCACGGAAGAACAGAAGAACAAAATAGAAGAAACTGCACAAGCCATCCTCGATGCCCGCGCCAAGTATCCTGACAGTAGTCTGGCCGACCTCTACGATGAACTGACTATGCCAGTAGAACTTCGCAAGGCGCATCAAGACAACGACCGCGCCGTGATGCAGGCCTATGGATTCGATGTAAAGACAATGACCGAAAGCCAGTGTGTAGCCGAGTTGTTCAAGTTGTACCAAGAACTGACAAATTCCTCCGATTCTTCAAAAAAATGAGGAAAAACTTGGTGGTGTGAAGATAATTTAGTTTATTTGCAGTTTGGAAAGTCAATATCTTCGCTAAGGCGAGGAATGACGTGATTGATAATTATAAGTGTATTAAACATGGCAAATGTTCCTATTGACCGTACGGACGAGGTTCTGGAGAACCCGACCGTAGAACAACCCGAGAATGTCGAGGCTCAGCCTGCGACGGAGGTTGAAGAATCCCAAGAAGTGGCCCAAACTGATGAGGCCGTTGTAGAACCTGTGGCAGAAGTGGCAGAAGTTGAAACGGAAACCGCTGCAGAGGAAGAGCCTGCAACGGCTCCCGAAGCAGAGGCTGAACCAGTTTCGGAGCCCGAAACGCCGGCTGAAGACTCCGAAACGCCTTCTGAAGATCCCGAAACGCCTTCTGAAGATCCCGAAGCGCCTTCTGAAGAGCCTGAGGCGGCCGAGCCTGAACCTGAAGTTGAGGCTCCTGTCGATGAAGCTAAACCGGAAGAAGACGACGGTACACCTGCTCCTGTTGAAGAAGAACTTGAGGAGGTGGCTGCTGAACAGAAGGAAATAGCTGTTCCGGAAACGATGGAAGGCATCGTGGAGCGTCTGAAGACATTGGCAGAACATGTCGAGCAGAGTGATAAGACGGAATTGGATCTTCTGAAACAATCGTTCTACAAGTTACTGAAAGAATCGCGTGCTCAAGTGCAGGCGCAATTTGTGGCAGACGGGGGAGACCCTGCGGAATTCAAGTTGGAGCCGGAACCACTGGAGGAGGAATTCAAGAAATTTTTGGGTGAGGTCAAGGAGCAACGCGCCAAGATACTCGAGGCCGTAGAGCACCAGAAGGAAGTAAATCTGGAGAAGAAAAAGGCCATCATTGAAAAAATCAAAGAGCTGGCCACGACTCCCGAAGAAGCGAACAAGAATTATGACGCTTTCCGCAAACTGCAGGAAGAATGGAAGGAAATCAAGCCCATTCCCCAATCGGCAGCCAACGAATTGTGGAAGCAGTTCCAATTTAATGTGGAGCAATTCTATGACCTGCTGAAGGAGAACAACGCTTTGCGTGACTATGACTTCAAGAAGAATCTTGAAGCAAAGACGCTGCTTTGTGAAGCCGCTGAGAAACTGGTGGACGATCCCGACATTATTCATGCGTCATACCAGTTGCAGCAATTGCATCAGGAATTCCGTGAAATCGGTCCTGTTGCCAAGGATTTGCGTGAAGAGCTCTGGGCCCGTTTCAAAGCCGCTTCCACAGCCGTAAACAAGCGCCATGCGCAGTATTTCGAGGCATTGAAAGCCAAGGAAGAAGAGAATTTGGCCAAGAAGACCGCTTTGTGTGAAGAAATAGAAAACATAGAGACGGCCAACCTGCAGAACTACTCCGAGTGGGAGCAGATAACACAACGTATTATTGAAATCCAGAAGCAGTGGAAGGAAATAGGCCGCGCCACGAAGAAGATGAATACGAAAATCTTCGAGCGCTTCCGTGCCGCCTGCGACAATTTCTTCAGCAAGAAAGCCGAACATTTCAAGGAGCAGAAACGTGTGTTTGCCGAGAATGCAGCCAAGAAAATCGCCCTTATTGAAAAGGCCGAGGCTTTGAAGGATAGCAAGGAGTGGACTTCCATAACGAACAAGTTGGTTCAACTGCAGAAGGAGTGGAGGGAAATAGGCCCCGTGGCACGCAAGGCTTCCAACTCCTTATGGGAACGTTTCAACGGTGCATGCAACTATTTCTTCGAGCAAAAGAAACAGGCACTGGGCGATCAGCGTAAGGAAGAAACGGCCAACCTGACTGCCAAGAAGACTATCATTGAAAAGTTAGAGGCTATCGCCATTGAAGCCGGTGAGAATGCAGCTGAGAAGGTGAAAGCTCTCATGGACGAATGGAATGCCACAGGTCACGTGCCTTTCAAGGAAAAGGATAAGATTTATGCCAAGTACCGCGATGTGATTGACCGGCTCTTCAAAGAACTTGACCTTAGTTCACTGCGTCGTAACCGCGCTCCACGCAAAGGTGAAGGCCGTGGAACTTCGCGAAATGACAATGGTCAGCGCAATGCCGGTGCCGGCAACAGCCTGATGCGACAGTACGAGGCTAAGAAGGCAGAACTGGCAACTTATGAGAACAATATCACGTTCTTGACGGCTCATTCCAAGAGCGGTAATGCACTCATCGACTCAATGAACAAGAAAATTGAAGACTTGAAGGCAGAACTGGCCGCTTTGGTAGAACGTATCAAGGCTCAGGAGGCTCCTGCTGAGGAAGCAGCTCCGCAAACGACAGAAACTCCCGAGGCTCCGGTAACGGAAACTCCGGAACCTGAGACTACGGAACCGACTGACGCCGAATAAATTGGAATAAGCAACAGAGGGGACACACCATGTACGGCGTGTCCCCTCACTATAATATCCAAGTAGGCATATAGTATCAATTAGAGTATGAATTATAAGTTGACGAATGCACTTTGTGTGGTGGCCATGCTTTTGGTGACGTTGAATCCTACGGCTAATGCCGAGGCTCCGAAGTATAAGAACCCGACAGGCAAACAACTGCCCATCCTGGCTTGGTTTTCCATACATCCTGACAGTGCCCAGACACCGGAACGCTATCGTGAATTGGCCGAAGCCGGATTTAACTTGTCATATTCCATGTTGAGTAAGGCCGAGAGCGTGGGAAAAGCATTGAATGCAAGCCGTGGAACGGGTGTCAAACTGATTGTTTCCTGTAATGAGTTGGCCAAAGAAACGGAGGCAACGGTTGAACGTTTCATGAACGACGGCCAAGTGGCCGGCTGGTTCCTTTGTGACGAACCTAAAGTTCCGAGATTTCAGGAGATGACTGAGTTGCGAGACCGTATATTGTCTGTCGATACGACCCACTTGCTCTACATGAATCTTTACCCCATTGATTTTCCTGCCGACCGGCTCGGTGCACCGTCTTATCAGGACTATGCAGAGCAGTATGCGCGTGAACTGGCTCCCGGATTCCTTTCTTTTGACCATTATCCCGTTGTGGATTATGGCAAAGGTGTCACACTGAAACCGCGTTACTACGAAAATCTTGAATTGATGCTTTCGTTGAGCCGCACATACGAGATGCCGTTTTGGGCCTTCGCACTTACCACTGCTCACGGGCCTTATCCTGTGCCCACACGTGAACATCTGCGCCTTCAGGTGTTCAGTAATTTGGCCTACGGGGCGCAAGGTATCCAGTACTTTACTTATTGGCAGCCGGGCAGGCAACGTTGGGACTTCCATAATGCGCCTATTGACGAGACAGGTCAGCGTACCAACGTCTGGTATCTGTTGCGTGACCTCAATCGCGAGATTTTGGCGTTAAGTCCAGTCTTTTTGGGCGCCGAAGTCGTGGATGTGGCCCATACGGGAGTGGACATACCCGCAGGAACCCACCGTCTGTCGTCCTTGCCTTACCTGTTTGCCGGCTTGCAGTCCAGTGGTGAAGGCGTGCTGGTTTCACATTTGCGCAACGGAGCGAAGCACTATCTGATGATAGTCAACCGTGACGTCAACCGTGCCCAGCGTATTAGCCTTCGTGTACACCGTAGCGTACAACGTGTCCTGTCTGATGGTACTACCAGTGCCGTTCCGAATCGTGCACAAACATTATCTCCTGGCGATTATTTGCTCTACACTTGGGAATGATGCACCGGAAAGGTCGCAAATCCATTTTCTTGAAAACCAGATCGGACATAATTCGGCCGAGAACCCAGTTAGTTTTTTCTATGTCGCATTTACGTGGACCTTACTCCCACATGGACCTGCCAACGGCGGAGAAGGAGAGTGGTGGAGAGGGCTGATGAATAATAATGCGTATTTTTCTTTTTGTTTTGACAGAAATGCAGTAATTTTGTAGCAGTTAATAGATTGTTTCACCCTATAAAAGTAGTTATTATGTCTCTTTTGGAAAAAATCAAGAAAATCTTTTCTAAGGACGCCAACGGCGATGGAAAGGTTGATGTACAAGACGTAGTCAGCAATGTACAGGAACTGGCAAAGGACACGGATATCCAGAATGCAGCCAGCGAAGCTGTGAATTTCATTAAAGAAAAAGTAAAAGGCGAGGAAAAATAAAATTTTCGTCATGTGAAGAAACAAATCGGGTGACACCATTGTGGTGCCACCCGATTCATTATATAATTGGGCCGGTTCTTAGGCCGCCGTTTTCTTCTCTTCTTTAACCGGTGCCACTCCGAGCCAATTGGACAGCAAATCGAGGATTTGCCGTTTCATGTCTTCCGGCATATTGCCGATACGTGTCAGATGACTTCCTCCGGGTTGGATGAATAGATGCATGTTTTGCTTCTCTTGGGTTTTGAGCCATGTCACTCCTGCTGCAGTCCATGGGTCTACTTCTCCGTAAAGGATAATCATCCGCGGGTCATTCTTTCTCAGCCATTTCTTCACGAAACGTGACAATTGGCGGTGATATTTAACGTGACTCAGGGAGTCAGGCAGCATTACGCGGCGCAAATAATTTTTTGTGGAGCGTACAGACGTGAGTTTCTTGAATGGCTTAAGATCGTAACCGTAGTAACCCAGTTCGTAAGCAGCTTGATAGAAAAATGAGGCGTTCCCTTTTGGCGTGAAATAGTCCGGTCCGGCGACACGGAGCAACTCGCGGAGCAGAACCTCGTCTTTGGAATTGTTGTCAGGGATGGACGTTGTCGGCGTTCCCCATTGCCAATGGGCGAAACTGTATTCCAGAACACAATAGTCAAATACATCGCGCACGGGGATGTTGAATCTCAGATTTTGCTTAAGACAATGGGCGTGGAATGCAGGCATCAGCCGCGCTTTGCGCCGTAACACTTCCATTTGAAAGTCTTGAATGCGTTGGCGGTCTGCTGCTGTGCCCACTTGACGAAGGAAAGGCTCGTGTCCGCCGTCTTCAACACCGAAACAAAGCGGTCCGACGTATGGCACAGAGATGTCAACGTCTTCGGGATAGAATGCACGAAATTCCATACACGTTTGGCCGCCTTTACTGATGCCTGTGCTTACCCATTTGCCCGGGTAAATGGATTTTATGGCTGAAACAATTTCATGCAGGTCGCCCATAGCATTGCGGTCGGTCATGTAAGTCCAGTCGCAAGGCGTTGGCGTTGAAGCTTCAAAGAAGCGGTGTTCAACGAACACCACGTTCATATCAAACAGACGTGACAATTCTTCTCTGTAGCCGGGCGAAAGAGCGTAGTTGGCGCTATAGCCTTCAGTTACTAACACTGTTGGGCGACTGAAGTCGCGATGCATCACGACAACCCGCTGCTTGAATTGTCCTTTCTCCTTTGTGCTGTGGTCTAAAGGCTGGGTGAAGTTGACTACGTACTTCTCAGTGAAACCGGCCGTATTGTCAAGCGGCTTTACATCTGTAATCTTACCAGTCTCAAACAAACGTTTCTGCAGCGGTGTTTCCTCTGCATTCAAAGAGGCTATGGTCAAACAAATGACCATAGCCGTTATACTGAGCCTTCTCATATTTACTTTGTCAGTGCTTTGTCTATTTCGGATTTAATGACGTCATCGCCCGGGTAACCGCCTTCAGCAATGTTGTCGTAAGCTGTTGTACCGTCTTTGTTGACAATCATGTACGAAGGAATACCTTGGATGCCGAGATATTGCAACAAGTTGTTGAATTGAATCTTGCTTAAGCGATAGTGGAATCCCTTAATCTTTGGAATGGCAGCGTTCCAATGTGCCAATGGAGAGGTCTCGCCAGTCACGTAAACGAAGACGACGTCTTTCTTATCCTTTATATATTGCTCTTTGAGCGGATCAATTTGTTTCATAGCCATCATGCAAGGTCCGCACCACGTGGCCCAGAAATCTATCAGGGCTACTTTCCCATGATATTTGCTTGTGATGGCTTTCAATACCTCCGTGCCTTCCGTTGCCATTGGATTTGTCTCGACTATGACGTCCTTGGGGCGTTCTTGAGTCTGTGCGTTGGCTTTCTCGGGAGAGCAACCGCTGTTCAACAGCATGAGCAGTACGGCTGCAAACAATACAATGTGTTTCATTTTCGTAATTTTGTTAGAAGTGATTATTTAACAAGAACCTTTTTCCCATTAACAATGTAAAGGCCGGGTTTCGTGATGTTCTGGACTCTGCGTCCAACGAGGTCATAGGCATCTGTCTTTCCGTTTGTATCCTTTGAGATTGAAACAGATTTGATACCTGTCGCATTCGTCATTGGGAAAGTAAATGGTGATGCAGTTTCTGCCTTTTCAACACTGTTACCGTCACTGCTCAGAACGTAGATGTTGGAAAGCACCTGGTAGTTGCCTTTAATCAGTTGTGTGTTGGTGAGAGTCAGGTCCACGTTTGCATTGACTACAACTGGTTTCCCTGCCTCAACATTTTCTGTATCGAAAACATTCAACTCGTTATTCTCGTAAGTGGCAGTTTTGAGACCCGATAAGTCACTGCTGGTAACAGCAAATGGCAGGTCGAGAGCAGCATATCCGTTTATGGTCTTTTTGAAAGTCACGTTGTCCACAACAGCATTAACTGGCATGTAGAACGACTTGTCTCCATTGATGTCTAACTTGGTTGCAGTACTGTCTGTCTTGATAACGTTTGGCGTACTCGTGATACTTTCAGGGGCATTAGCCGATTTCATGACAGCCACACTGTTTTCTTGCATGTATTTGCTGAGTTCAGTATTGGCATTAGTGTACCATATTTTGCTGTTCTCCGCATTGCCAAAGTATACATCGGCACTGTAGACAGGCGATGAACTGTTAGCGTAAGGGCAGGGAACGTCTGTCATATTCTCTTGGGCAGCTACCACGCGGAAGTTCTCAACGCCTAAATCACGTAATTGCTTTGGTAAGGTAGCAGACTTTTGATTTGTGGCCCAAATAAGATTACCGTCGAGGTCATAGAACTTATGGCCAATATATCCAGAACCTTTGAATGAGATTGTACTGCCACTCAGGGTGAAGTAATCACTTGTGACATCGTTCTCTTCGTGTCCGTCAAACAATTCAAAGTCACCGGTATCGCCAGCAGTGCCTAACTTGGAACCATTATAGGTACAGCAGTTTACCTTGTATGAACTGGTGGGCTTGCCCTCAAATTTATTGTTGGCATTACTTGGCTTACGCACGATGTGGTCGTCGATGAACATGATGTTCCCAAGTTTCTTGGAGTATTTCTGCATCTTCTGCTTCGCTGTCCTAATTTGAGCTTCAGTTGTCGTTACCAAATAATTGGAGTAGTCGCCTACATGATAGTTTTTGACAGGAACAAACATGCCGTATGACTCGAAGAATTCACTTAAGTCAGCCTGTGCCACATCGCAGATGGTTGTGGCTAACTTCAAGTAGTCAAGTGAACCATTGGTTATATAAGCTCCAGTGCCTGTTGTCCCATCACTATTAGTATATGTGACGCTGCCATCCCAGGTACCTTTATTAATAGGACTCTTGCGCATGGCGCGGAAGAGGTTTGGCAGGAAATTGTCATCGTTGTGCATGGCGTGGAAATAGAGATAGAGTTGGAAGAACATGCGCGTGCTTACTTCTATCTTACGTCCTACCCATGGTGCATTCTCTGCCAGGTATTCAAAGTTGCCGACTGGCGACTTATAGCGAGTGGTGGAGAGCCCTTGTTCAAATACATTGATGTTGGAGAATAAATTATTGGAACTCTCGGTTGTTCCCACCACATTGATACTGGCTTGGTGGTTGTGTCCCATCTCATGACTGGGCCCCCACATGGCTCCGCCTTCGTTACCTTCGCCCATATGGGTCATGTTGTAATAGTTCATGATGGTGGGCAGTGTGCTGTTGTTATAATAGGTGCCGTAGGTGGTGGCAAACATATAGTTGTAATCGATGCTGAAACAGTTCCAGACGTTACGGTAACGTCCTTCAAAGTCTTCCACGCCCATGTAGCTCTCTTCATTTTCGGGTATTTTGTCCCATACGCGCATCAAGCCTTCCATTTCGTCTGGCTCCGCTTTTTTTACCAGATTAGCATCCATAGCGAAAACCAGGTGATTAGTTTTCAAGTTCAGCACAGGACTGGCTTTCAGTAGATCCTTTTGTAGTAACTTCCAGTCCGCGTTAGTCATGCCGCGGGTGGCATCCCAGTAACCGTTGAGTTGACCGCCTTCAATGTGAATCTTTATGTCGGGAAAGTTTGAAAGCATTTTCTTGGGGTCTGTTGCTTGATGGAAGATGTAGAGCATCTTCTGTTCAGAGTACATGAATACATTGAGACCGGCTTTCAGATTGGTCGTTTCGCCCGTTCGCCGGTCTCCGGGTACGCCGGAGGTGCTGACTGCTTCTATTTGGAGCGTACTGCCTGTTTTAGGACTGGCGTCAACATAGACATAGATGATGTCACCTTGGTTGGCGACGATGCCAGTAGGGCCTGATAGCTTTCCGAAGCTGTTGCTCATTGTGAAATTACTGCCGTTACACATTGTTTCATGGTTACTGTAGACTTTGTAGTCGGCCACACGGAAGAATTTCTCGTAGCCGGCGCTATAACCGGTCGATGTATTGGTGTATTGTTGCCACGTGTCGTTTTTTACTTTTAGCACCATGGCCTGCATGTCAGGATTAAGCGCAGAGAAATCGGTGTTTCCGGCCAGTTCTTCGTCACTCAATGCTTGGATTTCGGGTTTCAGGGTGGTGCAGGCTTGATCTTCAAACAAATTGTTCAAGTTTACTTGCAACTTGGTGCGATTGGCAACGAGGTCATTGTAGGTTTTCTGCACCGCACGTGCTTTCTCAATGTCTTCAGCAGAGATTTCCACTTCTTGGAAAGCCCACACGCTGGCTTCGGCATTGGTGCTCCAATACACTACATTGTAGCCTTGCGATGAGGCGGCGTGCAATCCGCTGGTTTCTGAGCCATAGGCGATGGTCCATTTGTAGAGCCATTTGTCGCTGACGGGCTTGACATTGAACGCAACAGGTGTATTGCCCATGTGGTATGGCACACTGGTCTGTGTTTGGTGCTGGACATATTTTTCAGATACTACGCTCTGGATGGTGTAGCCCGTTCCGGATTTGTGAATCTGCCAATACTGTGTCAGATTGCTTTCATCCAAAGGATTTGCCACAAGGTCGCTGCCTTCGGTAAGCATACGGGTATAATAGGTATTGACAATGCGGTAGTAACCGCCGTCTTTCAGTTCGCCAACATAACCCGTCTTTATCGATAGGTTGTCTCGCACTTGTTGTTCTGTTACATCGGTGGCCCGTTCTATAGTCCAGTCGCTGCCGGCGTCACCTGCGTACGAATATTTATAGACTGTCTTGCCGTCACCATTGAGGTTGAGACACGTTTGGCCGCTGAAATCACTCGTTGATGAGATGTTGTAGAACGAACTGTTGTTGGGGCTCACTTGAATAAAGAGCGTCGTTTTGCCGCCCCCAGGTGTCGGGAAATTGGCCTGCAGATACTCACCGGTATTGGCACTGCGAATAGTATAACCATTGCCTTTGGTTTCAAGTATCCACACTTGGCTAAGTCCAGACGAAGCCTTCGGGGCTCCAATGGCACTGCCATTCGTGTTTGTCGTCAGATAAGCCGTAGAAGAACGGCGGTTCTTCAGACGAATTAAACCTTCCGCCACGTCAGCGGCACTAATACTAAGACTTCCTGCAAGGCTAAACAATGCCAAGAGAAGGAGCGTAATTTTTTTCATAAACACTTCTTTTTGATATTAAGCGACAAAGATACGAATAAATGAGTGCAGTGCAATGAAAACGTACAAGTTTATTATTTTTTTACAATGTCAAACGCCCCGCTCCATACTTCAAAAAACAGAAGTTCCACCTTTGAAAACCGAAAGCGGACATAGAAAAGAATAACTCCGTTTTCGTTTTGCCCTCATTTGTTTGTAACGATTGATAAGTTTTACCCACTCGGATAGGTCAATATTGAAAAACTGCGCCATTCCTTTTGTTATTGCACTCGTTTATTTGTAACTTTGTCTCGTTTTTAGAAATAATAATTTAATTGGAATATAAGTATGAATACGTTTGTGAAGAATGTGCTCTCGTCTGCACTGGGTGTATTTTTGGCTATCGGCGTGATGATGGCAGTGGGCTTTATTCTTATGTTTGGCATCGTTGCTTCGATGGAACAAAAGCCTGTATTGAAGAAAAACAGTGTTTTAAGAATTTCGATTGATGGTGCGTTGTCAGAAGTGAAACAAGACAATCCTCTGCAATCCTTAATGGGAGGAGATGACGGTGTTTCTGCTTTGGGTGATGTGTGTGAGGCTATCCGTAAGGCCAAGGACTTGGACCGGGTTAAAGGCATTTTCCTGGAGGCTGGCAGTATGGCTGCTTATCCTGCCATGTTGGAAGAATTGCGCGAAGCGTTGATCGATTTTAAGAAGACAGGTAAGTTCATTGTGGCATATGGGAATAACTATTCCCAAGGAGTGTACTATGTATGCAGTACTGCCGATAAGGTGATTCTTAATCCGCAGGGAGCAGTTGACTGGAAAGGTCTGGCAGCCGATATGACGTTTTACAAGAATTTGTTGGAGAAAGTGGGCGTAAAGATGCAGGTA
>JAEEGF010818027.1_pt1 | contig 12251 bp, 7 predicted proteins | sample 9134171 | NCBI WGS metagenome assembly JAEEGF01 (sample SAMN16246542, study PRJNA631951) | gut metagenome | biome: gut microbiome; feature: rumen; material: AP-attached | host: Bos | place: Iran: Karaj | collected 2018-10 | reverse complement strand
GGCAGCTGTAGTGGTATCAACATCAGCCTGCGGCAGCGTGAGCAGTGCATCTGCATCTTCAGCAGAATCCAGCATAGAATCCAACATAGAATCAAATACGGAGTCAGGTGCGGAAGCATCGGCATCAGAAGCATCAAACACAGAAACACCTGTAAAAGAAATATCTAATACAGAAGGAAATACAGAGATGAGTTCAGATAAGAAGCAAGATGAAGCAAAAGAGATACCGGCGCTTCGTGACGCAGTGGAGAAAAAAATGGGCTGCAGGATCGGATGCGCGATAACCGGAAAAGAGCCCTGGGACTCAAAACTTTGGGATCTGGTAACAACTCACTTTAATGCAGTTACCCTCGGCAATGAATTAAAACCCGATTCGCTTTTCGGATACAGCGTAAGTAAATGCCCGGGAACAAAAGAGGCAGAGCTAAACGGCGAAACAATTACAGTTCCCGTTCTTAATTACACGAATCCTGAAAAGATCCTGAACAAGATACTTAAATGGAATGAAGCAAATCCTGACAGACAGATAAAGGTAAGAGGCCATGTTCTTTTGTGGCATTCGCAGACACCGGAGTGGTTCTTCCATGTGGACTACGACAAGACAAAAGATTATGTGACAGCCGAAGAAATGGACAAGAGGCTTGAGTGGTACATAAGAGAAGTTCTTACACATTTCACAGGAGAGGGCAGTCCTTATAAAGATCTTTTCTATGGATGGGATGTTGTAAATGAAGCAGTGTCAGATTCAACCGGAACTTACAGAACCGATACAGAAAGACCTGAAGAAGACCTTTTGGAAGACAGACACGGCGGCAATTCAAGCTGGTGGCATGTATATCAGAATGAAGACTTCATAATAAATGCTTTTAAATATGCCAACAAATATGCACCTGCAGACCTTGAGCTTTACTACAACGACTACAACGAATGCGATGCCAAAAAGAGAGAAGGAATCATCAAACTCCTTGAGAAGATAAAGGAAAATGAAGGAGCTCCCGGCGAAGGAACAAGGATCTCGGCCATGGGAATGCAGGGACATTACAGTATGGAAGGTCCTTCAGCAGCTGAGATGGAAGCATCAATAAAGGCTTACGGAAAAGTCGTAGGAGCAGTTCAGGTAACAGAGTGGGATTTAAGAGCTACAGATGGTTATGACGGAAGCCCTGAAGCGATGGAAGAAGAGTATGAGAAGCAGAGAAAGATCTACAACCTGATGTACTATTCTCTTCAATCCGCCAAGAACTCAGGCGTAAACATAACAGGCATGACTTTCTGGGGAACAATAGATACGCTTTCATGGCTTCAGTTCAGATCAAATGTAGGCGGTGGAAGCAATAAAGAGCAAAAACAATGTCCATTGCTTTTTGATGGAAATTACGAGCCTAAGCCGGCTTTCTGGGTATTTGCTCAAGAATAATAACTGTAAAAATAGGGACTAAAAACATGAACAAAACACTTAAAAAAGTTTTAATAGTTGTGGGAATCCTGGCAGTTATAGTATGCATATGCATTGGCCTTTCAAGCAGAAAGATTGAAGATTTCAGTGCCAAATATGCAGATGCCGATCTTACCGAAGAAATTGAAGGCATGGAAAGAGTTGGTGCCTACACCGGATATATAAATGACCATTCAAAAGATGCTTATCCACGGGAAAATGTAGAGATCAGCCTTTTTGATTATCAGTCAACAGGTGATGTACACAAAGAATCAGTTGCATCAAGAGATGGCGTGTTCACAGGAACCGGTTCAGAGATCACCTGGAACGTAAATGTTAAAGCAGCCGGAATGTACCAGATAGATATCGACTACTACATTCCGGAGTCAAGAGGCGTTCCTGCAGAAAGAACTGTACTGGTAAACGGCGAGATTCCATTTGAAGATGCAAGAAATATCTCTTTTACCAGAATGTGGATGGACGACGGCGAGAAAAAGATTGATAACCAGGGCAATGAGATCCGCCCAAGACAGGTTGAGTACTACGACTGGCAGAGAGCTTTCTTTAGAGATGACATGGGCTTTGTGGCAGAGCCTTATGTGTTCTACTTCGAAAAGGGCGATAACACTCTTACATTCGTTGCAGACAATGAGCCTATGATCCTTTCAAGGGTTGAGCTTTGCGGGGTAAAAGAAACACCAAGTTACGAGCAGTACATCGCAAACAACCAGGGCAGTGAAGGAACAGAAGCTGCCAAGACATATCTTGAAGTAGTTCAGGGCGAAGATTCAACATTAAGATCAGAATCTTCACTTTATGCAAAATATGACAGATCATCACCTACAACAGTTCCAAACAGTGTTACTACAACAGTTCTTAACTACGTTGGTGGTGAGGCGTGGAGAGCTTCAGGACAGTGGATTGAATGGAATTTTGAAGTTCCTGAAGATGGATATTACAACATTACAGTCAAGGCAAGACAGAACTATGCAAGAGGTTCTGTATCAAATAGAAGCGTACTTATAGATGGACAGATTCCATTTAAGGAAATGGAAGAAATCTCTTTTGACTACAACAACGATTGGGACTTAATGACACTTTCTGATGGAGATGGAAATCCTTATAAGTTTTATCTTACAAAAGGAACACACAACATAAGACTTGAGGCAACTCTTGGCGGCATGGGTGCGATCCTTGAGAATATGGAAGATTCGACTTACAGACTTAACCAGATATATAGAAGACTTTTGGTGTACACCGGAGCAACACCTGATGTGTACAGAGACTATCATATCGATACAACTTATCCGGAAATCATGGAAGCCATGGATCTTGAATCAAAAAGACTTTACAAGATCGTCGATGATATGGTTGCTTACTCCGGACAGAAGGCAGATAACATTGCAACTGCACAGACTATTGCACAACAGCTTGAAAGATTTTTGGAAAAGCCTCAGAAGATCACAACAGAGTTTGTTACTTTCAAGGACAATATAACAGCTCTTGGAACCGCATCTCTTAAGATGAGTGAGACTAAGCTCGATGTGGATTACCTGGTAATTTCAGGAACTGATGCCAAGGTAAAAAAGGACAAGGCTAACTTCTTTACTAAAGCAGGCCATGAGATAAAGTCTTTTATCGCATCATTCTTTGTAGACTACAATTCAGTTGGTGATGTTTATGATGAAAAATCAAGCGACAAAGTAGTTAAGGTCTGGGTACTCACAGGTAGAGACCAGGGAACAATACTTAAGTCAATGGTAGACGATGACTTTACTCCAAACTCAGGTGTAAAGGTAAACGTAGAGATCGTTGATCCGGGTGCACTTCTTAATGCGGTACTTGCAGGACGAGGACCAAACGTTGTTTTATCAGTCGGTGCAGATCAGCCTGTAAACTACGCGCTCAGAGGTGCAGCAGAAGATATAACACAGTTCGATGGCTGGGAAGAAGTTCTATCTCACTATTCAGAAAGTTCATATGAGCAGTACAGATTAGATGGACATGTTTACGCTATTCCGGAGACACAGGGCTTCAACGTAATGTTCTACAGAAAAGACGTACTTGAAGAGCTTGGTCTTGAGACTCCGCAGACATGGAAAGAACTGATCGAGATGCTTCCGACCATTCAGGGAAACAACCTTTCGATAGGTATTCCTACAGCAGCAGGAAGCAGCGGAGCTGCAGCAGCATCAACAGCAATAATGTCAAACGTACCTGACCTTTCAATGTACTTCTCACTTCTCTATCAGTACGGCGGAGATATGTACAACGAAGAAGGAACAAAGACAACGGTTAATACAGAAGCCGGAGTCAGAGCATTTGATGATTATGTAAGATACTTTAATGCTTACGGAATTCCAACCATCTACGATTTCGTCAGCAGATTCCGTTCAGGAGAAATGCCAATTGGTGTAGCACCATATTCAACCTATAACACGCTTATGGTTTCCGCTCCTGAAATAAGAGGCCTTTGGGATTTCACACTTATCCCGGGAACCGAGAGAGTAGATGCAAATGGTAAAAAATATATCGACAGATCAGACTTCATCACAGGAAGCGCAACAATGATGATCGCAACAGAGGATGAAGAGCTCAGACAAAATTCATGGGAATTCATGAGGTGGTGGGCAAACGCTGATACACAGGTAAGATTCGGTAGAGAGATCGAGGCACTCCTTGGTTCATCTGCAAGATATGCTACAGCAAACAGAGATGCATTTGAGAATCTTTCCTGGAGCGCTGACGATATCAAAGTACTTAGCGAGCAGTGGGACAACACAGTTGGTATCAGAGAAGTTCCGGGTGGCTATTTCACAGGAAGACACATCTCAAATGCCATAAGAAAAGTAATCAACGAAAAGGTTGATTCCAGAGAGACAATCATCGATTACTCGATTCTCATTGACGAAGAGATAAAGAAGAAACGTATTGAGTTTGGTATGCCGGTTGAATAAAAACAAGGACCGATGGAGAACTGACAATGAAGGAATATCTGCAGAAGTATATAAAGCTTCGAAAGCATAATTTTACAGTGGCACTTAAAAAAGCCAAAAATCGCAAGATGTGTTATCTCTTTCTTGCTCCATATGCAATATTGTTCACTATGTTCTACGTGTTCCCTGTAGTTGCATCAATCTACTACAGCTTCACATATTACAACATCCTCGAACCACCGAGATTCATAGGACTTCAGAACTATATAAGCCTTGTGCTTCAGGATGACATCTTCCTGATAGGTGTAAAAAACACACTAATGATAGCACTGATCACAGGACCTTTGGGCTACATCCTTTCTTTCCTGTTTGCATGGCTTATAAATGAACTTCCAAGGTGGATAAGAAGTATTGCGGTAATTGTTTTCTATGCACCGTCAATCGCAGGTAACTGTTATGTTATCTTCTCAGTGTTCTTTAGAGGAGATGCCTATGGATACGTAAATGCATTCCTTATGAATGTGGGAATCATTGATCGCCCTCAACTTTGGCTCATAAATCCAACTTACATGCTTCCTATATGTATGCTGGTTATCCTCTGGATGAGTTTGGGAACAGGATTCCTTTCATTCGTAGCAGGTCTTCAGGGCGTTGACAGAGCACAGTTTGAAGCCGGATACATGGATGGAATAAAGAACAGATGGCAGGAGCTTTGGTACATCACACTTCCAAACATGAAACCTATGCTTATGTTCGGTGCAGTTATGTCCATCACATCATCCTTTGGTGTTGCAGATGTAACCATGGCCCTTTGCGGATATCCAAGTACAGATTATGCAGCACGTACAATTGTTACTCATTTGTTTGACTATGGTTTTTCAAGATTTGAAATGGGTTATGCCTGCGCAATAGCAACAATATTGTTCCTTATGATGATACTTTGCAACAAGGCGATCCAGAGTCTTTTAAGGAGAGTTGGAACTTGATATGAGCAAGAAGCTAATTAAGAAAAGAAAACCGAACAGATCAATAGCAGGAGATATAGCACTTTACGTTTTCCTTGTACTTGTTGCCATAGTCATGGTGTTCCCGATTGTATATGCAGTCAGCAGTGCACTTAAACCTTTGGATGAACTCTTTAAATTCCCACCAAGAGTTTTCCCACAGCATCCAACACTTGATAACTTCTCAGATCTGTTTGTAACAATGGGAAAATCCTGGGTCACATTTACAAGATATCTTTTCAACACAGTATTCATCACATTTGTGGGAACAGCAGGACACCTTATCATTGCCTCCATGGGAGCATTCGTTCTTGCTAAATATGACTTCCCGGGAAACAAGGCATTTTTCAAACTTGTAACAGTAGCCATGATGTTCACAGGTTGGGTAACACAGATTCCTAACTACCTGATACTTAATAAACTCGGATGGATCGATACCTACTGGTCAATCATCATTCCGGCTTTTGCTTCTCCAATGGGGCTTTTCCTTATGAAGCAGTTCATGGAAGGACTTCCTACATCACTTATAGAAGCAGCCAAGATCGATGGTGCCAATGAGTGGAAAGTATTCTCAGGAATTGTAATGCCAAACGTTAAGCCCGCATGGATGACACTTATCATCTTCTCAGTTCAGGCTCTTTGGAACAACAAGGCATCAACATATATCTATTCAGAAGAGAGAAAAACCCTTGTATATGCCCTTCAGCAGATCCAGAGCGGAGGAATTGCAAGAACCGGACAAGGAGCAGCCGTACTTGTGGTTGTTATGATTGTTCCAATTATTATCTTTGTATTCTCTGAGAGCCAGATCCTTGAGACAATGGCTAGCTCAGGTCTTAAAGATTAAAGCGAAAGGTCTAGGCGATATGCGTAAAAAGAATTTATTCATAAAAACTTTAGCAGCATTCATTGGTGTATCAATTGTGCTTTTACAGCCTGTTACGGCCTGCGCAGAAGAGAAACACTACACATATAACTACGATTATTGGGGAGATGTTCAGGAGAGCCCGGATCTGTATTCTGTCAGCAAAGTACTCACATCTTCAGAGCTTGGACTTGACGTCAAACTTAAAAATCCTCAGGGACTGTTTGCTGTCGGCAATTCTCTTTATCTGTGTGATACAGGTAACAACAGGATCATAGAACTGAACAGAGTATCACCTGAAAAGCTTGAAGTTGTAAGAGTTGTAGATTCAATAAAAGGCGGATCAGGACCTGCTACATTCAACAATCCAACTGATATTTCAGTTTCAGAGGACGGCAACATCTTTATAGCAGATCAGGGAAACGCAAGGATAGTCAAGGTTGATAAGGATTTCAACTATCTGATGGAATTTATAAAACCTACAGATAATACCCTTGATCCTTCCCTTGTTTTCCAGCCCAATAAACTGGCAGTTGATACAGCTGAAAGAGTTTACTGCATCGCATCCGGAATAAACAAAGGTCTTGTAAAGTACGAAAATGATGGTACTTTTTCGGGATTTGTGGGAGCCACACCTGTTAGCTTTGAGTGGACAGATTATATATGGAAGAAACTTGCTTCTCAGGAACAGAGAGCAAAGCTTGAATCCTTCGTTCCTACAGAATATGAAAACATCTACATGGACTATGAAGGATTTATATATGCAACCAAAGCTCGCACAGAAGATCAGGCAAGAGCAGACGAGAATGCCGTAAGAAAGTTAAACCTCATGGGTAGCGATGTCCTGGTTTCTAACGGCAACTGGTCAGTAGGCGGAGACCTTTATCTTGGAGCCGGCGGTGGATATGAAGGTCCTTCAATCCTCACAGATATAACAGTTATGGACAATGACATCTATGTGTGCCTTGACAGAAACAGAGGAAGGCTATTTGCATATGATGACCAGGGCAGAATGGTATTTGCCTTTGGTGGTAACGGAAACATGGATGGTTACTTTAGAAGACCATCAGCGATCGAGCACATAGGTCACGAGCTCTACGTAGTAGATAGTCTTGACTGCTCGATAACATCCTTTGTTCCTACTGAGTTTGGAAATCTGGTATACAGTGCAATAGAGGAATTCGACAAGGGAAATTACGAAGCTTCAGGTAATTACTGGCAGCAGGTAATGGACCAGAACGGCAACTACGACCTTGCTTATATCGGAATCGGAAGAGCACTTCTTCGTCAGGAACAGTACAAAGATGCCATGAAGTATTTTGAACTCAAGTATGACAGAGAGAACTACTCAAAGGCATACAAACAGTACAGAAAAGAGTGGGTTGAGGCTCATATCGGATGGATAGTAGCAATTATCCTCATACTTTTCCTTGTGCCTCTTACCATAGGAAAGATAAAGAGTATCAAGTGGCAGATTGATAATGCTGACATATTCAAAGTAGAAGAAAACAGGTGAAGCTATGATAGCAAATGTTAGAGAAAACCTTACTCCAAAGGAAAAATATATAGATTCCCTCAAGTTTACACTTTACTGCACGACTCATCCTCTGGATGGATTTTGGGATCTTACTCATGAAAAAAGAGGTACATACGCAGCAGCTAATACAATACTTGCCCTTGCGCTTCTCATAAGAATATTAAAGCTTCGCTATACGAGCTTTCTGTTTATGGAAGTTTACTGGGAAGATCTGAATATTTTCATGTATCTGGCAAGTATAGTTTTCCCGCTTACGCTCTGGGTACTTGGAAACTGGGGACTTACAACACTGTTCGACGGAAAAGGAAGACTCGGGCAGGTCTACATGGCAACATGTTACGCATTTACTCCATACGTCCTGATACAGTTTCCGCTCATGATATTCAGTAATTTTGTAACGGTTCAGGAAGCAGAATTCTACTCGGTTGTAAGCTTTTTATCACTGGTTTATTCAGCTCTTTTGATAATAGCGGCAATGGGGCAGATCCACGAATACTCAGCAGGCAAGAACTTATTGTTCGTTGTAGCAACACTTTTTGCGATGCTGGTAATGATATTCATCCTGATGATCTTCTTTAGTATGGTCGCTCAGGGAATTGCATACTTCATTTCCCTGGGAAAAGAATTGATGTTCCGAATGTAGTAATAACAAGAGGTGACGGATTTGAAGACAGAGAATAAGAAACCAAAAAATATATATGCAGGCGCGATCCTGACAACTATAGTAAAGCATTTGCCCTCGATTATTCTGGTTTTGATCATAGTTATTGCAGCCATATTTGTTATTAACTACAAGCCTGTAGCAGAGGAAAAAGAGCTGGTTCAGCCCTATACCTTTGAGGGAGACGACACACCGGTTGTAGTAGACAACGGTGAATTGAAACTCACCATGGATCCTTTGACAACAGCCTTCGAGCTTGAGGTTAAGGATTCCGGAAAAGTATGGCGCTCAAATCCTGCTGACGCTTTAGAGGATACGGCAGCTCTTGATGATCAGAAGACATTCCTTCAGTCTCCACTTGTTATGTCATATTCCATAACACAGGGACTTGAGACAACCTACAGCACTTTTGGCTATAGCACAAACAACGGAATATATGAGATCGTTCCGGGCGACAATGAGATCAGAGTCAACTACTCACTTGGTAATGTAGAAAAAGAATATGTGGTACCGCCGGTTATCACTGAAACAGAGATGAATGACTGGCTTTCAAAGATGGACAAGAAAGAAGCTGATCTTGTTAAGCAGTATTACAAGAAATACGACATCAACAAGCTCACAGCAAAAGACAACAAGGATGAGCTCTTAGCAAATTATCCAAGCATGGAAAATGAAGTTATCTACGTTCTCAGAAGCGGAACAAAAGAGAACGTGAAAAAGACCATTGAAGAGAAGTTTGCAGCAGTTGGTTACACATATGAGAACTTCCTTGCTGACAAAGAACTTGATCTTTCAGTTAAGACTTCAGAAAACCCAGTGTTCAATGTCAGCGTAGTTTACAAGCTCGAGGGAAAAGATCTGGTGGTAGAAGTTCCACTTAAAGACCTTGAGTACGACAAAGAAACACCTATCTATACAATAACTCCTCTTCCATATTTTGGAGCAGGCGGTCCAAACGATAAAGGATTTATGTTTGTTCCTGAAGGTGGCGGAGCAACAATTAACTTCAACAACGGTAAGACTTCACAGAGCAGCTATTACACAAACGTATATGGCTGGGATATGTGCCTTTCAAGAGATGCCGTAGTACACAACACAAGAGCATATTACGGTGTGTACGGTGTATCTGAAGGAAATGATTCTTTTATCTGCATCCTGGAGGAAGGAAGCCCATACGCATCTATTCAGGCAGACATTGCAGGAAAGAACCACAGTTACAACTACGTAAATGCAAAATACAGTATCTGTCAGAGAGAAAAATATGATGTAGGCGATATCGCCAACTCAGATATTTATGAATACATAAAAGAGTTACCTGATGAGACTCTGACTCAGAGGTACACCTTCGTAAATTCAGGAGATTATGTGGACATGGCCAAGTGCTATGGCAAATATCTCCAGGACAAGTACGCAGGATATATGGACCTTGTTAGCGATGAAAGCACTCCTGTTGCTATTGAAATGGTAGGAGCCATCGATAAGGTTAAGCAGGTTGTGGGTGTTCCTGTATCAAGACCACTTAAACTCACAGGTTATAAAGATGCAGAAAATATAGTTGAAGACCTTAGTGCAAACGGCGTTTCAAACATGAAAGTAAAAATGCTTGGCTGGTGTAACGGCGGTGTTCAGCAAAAGATACTTAGGAAAACAAAAACAATTTCTGATCTTGGAAGCAAAAAAGACTTAAAGAACATGATAGCTTCTGCTAATGAAAAAGGAGCTGAAGTTTACCTCAACGGTGTAACACAGTACGCATATGACAGCGACCTCCTTGATGGATTCTTCTCTTTTAGAGATGCAGCAAAATTCATAAGTAAGGAAAGAGCTGAGCTTTACAATTACAGCCATGTAACTTATGCACAGAGGGAAAACACAGATAACAACTACTTCCTTCTTCACACAGATCTTTCAAAGAAATTGTCAGATGTACTTGTAAAGAGCAGTAACAGTCTTGGCGCAGGTGCCTGCTTTGAAGACTTGGGAATGGATCTTTCTTCTGACTTCTCCAGAAAGAAGACCTACAGCAGAGAAACTGTAAAGAACCTCCAGGTTGAGCAGCTTAAAGGATACGCAGATGGCGGATCAAAGCTCATGATAAACATGGGTAACGATTATGCAATTCCTTTCTGTTCCATGGTTACAGAGATGGATTTAAGAGGAAGTGAATACACAATCCTTGATGAATGTGTTCCATTCTTCCAGATAGCAGTTCACGGAAGAGTTGATTATACAGGCAATCCAATAAACATTTGCGGTAATGCTGAAAACGAAGTTCTATATAGCGCTGAGTATGGAGCAGGCCTTTGCTTCTCATTCATGGAAGAGAGCTCTTTTGCCACTCAGAAAACTCTGTACACAGATTACTATGGTTCAACATATGATTCCTGGAAAGACAAGATGCTTGGTATCTACAACAGATACAATGCAGAACTGGGACACACATTCAATCAGGAAATGGTTGGACATAAGAACTTAAATTCAGATGTTTCATGTACAGAATATGCAGATGGAACACAAGTATATGTCAATTACGGTTACAGCGACTTTACTACAGATGAAGGCGTAAAAGTACCGGCAAGAGACTATATCGTTAAGAGATAAGGAAGGCATCCTTTATGAGTAAGCAGAAAAATAAACTGGCAGGATTACAAAAGCGAAAAGCCATATCGGGATATTGTTTCATATCACCATTTATTCTTGGCTTTTTGCTGTTCATGATAAAACCTCTTTTTGAATCCTGTTACATGAGTTTTTGTAACGTTGATCTGTCAGCAGGAAAGGTTACAAAGACATTTTCAGGAATCACCAATTACATATTTGCGTTCAGGGTTGACCCGGAATACAACAGGCTTTTGTGGGAGGAACTATCAAGAATGATGGTTTACTCACTGGCAATCATAGTATTCAGCTTCTTTGTAGCCCTTGTACTGAATCAGAAATTTAAAGGAAGAGCCCTGGTAAGAGCAATATTCTTTTTACCTGTTATCCTTTCATCAGGCGTAATCGTAGGACTTGAATCAAACAACCAGCTGATGGCAAATCTGGCACAGAGTATTGAACAGACAACAGAGGGCGTAAGTATTACAGGAGCTCTTGAATCAATACTTAGAACAACAGGCGTCGGTGTGAGAGCTTTTGAACAGGTATTTGAAGTCATAGATAACATTTACGATGTGGCACTTGCTTCCGGAATTCAGATCATTATCTTTTTATCAGGTCTTCAGACAATCTCATCAAGTATGTATGAGGCTGCTGATATTGAAGGATGTACAAAGTGGGAGAGTCTTTGGAAGATTACCTTCCCTATGATAAGCTCTATTTTCCTTGTAAACTGGATTTATACCGTTGTTGACTACAGTATGAGATCTGACAATGACGTTATGGACAAGATTCAGACAGTACTTACCGTTCAGCTTAACTACGGTTTATCTTCAGCAATGGCCTGGGCATATTTCGTTGTTGTTACGGCCTTTATAGGAATTACATCCTTCTTCATTTCTAAGGGGGTTTACTACTATGACTAAAAAAGTTAAAGTTCAAAAATACAGTACCTATTGGGACAGAAACAGAAAGTCCGGAGGTTACCTCTTTAGAAAAGATGTTACCAACGTATTTGTAAGATTTTGCAGATTTATCCTTTTATTCGGTCTTTGCTTCCTGATTCTTATTCCTTTGTTTAATAAGATTTCCGTAAGCTTCATGACCAAAGAAGACTTGTTTAACCCCATCGTTATTTCGGTTCCCCTTCATTTTACGGGTGAAAATTACCAGATAGCGGCTGAGATTATGAAATACAAAGTGGGTCTTAAGAAC
>JAEEGF011564082.1_pt1 | contig 12252 bp, 8 predicted proteins | sample 9134171 | NCBI WGS metagenome assembly JAEEGF01 (sample SAMN16246542, study PRJNA631951) | gut metagenome | biome: gut microbiome; feature: rumen; material: AP-attached | host: Bos | place: Iran: Karaj | collected 2018-10 | reverse complement strand
TTCAGTGACATTCCGTTTGAATGCTAACTATGCTACCGTAGTGAACCTCTATGGTAACTGGATGGCTGGTTTAACAGAAGCAGTACCTTTGAAGAAGGGTGCCAACGGTGTTTGGGAAGTAACTATCGCTGCTCCAGAACCTGAGATTTATACCTATAATTTCATCGTGGATGGTGTAAATGTGAATGACCCTGTGAACTATATGGTACAGCGTGACGGTACCCGCTATCTGAATATGCTGTTTGTTCCTGGTGAGCGTTCAGCTAACTACAACGAAACTGCTCATCGTGGAACCGTAAGTTATAGGTGGTATGACAGCAGCCTCCTCGGCATCAACCGTCGTCTGACTGTTTACACACCTTATGGCTATGAGACCAGCAACAAGAAGTATCCTGTGCTCTACCTGCTTCATGGCGGTGGTGGCGACGAGGAAGCATGGTCAAGCATGGGTCGTGCTGCACAGATTCTGGACAATCTGATTGAGCAGGGTAAGGCTGTGCCTATGATCGTGGTAATGCCTAACGGTAACCCTGGTCAGCAAGCTGCTTCTACCATGGGATTGCCAGTTAAGACCTTCGACAACCAGAATCCTCAAAACCAGAACCTCTATGTAAAGAGTTTGGTGAACGAGATTATTCCTTTCATCGAGAAAAATTACCGTGCTATACCTAAGAAGGCATCACGTGCCATCTCTGGTCTGAGCATGGGTGGTGGCCACACTTTCGCAGCTACTACGCTGTATCCAAACGTGTTCGATTATATCCTCCCATTGAGTGCAGGTACTCGTGAGAGCCCAGAACTGGACGCCCAGCTTCAAGGCATTAAGAAGGCTGGTTATAAGCTTTACTGGATCGGCTGTGGTACAGCAGACTTCACCTATGCTGGTAATCAGACACTCGACAAAGCGTTGACACGCAATGGCATGCCTCATACATTCTTTGAGAGTACAGGTGGTCATGAGTGGAAAAACTGGCGCTTATACCTGAATACGTTTGCACAATTGCTCTTTAAGTAAAGAGAACTTTATGATAAGAGAAGGCAGTTACAAGAAAGTGACTGCCTTCTTTTTTGGGTGCCTGCTTTGGCGTAAGATAGAATTATTATATCTTTGCACCAATAATATATATAATAAGGTTATGAAAAGATTACTCTCAACAGTGGCTATGGGACTAGTAGTTCTCAGTAGCTTTGCAGTTACCCCGCTGTGGCTGCGCGACGTACAGATTTCTCCCGACGGACAGCAGATTGTTTTCTGTTACAAGGGCGATATCTATAAAGTGAAAACCAGTGGCGGTACTGCTGTACAATTAACTACACAGGACTCTTATGAGTGTAACCCTGTGTGGAGTCCTAATGGGCAGCAGATAGCTTTTGCAAGCGACCGTGAAGGTAACTTTGATATTTTCGTAATGCCTGCTGAAGGTGGTGCTGCAAAGCAACTGACGACCAACTCAGCTTCTGAGACGCCTTGGGCATATAGTCCTGACGGTAAGTTTGTGTATTTTTCCGCAGCTATTCAGGACCCTGCTGAGAGTGCTTCTTTCCCCAGTACTCGACTAACGGAACTTTATCAAGTACCTGCTACGGGTGGTAAAACCACACAGGTGTTGGCTACCCCTGCAGAGATGATCAGTTTTTCGCGCGACGGGAATATGTTCGTTTATCAAGATATGAAGGGTATGGAAGATCAGTGGCGCAAACACCACACTTCTTCTGTAACACGTGACATCTGGAGTTATGATGCAAAGAGCGGAAAGCATACCAACCTGACCAACCGTGCAGGTGAAGACCGCAACCCTATCCTCAGCAGGGACGGGCAGACGGTATTCATACTTAGTGAACGCAACGGCGGCAGCTACAATGTGTATTCGTTCCCTCTAAATGCGCCTCAGCAGGTGCAGCAGGTAACCAACTACAAGACTCATCCCGTGCGTTTCCTGTCGGTAGCTGACAACGGCGTGCTTTGTTTCACTTACGATGGGGAAATTTACACGCAGACAGGTAGCAATGCACAAAAAGTGAACATTGACATTACGCGCGACGATGTAAACAAGTTGGCTGACCTTAGTTTCAGTCGCGGAGTCTCATCAGCCTCTGTATCGCCTGATGGTAAACAAGTAGCTTTCACCGTGCGCGGAGAAGTTTTTGTGACTTCTGTGGAGTATAACACGACCAAGCAGATTACCCACACACCTGAGAATGAGCGCAGTGTGGAGTTCGGAAAAGACAATCGTACGCTGGTGTATGTAAGTGAGCGCGATGGACATTGGAACATCTACCAAGCCACCATCAGTCGGAAGGAAGATCCTAACTTCCCTAATGCCACACTTATTGAAGAAAAGGCACTTTTTAACGCTAAAGATGGCATAGAGCGTACGGCTCCACAATTCTCTCCCGATGGCAAAGAACTGGCCTTCATAGAAGGACGCCATTCTCTGAAAGTGATGAACATGGCGACCAAACAAGTTCGTACAATAACCGATGGAAGCACATGGTATGAAACATCTGGCAGCTTCGACTACAGTTGGAGTCCTGACGGCAAATGGTTCACTTTAGAATTTATCGGAAACCGTCGTGATCCATATACCGACATAGGCATTGTGAGCGCCCAAGGTGGTAAGGTGACCAACATCACACAGAGTGGTTACACGGATGGTAGTCCGAAATGGGTCATGGACGGCAATGCCATCCTCTTTACCAGTGAGCGTTATGGTATGCGCAGTCATGCTTCATGGGGTTCTCAAGATGACGCATTATTAGTATTTATGAACCAAGACAGCTACGACAAGTATCGCTTGAGTAAGGAGGACTACGAGCTGCAAAAGGAACTGGAGAAGGAGCAAAAGAAGGACTCAACCCCTGCCAATGACAAGAAGGACAGCAAGGCTGACGATAAGAAGGAAGAGGTGAAGGCCATCAACGTGGAGTTGGCTGGTATCAGCGACCGTATCGTGCGACTGACACCTAACTCCGCGAGCATGTCGGGTGCTATTCTTGACAAGGAAGGAGAGAACTTGTTCTACTTTGCATCATTCGAAGGTGGTTACGACCTCTGGAAAATGGATCTACGTAAACGTGAGACTAAGTTGCTCAACAAAATGAATGCCGGCTATGCCAACATGGAACTGAGTGGCGATGGCAAAAGCATTTTTATTATTGGAAGTGCGAATATGCAGAAGATGGAACCTGGAAGTGGAAAACTCACACCTATCACTTTCAATGCGGAGATGAAGCTTGATCTTGCAGCAGAGCGTGAGTATATGTACAACCATGTTTATCAACAAGTGAAGCAACGCCTCTTCGACCCCAACTACTTTGGAGTGGATTGGGAAGGTTATGTAAAGGCATACCGTAAGTTCCTACCTCATATAAGCAACAACTACGATTTCCAAGAGTTGCTCAGTGAGTTGCTTGGTGAACTGAATGTCTCGCATTCTGGTGGTCGCTACTCTCCTACCCTATCTGGAGATGCTACGGCGGCTCTGGGTTTGCTTTACGATTGGAACTATACGGGTAAGGGCCTGAAAGTATCTGAGGTAATTGCTAAAGGACCTTTCGACCATGCCAATTCCAAGGTAAAAGCGGGTGACATTGTGGAAAAGATTGATGGCATAGAAATCACTGATGATACAAATCTGGCAAGCATCCTAAATGACAAGGCACGTAAGAAGACATTGGTTTCACTCTACAACACACAGAGCAAGGAGCGTTGGGAAGAAGTAATCCTGCCTATTACTCAATCAGCTCAGAATACCCTGCTCTACGAACGCTGGGTAAAAGAACGTGCAGCTGATGTGGAGCGTTGGTCAAACGGACGTTTGGGCTATGTACATCTGCAATCGATGAACGATGGCAGCTACCGCACCATCTATTCCGACTTGTTGGGTAAGTACAACATGAAAGAAGGCATCGTGATAGACACGCGTTGGAATGGTGGTGGTCGTCTGCATGAGGACATCGAGGTACTCTTCAGCGGTGAGAAATACTTGGAGCAAGTGATCCGTGACGTAGTAGCTTGCGAGATGCCAAGTCGTCGTTGGAACCGTCCAAGCATCATGGTGACCTGTGAAGCCAACTACAGTAATGCACATGGTACACCTTGGGTGTATAAGCACATGAATCTAGGTAAGTTGGTTGGTGCACCTGTGCCTGGTACCATGAGCAGTGTGTCTTGGGAAACCATGCAAGACCCAACTATGGTCTTCGGCATGCCAATAGTGGGTTTCAAGCAAGCCGATGGCTCTTATTTGGAGAACACACAGCTGGAACCAGACATCCTAGTACTGAACAGTCCTGAAACTATAGTAAATGGAGAGGATACCCAATTAAGAACGGCAGTGCAGGAATTACTGAAAGAGATTGATGCTCAGAAATAAAATGAGAAAGGGGAGTCAGAAAGACTCCCCTTCTTTTTATATCAGATAAAATACAATCAACAGAATAATATTTACGACGATAACGATGCCGAAAAATTTCAGAATCAGTCGACGCATCGGCTGTCTCCCTCCTGAAAAGAACAGCGCATAGCACATGTTCACGGTAATGTTGCTGACAATAGCTTGCAACGTACATGCCACCACCAGATGGATATTTACGCTAGCAGTTCCTTGTAGCAAGTTGAGGATAAAAGGAGTGATATCACTCAATCCTGATATAAAGGAAAGTACATTCAATCCACTTTCTCCAGCATATTCTAAAGTATAATGGGTGATAATGGTAAACACCACAAATAAGATGGCAAAAATAATTGCCACCTTAAATTCCAAAGGATTACCACTATCGGATTCTTCTTCTGCCGTTTCATCAGAAGCTGCAATGGGCATCTTTACAGTTCGATGTAGCATCATTCCTACAACTCCTGCTACGGCACTCATAAAGAGCATGTACGGATAGATAGCAAAGAAGGCAGCCCTACTGAAGATACCTATAAGTACCAAGAAGCGGAGGAAAGTCATACTGATAGCCATTAGCATCGCAGCCACATATTCAGGCGCTTCCTCCTTCGTAGCTGTCCGACTCTTACGTGCCAATACAGAGATAGTAGCCGTACTGCTGTAAAGACCACCAATAATGCCTGACACAAAGGTGCCTGAACGATGGAAGACGTACCGCTTAAGCAGGTAGGAAAGATAAGAAATACCTGAAACAACGACCGTTGCCAACCATACTGTATAGGGCGTGAGGTTGATGCCTGGTATCAAATTTTCACGCGGAAGAATAGGCAAGATGATACCACTGATGGCAAGGAACTTCGCCAAAGTAATCATCTCATCATTCTTCATGCGTTGAGCCAATTCTGCAAAGGTGTGTTTCATCTCTGCAAAGAGCAGCACTGCCACCACTAAAGTGACATAAAACCACGAAGGTTGCGTAGCCACAATGGGCGGAATACAATAAGTAATGAGTGCAATGATGATGGTTGTGGCACCGAAATTATGCACCATCGAGAACTTCGCCACATAATAACTGATGAGCAGCAAACCTAAAATAAGTCCGCCACCCATGTAAAGCTTATATCCTACAGGGTCGAGTATATAGAGAAGATATCCCAGAATACCGATGAAAGTAAATGTACGGTCGGTACCAAACAACATACTCTCTTTGCCAGGCTTGAGATTCAATCTGCGTAATGACAAGCCTATCAGTAAGGAAAAAAGAGTCACCAATAAAAAGGTGACTAATTGTTGTGGTATGTATTCGTACAGTTTCTCCATCGTTTTTCATTTTACACACCCCATTCTTTGAACGGATGCTGACGAAGTTGAGAATTGTAATATCGACGGTCGCCCGTCACTTCTTCACCAATAAAATCGGGTTTTTCAAATGGTTCATCGGGAGCCCCTAATTCCACCTCAGCCATAACCAATCCCTGATTATCGCCATAGAACTCATCTACCTCGAATGTATGTTTACCACTCTTGACAAGGTAGCGCGTCTTGTCAATTATCCCAGGCTCACAAATCTTCAAGAGTTGTAGAGCCTCGCTCAATGGAATCTCTTTCTCCCACTCAAAGCGTACCAAGCCACCGATATCCGAAGGTCCCTTAATCGTAAGGTAACCACGCTCATCACGAATGCGCACCCTTACCGTTCTACCATGCGCACTGCTGATATATCCTTGGATAATACGGCTCTTAGCATACGCTTGAGTGCGGAAGTCCCCTTTCACCAGAAACTTCCGCTCTATCTCATAAGGCATAATCAGATTTTTCCCGCGTACCATACAAACATCAGCAGCACAAGGATAGCTAAAACAATAGCTATACCACGGATTACCATTTTAGCTTGCTTCTCTTGTTTCTGGGCACGAAGTTCTTTTTTAGTTGTTTTTTTAGCTTTTGACATAGTATTTAATTTTTAGATTATTATTATTCACCACCGGAAAACTCCATCAGATAAGCCTTGATGAACTCATCGATCTCGCCATCCATTACACCGTTTACATCGCTTGTCTGATAACCCGTCCTATGGTCTTTCACGCGACGGTCATCGAAGACATAACTACGAATCTGTGAGCCCCACTCTATCTTCTTTTTGCCAGCTTCCACTTTAGCTTTCTCCTCATTACGGTGCTGCAATTCCTTGTCGTAAAGGATAGATTTCAAGTGCTGCATGGCATTCTCTCGATTCTTTGGTTGGTCGCGGGTTTCCGTATTTTCGATTAAGATTTCTTCTTCCTCGCCAGTGTAAGGGTCTTTATATTGATAGCGTAGTCGTACACCCGACTCTACCTTATTGACATTCTGGCCACCTGCGCCACTGCTTCGGAAAGTATCCCAAGACACACACGACATATCAACCTTCACCTCTATAGTATCATCCACCAAGGGGGCAGCAAAAACAGAGGCAAAAGAGGTCATTCGCTTCCCTTGTGCGTTGTAAGGAGAAACGCGGACCAAGCGGTGTACACCATTCTCACCTTTCAAGTATCCATAAGCAAAATCGCCAGTGATATCGATGGTACAACTCTTGATTCCAGCTTCATCACCATCCTGTACATTAGCAATGCTCGTCTTATAACCGTGACGCTCCGCATAACGCAAGTACATGCGCATCAGCATACTGGCCCAATCCTGACTCTCAGTACCGCCAGCACCAGAGTTGATTTTGAGTACACAATCCATTTGATCGGCCTCATCGCGCAGCATGTTCTTCAGTTCCAAAGCTTCGATAGCTTCCAGTGCTTTCTTATAATTATCATCAACCTCTTCTTCGGTCACCATCTCCTCTTTATAGAAGTCGAACGAAAGCTGAAGTTCATCAGTAAGAGTCTTTACCTCCTTATACCCATTCAGCCATTTCTCTATCTCCTTCACTTTCTTCATCTGAGCTTCTGCCGCCTTCTGATCTGTCCAAAAGTCTGGATCCTGAGTACGAAGTTGCTCTTCTTCATATTCCATCTTCTTGGCATCGATGTCCAAATAGCGATGCAACGCCTCTGTGCGGTTGATAACCTCTTTGAGTTGATCTGATGTTATCATAGTTTATTCCTGATACATTTTATCAATGATTTCCTTGTAATTCTGTTCCACAACGTTACGGCGAAGCTTCAACGTATTGGTTAGTTCTCCACGCTCCATGCTGAACGGCTCTGGCAACAATGTGAAACGCTTAATGCGTTCATAGTTGGCAAACTGCTGTTGTAAAGTATCCATACGCGACTGGAAGAGTTCCTTAATCTGAGGATTCAGCAGCAAGTCGTCCATGCCTCCGTAGCGGATGCCTTTACTCTTAGCATAGGCTTCCACTTCCTTGTAATTCGGAACGATAAGGGCAGAAACGAATTTATATCTATCGGCAATCACTGCGACTTGTTCGAAATACTGATCTACTGCCAACTTAGTTTCAATGGCTTGCGGACTGATATATTTGCCATTGGAGGTCTTGAAAAGGTCTTTCAGGCGTTCTTTCAAGAACAAAGTACGACCTTCCAGATAACCAGAATCACCCGTATGGAACCAACCATCTTTGTCGATGGCTTTCGCTGTTGACTCGGCTTTATGATAATACCCACTCATGATGGTCTTTCCACGGAGCAGAATTTCACTGTTTTCACCAATCTTCACTTCCAAATCAGGCATAATCTCACCCACAGAGCCGATGATGAACTTATCTACAGGGAAACAACAAACAGTTGCCGTACTTTCAGTAAGTCCATAACCCACCATCATATTAATACCTGCTGCATGCGTAAACTCACAAACCTCATCGGATACAGAAGCACCTGCCGTTGGGAAGAATTTTCCATTTTCTACACCCACTACCTTTCGCAAGGTTGAGAGGATGGTTGAATCATAGAATTTGTACTTCAGTTTCAGCCATGCGGGTGGTTGCTTGCCTTTACTGAGATAATCTACATTATAGGCCTTACCTGTCTTTATTGCATTGAGCATCAATGCCTTTCTCACACCGCTTTCCTTGGCAATCTTCTGTTGTACTGCGATATAGACCTTCTCCCAGAAACGAGGAACACTACACATATAGTTAGGACGTACCTCGCGGATAGTCTTCTGAATATCAGCAGGGCGAAGGTTAATGCATATCTGGACACCTTCATTGAGGCAGACGTAACACCATCCACGCTCAAATACGTGCGTCAATGGAAGGAAATTCATCGAAACATCCTGATCACTGATAGTATAGAGGCGTTCATGATGCGTGCGCATGGCTTCCTGCCAATTGTAATGGTGCAACATCACACCCTTAGGTTCACCCGTAGTACCAGAAGTGTAAAGGATATTTGCAAGGTCATCAAACGATGCTCTTGACGTACGTGCTTCCACCACTTCATTGAATGGCAAGCCCTCTCCTTTCTTCAAGAACTCATCAAAATAGATGGAAGTCTTATCGCGAGGGTCTCTTACCACCGTATGATCATAGATAATGATTTGTTCCAATGTATGGCAATAGCCTTGCACGGAGATGGCTGCATCATACTGGAATTGCTCTCCAACAAACAGCAGTCGCAAATGAGCATCATTGATGATATAGCGTGCTTGTTCCGGAGAACTGGTAGCATAGAGTGGAATGGTCACTGCTCTGTTGGCAAAACAACCAAAATCCACATAAAAACTTTCTGGTTTATTCTGAGAGAATATGCCTACATTCTCAAATTCTTTCACGCCAAAAGCTACCAATGCATTGGCTACCTGACGCACATTGTCTGAGAATTGTCTCCAAGTAATGGGAATCCATTGTTCTTTTGAATAATCTCGATATTTAAGGGCCACTTTATCCCCATACTTTTCAGCCTGACGATGAATTAAAACAGAAAAATGATGTATAGTCATAATTTTACATTTTTAGTTAGGCAGTTCAAAGGTACTTCTTTCTTGGCAATTATCAAACTTTCAACGTCATTTTCTTGAATTGAGCAGTTATTTGTCTCTAGTTAGAGATATTTTTTCCTAGTTAGAGAAATATTTTTTCCTAGTTAGGAAAATATATTTTCCTTTTTCCGTATTTTCGCAACGAAAACATAAATGTATGAATGAACATCTATCTTTCATGGCGCATGAAGCCACTGAACTGCTAAGCAAATTGATTGCCATTCCATCCATCAGCAGAGAGGAAGAACTGGCAGCCAATCAAGTGCAACAATATCTTGAGGAGCAAGGCATGGAAACCGGACGGAAAGGCAACAACGTCTGGTGTCTCAGTCCTGATTTTTCCCTTAAGAAACCGACACTTTTGCTGAATTCGCACATCGACACTGTGAAACCAGTTAGCGGATGGACACGTGATCCCTTCCTTCCATCTATATTAGATGGGAAACTCTATGGACTTGGCAGTAATGATGCGGGAGCCAGTGTGGTGAGTTTGATGCAAGCATTCATGCAACTATGTCGTACTACCCAAACTTACAACCTCATATTCTTGGCCTCTTGCGAAGAGGAAGTCTCTGGAAAAGAAGGCATCGAAAGTGTACTTCCGCTGTTGCCTCCTATCAACTTTGCCATCGTTGGTGAACCAACAGAAATGCAACCGGCCATTGCTGAGAAAGGACTGATGGTGCTGGATGTGACTTCATATGGAAAATCGGGACATGCTGCCAGAAACGAAGGCATCAATGCCATTTATTTGGCCATGAAGGATATGGCATGGTTCCGCGACTATCAATTTGAGAAAGTCTCCCCATTACTTGGTCCTGTGAAGATGAGTGTGACAATGGTGAATGCAGGCACACAACACAATGTGGTACCCGATAAGTGCGATTTTGTAGTGGATATCCGCAGCAATGAATGCTATAGTAATCAGGAAATATATGACATCATTTGTCAACAAGTCGCTTCTGAAGTGAAGGCACGTTCTTTCAGACTCAGTTCTTCCCATGTAGAGATTACTCATCCACTGGTACAACGCATGATTTCATTAGGACGCCAGCCGTTTGGATCTCCCACCTTATCTGATCAAGCATTAATGCCGTTCCCTTCCTTGAAATTAGGTCCTGGAAAGAGTAATCGCAGTCATACTGCGGATGAGTTTATCTACTTGTCGGAAATAGAGGAAGCTATCGAATTCTATTTGAAAATCTTAGATGGGGCAACTTTATAGATGCAACCATCGCTCGGGATTGAGTTTATCGCGCTCTTTTCGCAATTGGAAATGAAGCACCGTACGGTTATCATTGGAGGTATCGGTATATACGGTGCCTAATTCTTGTCGAGTACTAACGTCATCTCCTTGTTTTACACTCGTAGATGAGAGATTACAATAGACAGAGATGTACTGTCCATGTCTTACTAGAACGTTGAATAATCCGTTGAGTTGGAAGATTGCTGCCACTTTTCCATTGAAAACGGCACGTGCCTTTGCTCCAGGCTTTCCTTGTATGTCGATGCCTTTGTTATCGAGAGTGACATTCTTCATCCCCTCCACGTTATATTGTCCGAAATGGCTTACCACAATATACGATGTTGTGATAGGCACTGGTAATTTGCCTCTGTTTTGTTCAAAATTTGAGGACAATACCTTATCGGAATTATTGGAACTGTATGTTGCAGTAGCAGTAGGTTTACTTTCGGTCTTGGGAGCAGCCTTGACGGTTTCACTCTTGGTCTGTGTCTTTGAGGCATTTGCCACTTCTTTCTTCTTGGTTTCCGCTTCTCGTTTGGCCTCTTCTTCAGCTTGCTTCCGTGCCTTTTCTATCTCATCTGCCACCAATTTATCAATCTGAGCATTAAGTTTATTGGCTTCTGCTTGTTTCTTCTTGATTTCATCTTGAAGACTGCGCTGCTTTTTCTGTAATTCTGAAACTATCGCCCGTTTCTCTCTTTCCTGTATTTCCAATTCTCTACGTTCCGTTTCACGCAATTGCAGCATGTCAGTTTTCGATGCCTTTACCTCCTCCAATTCTTTACGCTTAGCAGTTATCTCCTGTTGCATTTGCAGCATTGCCAATCCTTGCTCTTTCTGTGAGGAGGCATACTCCCGCACATAACGCAGTCTTCTAAGGGTTTGCGAAAGGTTTTTAGCAGAAAAGATGAACATCAGTTTCTGTTGTATAGAACCATGTCTTTGAAGATAACGCAGTGAAGCAATGTAATTGTCTTTAGCGACTAACAAATCCGTCTGAAGACCGGACAACTGTCGTTCCACAATGCCCATTTCTTCTTCTATCTGTGCAACATCATTCGTCAGTGTATCGATGTATTTTCGACGTTCCTCTATCTGTCCGGAAAGGGCATTCAAGCTATTCAACTGACTACCCATATCCTTCTTTGTCGTATTCAACAACGTCCGTGTTTCCTCTATTTGTTTTTTCAGCTGTCCTTGTCGATTCTGCAAATCCTTGATACGCTTGTTAGTCTGAGCCCCCGAGGGAATCAGCAACAAACAACACCAAAGGAGAAGCAGCAAACGTTTCATAAACTCAAGAGGAATTGAAGTAATTCATCCAATGTCACTTCCGTGTATCGGGAAGAGAGCGTGGTGGGTTTCACATTGTTTTCTTCCCGTGAGAAATCAGATAATTCTACACGAGCTTTCTCTAATTTTGCCAAGCCAAATTCTTCACCAGAGATAGTCTTCTTTCCGTCAGGCTCAGAAGCTTGATAAATCAAGTCCTCCAATCTATTATATGTCCATCTTCTAGGTAGTCTGTCCTTCAGTTCTTCCTTCGTGGTGCGCACATAGCGATGATTCATCCTATCCACAAGGAAAATGATGTCAGGAGTGATTTCAATACATGCCACTTCCGTGCGTAAGATAGGCATCAGGAAGGATACTTGCACAATTTCATTTTTTTTCAAT
>JAEEGF011550071.1_pt1 | contig 12256 bp, 11 predicted proteins | sample 9134171 | NCBI WGS metagenome assembly JAEEGF01 (sample SAMN16246542, study PRJNA631951) | gut metagenome | biome: gut microbiome; feature: rumen; material: AP-attached | host: Bos | place: Iran: Karaj | collected 2018-10 | reverse complement strand
CAACATCAAGCTTCTCAACTCTGATCTCGTCGCCCTCGGAAACTTTGTACTGCTTACCACCAGTTACAATAATTGCGTACATAAGTTACCTCCTTCTTCAAAAAAACTCGCTAACTTTGGCGGAGAAATGTTCTCACTTAAGCCTAGTTAAGCGGCATACCATAGTACTATAACACCGAGTAATTCAAATGTCAACACTATTATTTAGAAAATGTAATATTTCTTTTAATGATTTATCGTTCTTATTTCTCGTAAGCTCCATAATGCCAAGTCCGGTAATGTCTATAAAGGACGTATGAGCACTGTCCATTCTACAGAGAGAATTGATATGAGCAATGAGTCTTTCATACTGTTCCTGCTGTTTCATATTGATAAAATCAATGAGGATCATTCCCGTGAGATTACGAAGCCTTATCTGTCTCATGATCTCATCCGCAGCTTCCATATTGACTTTTTCAGATATATCCGCTTTACCTTTTATGGCTTTTCCGGTGTTTACATCGATGGCGTTAAAACTCTCAAGCTGTTCAATAATAAGATAAGCGCCGCTCTTGAGCCATACCTTATTATGCGTAAGTTCCTGTATTTTGGAAGGAATACCGTGAATACCGTTATCCTGAATTACAGGAGCATCTGTTATGTTTCGATTCTTTAAAAAGGCTTTAGCCTTATTGATACTGATGTCCAGGATATCCTCAGAGTCATGCTCGCTCTGATCATCCCTGGTATTTGGATTATATAGTAAAGAATAAACTGTGCGACTTCTGCCGGTCTCAATTATCTTAACAAGCTTTGCCAGGTTCTTATCTATATCTTCAAGAATAAGCTTTGTCAGTTCGATCTCATCATGCTCATTTAATGACCCTGCCTCAGTTCTTATTATAATTCCTACACTGTTATCCTTGAGCTTTTCGGCATATTTATCGTAAAGCTTGTTGTATTCTGGTTTTATAACACCTATTATCTTTTTTCTGAAGGTGTCATCAAGTTTCATAGATGCACCCACGCCGGTTCTTCCAAGAGTGAGCACTGTATATTTTCCGGAAAAAGATACTCCGGTGGTCAATTTGACTTTTTTGGTCTTAATAGCCTCTGCATCGATCTGAACTATTACTTCGTCGCCGTTCTTAAGCTTATCTCCATCAGCGAAGTCTCTGTTGGTCACACAAACGCCTGATATCTTATTCAGTGGAAGATATCCAATCTTGTCTTCACCAAACTTCACAAAAGCAGCGTTTATGTTCTTGACGATGTGATCGACTCTGCCAAGATAGATGTTGCTCAGATCATTTTCCATGGCAAAAGAAATAAACTCCAGGTTATTGCCTATAAATGCCGTAACAACTGGCACTGAGTTATAATCAGCCACTATTATGCTTCCATCTGTCATTTCAAATAAAACCTTTCATTTGCATCAGAGGGAATAAAGGGTTCAATGTACTTCTTATCGCCATCTTCTACCAGCTTGTAGATATCAATTCTGTGAATATCCAAAGCAACAGTAGAAAGCTCTTTTCCAAGGCTCTCAAAGAAAGTGGTAAATAAAAGTGCCGGCTTTAAAGTCTCCATGCTACTCATACTTAGAAGAAGGGTAACACTTTCATCTTCTCTATTGATTGAATACTCAAAGATCATGGGCTTCATGTCAATTTCTTTTTCGCCGCTCTTTGTCTTTTTCATTGCAGGAAGCTTGTCTTTTCCCAGATACTTTTCAAATTCTGAAATCCAGTCAAAGTCAGGCTTGGAATTGCTTCTGAAGCAGATCCTGTACTTGGCAGCATAAGCAGCTGTCATGGCTTTCTCAGACTTCTCGGAAAGTTCCTCGATAGCTGTTATCTTGATTCCTTCGTTCATTACGGAATTGAGGGAATCCATAACATCTGCTATGGATTTCATGGAATTAACCGTGATATCCATGTATTCTCCATCACTGGTGGCGCCAACGCTGAGTGGCTGGGCAAAAGAAATAACCTGATGAGGGCTAAAGCCTTCAGAATACTTGATATCTATATCAGCCCTTCTTATAGCCTTCTGGAAATATCTCATAACATCCAGGTGGCCAATGAACTTAACGGGGCCGTTTTTGGAAAACTTTAATCTTAGTTTATGCATCAATTACATGCTCCTTATATCTTTTGATATCATTTGTTTCTGCCTTCAAAGCAAACTCCAACGCCGTAATCAATAGCTCCGCAACCAAGGCACTGCTGTCTGCAATTGGCTGATTTATTGCCGGCAAGAGCATTCTTCCATTCTCTTAAAAGGAACTTCTTATTAACGCCGCAGTCAATGATATCCCATGGGAATACTTCGTCATCCCCACGCTCTCTGACGGTATAGAATAAAGGATCTATGCCGCATTCTTCAAAGGTCTCCATCCAGGTATCAAACTTGAAATACTCACTCCAGGCATCGTAGATACAACCCTTTTTGTAAGCCTTCAGGATTACTTCATTGAGTCTTCTGTCACCCCTTGCGAATATTCCTTCCATCATACTGGCGTCAGTCTCATGCCAGTTGTATTTGATATGCTTCTGGTTCAGCTGAGACATAATGCCTTTTCTGGTCTTGTTGGCCTTATCCAGGAAGGATTCCTTTGTATCCATAGGTGCCCACTGGAATGGTGTAAAGGGCTTTGGAACAAAGAAAGAAGTGCTGACAACAATATCAACTGTTCTTCCATTTCTCTTCTCTTTAGGCATGGTTTCGAAGTATTCAACAGCAATTTTATTAGCAATATCTCCGATACCAAGGATATCTTCATCAGTCTCTGTGGGAAGTCCCAGCATGAAGTAAAGCTTAACCTTGTTCCAGCCACCTAAAAAGGCCTCATGGGATCCGCGAAGAATATCTTCTTCCGTAAGTCCCTTATTTATAACATCTCTCATTCTCTGAGTGCCTGCCTCAGGAGCAAAGGTAAGGGAGCTCTTCTTAACATCCTGTACTTTACTCATTACATCCAGAGAAAAAGCATCAATTCTAAGGGAAGGTAATGATATATTTACTTTCTTTTCGCTGCAGCTCTTAATGAGGAAATCGATGAGCTCAGGAAGCTGTGTATAGTCACTGGAGCTCAAGGAGCTGAGTGAAATCTCCTCGTAACCTGTATTCTTCAGGGACTCAAGGGCGATTTCCTTGAGGTGCTCCACATCTTTTTCTCTAAGAGGCTTGTAGAGCTGCCCCGCCTGACAAAATCTGCAGCCTCTGATACATCCTCTCATGATTTCCAGAACAACTCTGTCCTGAGTAACCTTGATATAAGGCACTATAGGTTTTGTAGGATAAAAGCATGAATTGAGGTCTGTACAGAGCTCTTTATGAATAACAGCTGGTATGTCATCATATACAGGCTTGTATTCTTTTACAGTATTATCTTCGTTGTAGGTGACTTCATAGAGAGATGGCACATACATTCCGGGAACTTTAGCAATTCTATGAAGGAATTCTTCCCTGGAAATATTAGATTTCTTTGCCTCTTTATACAGATCAAAGATCTCTCTGTACCTGGTCTCACCCTCACCGATATAGAAAATATCAAAGAAGTCTGTTATAGGCTCGGGATTATAGGTGCAGGGGCCGCCTCCGATCACAATGGGATGATCCCAGGTTCTGTCTTTTGACAAAAATGGAACTCCTGACAAGTCAAGAACCTGAAGTATGTTGGTATAACACATCTCATACTGCAGTGTAAAGCCAAGGAAATCAAAATCTTTTACCGGGTCCTGTGATTCAAGCGCAAAAAGAGGAATGTTCTTTTCTCTCATCATCTTGTCCATGTCGATCCAGGGAGAATAAACTCTCTCGCACCAGACATCGTCATAAGAGTTGAACATTCCGTAAAGAATCTGAATCCCCAAATGAGACATTCCTATCTCATATACGTCCGGGAAACAGAAAGCAAAGCGGATATCCACAGCGTTCTTATCTTTGTAGACGCTGTTCACCTCGTTTCCTATGTATCTCTCCGGCTTCTCAATGCTAAGGAGTGTCTCATCTGAAAGTGCTAAATTATAATTCATATCGTGTCCTTATCTGTATTTCCGACAGGGCTCAACGCCTTGCCAGTTCATCAGTTACGTCCTCCCAGGTGACACCTTTCTGTGCCATGAGGACCATCATATGATACAGGAAATCGGACATTTCGTAAACTATTTCATTTGAATTAGGGTTTTTGGCAGCTATAACCATCTCTGTAGCTTCTTCTCCAACCTTCTTGAGAATCTTATCAAGACCCTTGTCAAAAAGATAATTGGTGTAAGAACCTTCTCTTGGGTTAACTTTTCTGTCCTCTATTACCTCAAATACGCTGTCGAGAACCTTCTGAGGATTCTTCTCAACATAATCTTTTTTGGCAATCTCATTGAAGAAGCAGGAATAGCTTCCGGTGTGACATGCTGCTCCAATCTGTTTAACCTTTGCAAGAATTGTATCCAGATCACAATCTGCATATAAAGCCTTAACAAACTGGAAGTGGGAACTGGTCTCCCCTTTTAACCAGAGCTGATTCCGGCTGCGGCTATAATAAGTCATCTTTCCTGTACTTAGAGTTTTATTATAAGCCTCTTCATTCATATATGCCAACATCAAAACTTCATCGGTTCTATAGTCCTGAACAATTACAGGAACCATGCCGTCTGAGTTCTTCTTAAGCTGTTCCCAGGTAAACTTTGGTTCAAGGACACAGATTTCAACGCCTTTTGATACACATTCAGCCTTAAGCTCATCAACCTTATCAGGGAAAAGTGAAATGACATTTCCTGTAATGCCGCTGACAAAATCTTTCTTGGAAAGAAGTTCAACCACGGAACTAGTCTCAAAGTCATTAGTCAAAAGCGTAAGCGGAAAATCCTTTATTGGTGCTTCTACCTTGTCGGCATCGTCAGCTATTGCAATAAGACCGGTGGAATACTTCAAAACCGCTTCCTGATTCTCATTTATAGATGATGCGTCCTTATAGCTGATTAGGATCTTGTCCTTTCCAAATTTCTCTGAAACCTCAGCGGTAATGTCGATGTTAGTCTGAAGAGAATAATCGAGAACCGCCTTCTTGCAGCCTGCATAGAGAAGCTTCTTAATATCTTCCATTCGCTTAACATTTCCTGCTCCTGTCACAGGAACATCAACAGCTTTGCAGATATCCTTTATAATATCAAGTGCTTTCTCATGAGCAGCGTCATCTGAAGGTTTTGACAGGTCAAATACTATAATTTCATCCACATTGGAATCGGATAATTTCTGCGCAAAAGAAACCGGATCCTGTGCCACGATCTTATTGTCATCAAAGCCTGCAACTGCCTTCTCTTCAAAAAGATAAACACAGCCAATGAATTTTCTTGGATTATTTGCCATATTATAATGCTCCTTTTGTACTTAATACATCAGAAATGCGTGGATCAAAGGTGGTTGCCTCATCAAGAGCCTTGGAAAAAGCCTTAAACATTGCCTCAACCTTATGGTGGTCATTTAGACCTGTAATTAGTCTTAAGTGAAGATTCATGGCTGCTGAATAAGATACTGCATAAAAGAATTCTCTCACCATCTGGGTGTCAAAATCACCGATCATGGGAGCTGTAAACTCAGCATCCATAACAAAATATGGTCTACCACAGAGGTCTATAGCGCACATCACCAGGGTTTCATCCATTGGTAAAAGCATACTGCCATAGCGCTTAATGCCCTTCTTATCGCCCACAGCCTTTGCAATTGCAGTGCCAAGCACTATGCCGGTATCCTCTATGGTGTGGTGACAGTCCACGTTCAGATCTCCCTTAACTTTTACTGTAAGATCAAAGAGTCCGTGTCTGGCAAACCCCTCCAGCATGTGATCAAAGAAACCGATTCCTGTATCAATTTCAGAGACGCCTTTACCGTCTAAATTGATGGAAACCAGAATTTCTGTTTCTCTGGTCTTTCGCTCTATACTTGCAATTCTGGAATTGCTGTTATCCATAGCTTGTATCCCCCGTAGTTTACTCACTAAATATTGTAAATTAAATTATAAAATAACAATAAACTTGCAATTTATAGACCATTTAGAAAGTTTACTTGCATTTTCAAACGTTTAAATAGAATTACGTCTGCTATTATATGAAATATACCATATCGGTCAATATTTATATTATTCGAATCTCACAGCGATTGAATTGGCGTGTGCTGTAAGGCCTTCTTCCTTGGCAAAAAGCTCTATATCCTGGTGTACTTTCATAAGAGCTTCTCTGGAATAAGAGATTATGCTGCTCTTCTTAACGAAGTCATCCACGTTAAGTGGTGAGAAGAATCTTGCAGTTCTGTTTGTAGGAAGAATGTGGTTAGGCCCTGCAAAATAGTCTCCAAGAGGATCTGAGGAATAAGTTCCAAGGAAAATAGCGCCTGCATTTTTAATCCTTGTCATGGTCTCATAAGGATTAGCTGTTATTATCTCAAGGTGCTCAGAAGCTACCGCATTGGCTGCATCTATGGCATCATCCATATTATCAGCAACAAATATATAACCATAATTATCCAATGACTTTTTAATTATATCAGCTCTTGATAAAGTTTTCAGGAATCCTTCAATTTCTTTAGAAACTTCATCTGCAAGTTCCTGGCAGTCAGTTACAAGAATTGCGCTTGCAAGTTCGTCGTGCTCTGCCTGTGAAAGAAGGTCTGCAGCTACATATCTTGGATTAGCTGTCTTGTCCGCAAGTACAAGGATCTCGCTGGGGCCTGCGATGGAATCGATTGAAACATGTCCAAAACATGCCTTCTTTGCAAGGGCTACGAAGATATTGCCGGGGCCTGTAATCTTATCAACCTTTGGTACTGATTCTGTTCCAAAAGCCATAGCTGCGATAGCCTGAGCTCCGCCTACCTTATATACTTCAGTAACACCTGCTATATCAGCTGCAACCAGTGTTCCGGGATTAACTTTGCCGTCCTTCTGAGGTGGTGTGCACATTACAATGCGCTCAACTCCTGCAACCTTGGCAGGAACTACGTTCATAAGAACACTGGAAGGATAAGCTGCCTTTCCACCGGGAACATATACACCTGAAATCTCGATGGGAAGAATTCTCATACCAAGAATGCTGCCGTCTTCTTTTGTTTCAATCCAGCTATTACGTTTCTGTTTCTCGTGGAATTCACGGATGTTCTCAGCACTCTTTTTCATGACCTCAACGAACTTGGGGTCAAGAGCCTTGTAGGCTTCCTGAATCTCTTCAGCAGTAACCTTAATGTTCTTGGCAGTAATATCGCACTTGTCAAACTTGCTGGTGTACTCGAAAAGTGCCTTATCTCCGTTATTTCTTACGTTATTTATTATGTCATTAACGGTATTCTCATATTCAGTGTAGCTACCCGGATTTCTGTTAAGTAGATTTCCAAGGAGTTCATTCTTTGTTTCTTCAGATAGCTTCAGGGTTCTCATTTATTTAAATTCTCCTTCATGTCATTGATAAGTTTACGGATTCTCTCGGTCTCCATCTGCATGCTGACCTGATTAACGATCATTCTGGCTGAAAGTGGGCATATCTCCTCAAGGACTTCCAATCCATTTTCTCTCAAGGTGGAACCGGTCTCTACGATATCTACGATTACATCAGAAAGGTTAACGATTGGTCCAAGCTCTACGGAACCGTTTAATTTGATAATATCAACTGTCTGATGCTTCTTATTAAAGAAATAATCTTTGGCGATATTGGGATATTTGCTGGCAACTCTTATCATCTCTCGATGCTCTAAGAGCTCCTTGGCATCATGTGGTCCGCATACGCACATTCTGCACTTTCCAAAGCCAAGATCAAGAACTTCATAAACTCGCCTGTTCTCTTCTAAAATAGTGTCTGCGCCGACAATTCCAATATCAGCTGCGCCGTATTCTACATAAGTTGGAACGTCAGGTCCCTTAGCCAGGAAGAATTTAAGTTTCAGATCTTCATTTGTAAAAATAAGCTTTCTTGTCTTTTTATCAAGAATTTCTTCGCACTCAATGCCGCATTTATTTAGTAATTCCATGGTGGAATCAACAAGTCTACCCTTACCTAGGGCAAATGTCAGATATCTCATATTTCCTCCAAATCTGTCTCTATACAATATCAGTTGTTTTCAGAAGTAAGTACTACGTTAATACCCTTTTTTCTAAGCTCATTTGCCTTATCAAGGGCTTCCTTGAAGTTGTTCTCATTATAGGTAACTGTCTCAGATTCAGCTTCATGCTCCAGCGCAATGTTCTGTCTGTAAAGCGCTGACATCAGGTCATCTATAACAATTGAAAAGCCGATGGAAGGAGCACTTGTACCATATTTGCCAAGAAGGTTATCGTATCTTCCACCTTTTGCGATGGCATCTCCAACTCCATAAGTGTATGCGCTGAATATAACGCCGGTATAGTAGTTGAATTTACTCAATATTCCCAAATCAAAGGAAACATATTTCTCAACTCCGTAAAGGCTAAGAACGCGATACAGCTCTTTTAACCTGTTTACTGCCTTTACAGATCTCTCATTTGATACCTGCTCAAGAGCCTTGTCTAGAGCTTCAGAGGATCCGATGAACTCAGACACTCTCACGATGAGATTCTTGTATTTCTCAGGAACATTCTTCTCACTTAAGATGTTCTCAGCAGCAAAATAGTTCTTGCCGATTATCTGCTCTCTAACTGCTTCCTCAGTCTCAGTGTCAATTCCGGCCTCTTCGCATATTCCCTTGTAGTAATCTGCATCTCCCACGCTGATCTGGAACTCACACAGGCCGATGGACTTAAGGGATTCAATCAAAAGAGCTATGATCTCAGCGTCTGCATAAACTCCCTTGTCATTCATAAGCTCTACGCCAATGTTGTAGTTCTCTTTAAGCTTACCCTGAAGATTTGAAGTATTGAGAAAAGCCTTTCCTTCGTAGCAAACTCTTACAGGCTTTGAATCCTCCAGCATAACCTTGGATGCGCATCTTGCAATTGATGGTGTAAAGTCAGGTCTCAGCACCAGGGTGTTGCCCTCTTTATCAAAGAACTTATAGAGTTCTCTTGCATCCGATGTATTGATCTCATCTGCAAACACATCAAAGAATTCAAAGGTTGGTGTATCTATATCTTCATATCCAAAACTCTTCATCTTGGAATGGATCTTGTCTATAACAATCTTTCTGTCTCCGCATTCCTTGCCATAAATGTCTCTTACTCCGTCCGGCGTATGTAATAATACTTTATTCATTTATTATCTCCTATGCACTTTAGTGCTTCGCAGTGTTACCATGCTACCTTATTATCATACAAAAGAGTTTACATTATAAAAACAATTATGTCAAACTATTAATCTCTCTCATCAAGATCTTTTTGGATCATATCCAGGTAAGGTATGAGAATACCGCTATTTCCCTGGGATGCAATAACATAGTCATCAGAAAGTTCATCTCTTCTAAAGCTCTTTCTTCCACCTTCTTCTGCTCTGGTCCAGAACTCCTTGAGCTTTCTGTAGGGAAGATAGTAGAATTCATTAGTCTTGGTAAAAAAGATAAGAAAAAATGCTATTCCATCCTGCTTTTCAAAGTCCTCCATGAATCTCACCTGGTGAGGATGAATATTCTCAAGAGCAAAAGTTGTATTAGCACATTCCTTGGCATCAAAACAAACAGGAATTCCCTGAACAGCACCGATGTAGTCAACGGTACTCTTCTGGTCAAAATAAGCCAATGTGATATGTCTTGTTTCTTTATCGATATTTATAGGGGTAATGGGGGTTGGGATTTTCTGGATAAGGGCAAGACCAAGTTCCTGGTATTTTTCATTAGTTCGGTTAATGAGTTCCTCCAGTGCCTGGCCCCTTAAACCTCTTGATTTCCAAGTAGGCATACCTTATCCCCCTTTTATTTAGAAAAATATTTCAGATAGATATTTGGAAGCTGTGCTACAAATTCCCTTCCGGCGAGGGCTTCAAACCCCTCTTCCATTTTCTTTGGGAAAACTAATCTGTAGCTGTGTAATAACTGATGTTTAACGCCCTCATATGGCTTTCCGCCGTATTTGATGTCGCCCACTATGGGTGTTCCGGTAAAAGATAAATGAGCCCTGATCTGATGGGGCTTACCGGTGACAAGCTTAACCTCCAGCATAGTCAGGTTCTTGTCGGCATTATATTCAACAGGAATAAAATCCGTTTCTATATAGGAATATCTGTCATCCCCGGGATCATTTTCCTTGATATAAACCTTATTCTTAGCTTCATCCTTGTATAAATAGCCCTTCAGAGAATAGCCCTCATTTACTTTGCCGTTAACAATAGTTCTGTAGTATTTATCAACGGTTCTGTCCTTCAGCATGCCGTTCATGCATCTGGCTCCCTTTAGGGACTTAGCGCAGATAACAAGGCCGCTGGTGTTGCGGTCAAGCCTGTTACAAATAGATGGTCTGTAGGTTTCAAGTTCTTTTTCCGTAATGGAGCCGTTCTGCAAAAGATATTCCACCAGCCAGTCGTTAAGGCTTATATCATCAGGCTTTGACTTCTGTGAAAGAACACCGGCGGGCTTATTTACAAATAATACATTTTCATCTTCATAGATGACCGTTAGATCTCCGATTTCCTTAAGAGCTCTGCCTGAAGCCTTCTGAGCGATAACGGAACCACTCTGACTTCCTCTGAATTTATCAAAGGTTTCATCAGCAAAAAAGATGCAAATCTTATCCCCAACATTGAGCTTTTCCTTACCATCAGCCTTCTTGCCGTTTAAGGTTATGTTCTTCTTTCGGAGCATCTTATACAGAAAGCCACCGGAAGCATTGGGAAGATATGCCTTTAAAAAGCTGTCAAAGCGCTTTCCGTCTTCATTTTTACCAATAATAATTTCCTTCATGATTCTCCAATTACAAAGATATAGACATCAGAACTCTTGCAGGTGTCTCTACAGTGCCGGGAGTCCAGGCATTCTCTATGGCTACGGGATCGATATTCTTCTCAGCCCTGAGTTTCTCCAACTGGTCCAGGCGCTGACAGAACTTTTCTATATCAGTAAAGATCTTGATGCTGTAGCTGGAATATCCGCTCTGAGCCATCATTTTTTTAATATGCTTCTCACAGTCCATTACGTCTATGTCTTTATCTGCAGAATAACAGCAGATATTTTTATCAAGGACTGTTGATGCATTTATATAGTAGTTCTTCTCATAGGATGTGATTATGTGATCATAGTGAATCAGAAGATTTCCACAATGAGCACAGATCTGTTTGTAGTCCTCTTCGCTGCAGTAATGAGCCTTTAACAGCATTATCATATTTACTGCACTCCAGCCTGTGGGGAGGCATCCAAGAGCTGCAAATATGCTGAAAGCACTCTTTTGTGTGTGATACATTATGATTCCGGTGAGAAAAATAAGAAGTGTCACCAATAGGCAGATAACAGTTCTGGTGATTGCAATCTTCTTCTGATGCTGAATATATCCAAACTCGCCTTTATAAACCTTTTTCATTACTTTACTCCAAGTGATTTTAATTCTTCTTCATTTAAAGGCCTGTACTCCCCGGGAGCAAGGCTTTCATCCAGTTCAAGAGACCCCATGGAAAGTCTTCTTAGGAACAATACTTCATTTCCAACGGCTTCCAACATTCTCTTAACCTGATGGAATCTGCCCTCATGAATATACAAGAGAATAACAGATCTTCCCTCTTCGTCAGAGTCCTGCCTCTCTACTCTTGCCGGAAGTGTCAAATCCTCGGAACCATCTTCCTTCTTATCTCCAATATCTACGCCATTTTCAAGCTTCTCGATATCCGAGTCAGAGATCTCATCCCTTAAATGTACTTCATAGGCTTTATCTACATGCTTTTTAGGAGAAAGAAGTCTGTGAATCAGTCCTCCGTCATCAGTGATAAGAAGAAGCCCCTCAGTATCTATATCAAGTCTTCCGGCGGGACTTAAATTCTTGATGTTCTCCTCAGATAAAAGATCCAGCACAGTCTGGGACTTGCCGTCATATGTGGCACTGACAACTCCCTGAGGCTTATTCAGCATAAAGTAATGATATTTACTGTAGCTAAGGAGCACGCCGTCAAAAAAGATCTCGTCCTTGTTCTCATCCACGTGAACATCAGGCTTTGTGATGACATCGCCATTTACTATGCATCTTCCGTTCTTAAGGTATTCTTTTATCTGCTTTCTGGTACCGATATTCTGGTCGGCAAGGTATTTGTCTATTCTCAAATAATGTCCCTCTGTAAAATAAGCTGCCACTAAAAAGCGACAGCTTAAAAAATCGTATTGTCTGCTACAAATGCTCAGTTCAGCA